>Ga0163144_10008985_pt1 | contig 21530 bp, 18 predicted proteins | sample OliLak19BULKMAT1_FD_123175 | JGI IMG/M metagenome (GOLD analysis project Ga0163144, IMG submission 123175) | Freshwater microbial mat bacterial communities from Lake Vanda, McMurdo Dry Valleys, Antarctica - Oligotrophic Lake LV.19.BULKMAT1 | ecosystem: Environmental > Aquatic > Freshwater >... | reverse complement strand
TATGCATTATTGTTTGTTCCATTTTGGCTGGATTGTTCATAAACCAATCATACATTTATCAAATCTAAAAAGCACCCAATTAGGTGCTTTTTAGACGCATCTCGTGCTATCACGATTTGGCGGAGGCGGTGAGATTCGAACTCACGGTTCCATTACAGAACGACGGTTTAGTAAACCGTTGATTTAAACCACTCATCCACGCCTCCAACCTTAGAACATTATCATAAAGTTAATTTTTTTGCATTTTTATAAATCATTAGAATTTAAACATCCTTCGGGAATTAAAATTTTGTTCATAGAATAACGCCAAAAAACGAAATCGCATTTTGAACCCAAAATAGGGTCGGCGAGAAGTGTTGATTTGTTTTTATCTAAAGTGAAAGTATTTTTAATGCTATAATATATCCATTATAAATATATGAGTACAAACATATGACTCTAGCTTCAATTTTATTTTTACTCGGTCGCATTCTTTTTGGCGGATATTTTATTTCAAATGGAATAAATCATCTGAAAGAGCATAAAGGTATGACAGAATATGCAAGGTCAAAGGGCGTGCCATCACCACTTGCGGGTGTGCTTTTTACAGGACTTCTAATGCTTGTAGGTGGACTTGGAATATTTACAGGAATCCAAATGATTGTTTCTCTTTGGCTCATTATTGTATTTTTAGTACCAACAACATTTGTTATGCATAATTATTGGAAGGAAAAAGATGCGGTATTAAGAATGAACGAAAAGATGGCCTTTTTGAAAAACATGGCCCTTATTGGTGCGACACTTATTATGCTTGCAATGTTGTATATGATGTTTTAAAAAACTTGGCGGCTAAACAGCCAAATCCGGATCGGTTTAGCCGCCAAGTAAATACACATATGCTTTCCTTCACCAAAAAAGAAAAAGCGTTTTTGAAAAAATTGAACACACCTGCTAAGGTGCAGGATTTTTTAAATTTGATTCCCTTCAACTATGAAAAAAATGGCGTCGATAGAGTGAAGTCTCCAGTAAGAGTTCTTCGAGAAAAAAGTGCTCACTGTATTGAAGGGGCTATTTTTTCCGCCCATGTTTTGTCACTCCATGGACACAAACCATTTATTCTTCTTTTAAAATCTACAAAAAATGATCTCGATCATGTAATAGCTCCTTTTAAAATAGATGGATTTTGGGGTGCGATTTCAAAAACAAATCATGCTGTGCTTCGATATCGGGAGCCAGTTTATAAAAATATTCGCGAACTTGTGATGTCGTATTTCCATGAATATTTTTTAAATGATGGCACAAAAACCCTCCGTTCTTATTCGGGGTTGTTAAATCTCAATATCTTTGAAAAAGGTTTTGAATGTGGAGAGGAAGACCTGTGGGGGATAGATGAAGAGCTCGACAATATAAGACACTATAAAATAGTACCGAAAAAACTTTTAAAAAATTTTGGTAAAAAATTGAGAAAGACTGACAAGGTGGAAAGAAGGGCTGGACTTATTGTTGAGTGGAAGAGATAGGAGGTTTGGTTATTTGACTTGTTTGTTATAATTGTTATATATGAAAAATAGCTCTAAATTACTCATTTTTGCTTGTCTAATACTTGGTTTTTTTGCTTTTCATTTTTTTACAAAAAAAGATAATAGTCCCTTGCTTGTTGTAAATGAAAATGTCGAAGTAAGAGAGATCCAAGAAATTGAAAAAAATATAAAAAAAGAAGACGATGTAGTTTTGGTGGATGTTAAATATCCAGAAGTATCTGGATTTTCAAAGTCAGCTCTTGTAAATATTTTTTTGGAAAAAGAAATAAAAAATGTAGTCGGAGAATTTGTTTCAAATTCTTACCCGATAGCTCCAGGTCTTGCAACAGAGAAAAATCAAATACAGGGTTTTTATGAAATACATAAGCTTGTGGGAAATGTTTTTTCTATAGTTTTTAATATGTGGGAATATCCATCAGGTGCGGCTCATGGTAACCCCTACACACTTTCCTATGTTTTTAATATCGAAACAGGAGAAAGATTGTCGCTCCGAGATTTTTTTAAGGAAGACACGGATTATTTGAAGGTTGTTTCAGATAGTCTCCGGATTTCACTCAAAGAAGTTCTTCTTGAATGGTACGATGAAGCCTGGGTTTTTTCAGGAACAGAACCAAGGAAAGAAAACCTTCATGCTTTTTTTGTGACAGAAGATACATTTGTTTTTATTTTTGATACATATCAGGTCGCTCCGTATGCTGCTGGAAAGTATGAAATAGAAATTAAAAAAGAAGAACTTAAAAATTATTTAAAATAGTATAGGCGTTGAGGAAATAAAATTTATATGGAAAAAATAACAGTAAAAGAAAAACAAAGATTTTCAATAATTGCTCGATTTAAAAGCCTCACTCACGCTTGGCGGGGAATAAGAATACTTTTTAGAACTACACACAATTCTTGGTCACAGATAGCGAGTGCGGTTTTGGTTGTAGTGGCTGGATTTATTTTTTCAATTTCAAATACAGAATGGTTGTTTGTTATTTTGTGTATTTTTATGGTTATTATTACCGAAGCCATAAATACAGCTATAGAGATAGACATCGACCTAACTTCTCCAAATTTTCATCCATATGCTCGTGATACAAAAGATGTAGCAGCAGCGTCCGTCATGCTATCAGTCATTTCTTCATTGATCATTGGGTCAATTATTTTTATTCCAAAGATTGCAGAACTCATTTTTTAGACTGTGATATACTTTATCTGTTAGTTTTAATAAATAATTATTTTATTTTTGTATGATGAATATTTCAAAAGAAAAGTGCATGGATTATGGGATGTTTTTACTCAGATTTGTTGTTGGTATGGGGTTTTTACTTCACGGACTTCAGAAACTCGGTAATATGTCTCCAGTTGTAGGATTTTTCAGTATGGTGGGACTTCCAGTGTTTGTTGCATGGATAGTTGCTATTGTTGAAACAATCGCAGGTGTTCTTATGATTGTCGGTCTTTGGACTAGATATGCTGGATATGCGATCGCTCTTGTTATGCTTGGAGCGATTATTCTTATGCACTTCAAGCAAGGATTTTTAGGTGGTATGGAGCTTCCCTTACTGTATCTTGCTTCAGCGCTTACTATCGCATGGAGTAGTTCTTATAAATGGTCACTTGGTAAAAATTGTTGTGGTGGGATGCATAGTCATGACACCTGTTCCGGCTCTTCTTTACCAGAAAAGTCTTGCGATGGATGCGATGGATATAAAAATATTTGTTCGATGCACGAGGGTAAATAATTTATCAAAAAAAAGCCAGACATAGATTGTCCGGCTTTTTTATTGCAATTGTATTTGCAAGTGTTACAATGTAGATATTAATCAATATAATGGTGAATATAACCATCAAGAGTAAAAAACTATGAATAGAGATCCTAATTTTGGTTCACTCAAAATTTTTATTATAATATTCTTTTTTGTTGTAGTGGGACTTTTTATTTCAAAAAATATGAATAAAAATATTTTAGGGAATCAGGCAACAGTTATTTCTCCATCTTCTGTTTGGGATAATCATCAAGTGCAAGGCTTGCAGTCCTCACTCACACTTCTTGGTTTTTACTCTGGACCAACAAATGGATTGTTTACTCCACAGACAAAGCGTGCTGTTCGTGCTTTTCAAAAAGCGAATAATATTCGTGGAATAGGTATTTTAAATACTGAAACAATAAATGAGCTAAACGAAATCGTTTTTAGTGAATCTGTTTCAAGGTCTCAAGGTGAAAGCCTTGATGGTGGTGAAAATCCATCTTTGATGCAAGTGATGGGAGGTGGTACAAATTGCGGTATTCATTTTATAGAACCAGGTCAATCAGGGGTTGTTGATGTGCCATATGAAATGCATGCTGTTTATGATCCGACAGAAGATTGTTTGTGGGATATAAACGAAACTACTGGTAAGGTTATTGATTTTTATTTATACAATTGGAATTGGCAGGTCGGAGGAGTGGGTACGATTTTTGTTTCTGAGGATACTCCACCAGATTACGTGGCTGTTCCGCCAGGAGGCTATTACTTAAAAGGTACAGTAATTCCAACCGGAAATAATCTTGTAGAAGGGACATATATGACTCCATCAAACTGGATTGGGACAAAAAATGGTGTGCCGTCTTCATATATGGGATTTTGGTTATCCTATGAACCAGGCTCAAGTAATATTGAAAACAATGAAGTTGCTTGTTTGGAAAATTCTCAAGCACTCATCTTGTTCCTTTCAGATAACTATGGAGAGGTGCCTCCACCTTTTTGTTCGCAAATTGAAACATATACAGCACCAAATTATATTTGTGAACCACCTATTGTTGCTACTTTAACAAATACACCAAATACAATACAAAATGGTATTTCCGGAAATCAGGTGGTTTATAATGGATCAATATCGTCCAACTCTCCAGGAGAGGATTCTCCTTGTGATGTTGTTATTCAAAGTCTTACTGTTGCATTTTTGGGAGACGGGGTAAACTTAAATTCTTTTCAAGTCACGGCTTCAGAGGGTGTGTTTACTGATACTGGAATTTTTCCTACTTCTCTTATTGATACATTTAGTTTGGGCACAACAGCTGCAACAAAACTTGAGCTTTCTGTTTACTCTCCAAACAATATTGAGACTATCTCAATATCAGCGAAAGATATTGTTATTCCATCTGGCGTGACAAGTATAATGGCAGGTCCGATAGAAGCTATGTATAAATTTGCATGGGAGCCAGGTGGTGTGTCTAGAAAAGTTATTTTTCAAAATAGTTTGCAGGCTCTCCAGTTAGTAGATTAGTCATGGCTTTAATTAAAACTAAACAAGAACAAGATTATATTAAACAAGCTTGTGTTGTTACGGACAAGATTTTTTCAGAAATTGTTTGTGAGCTTAAAAAAGGAATCTACAAAACTGAAATAGATATTGCTAGGGCTATTTCTAAAAAGACCCTTGACTGTGGTCTTAAAAAAGCTTTTTCTCCCATCGTGACTTCTGGTCCTCGTGCTGGCAATGAAATACACCCAAAACCTACAAAAGAAAAACTTAAAGGTTTTACGATTGTTGATTTTGGGGTTAGGGTAAATGGATATTGTTCTGATATGACTCGCACAATCTTTTTCGGAGAGCCTTCAAAAAAAGATAGAGAACTTTATGATATGGTTTTGAAGGGTCAGTTGATTGGTCTTGCGTCGGTTCGAGATGGAGCGTCTTGTGTTCTAGCTGATAAAAATGTACGTGGGTTTTTTGGCAAATATAAAAAGTATTTTATTCATACTCTCGGGCACGGAGTGGGGAAGCGCATTCACGAAAGACCTAGAATATACGAAAAATACGATAAAGAATTTTTCAAAACCGGTATGGTTGTCACTATTGAGCCTGGGATTTATATTTCTAAAAAACTCGGTATTCGAATAGAGGATACAATGGTGGTTAATACGAAGGATGTCCGTGTATATACTAAATCTACAAAGAAATTGCTGACCTTTCTGAAGATTTACTAACTGTGGTAATATGTAAATATATATGGATAATAAAAAAAATAGATTTAGTATAAAAGAAGCTATCTCATTTGGATGGGCTAGTGTCAATGAAAATCTTTTGTTTTTCATTTCAGTTTCTCTAGGCGTTATAATTTTGATTTTAGGGCTTGACGTATTAGCAAATAATTTTAAAGAAACTAATCCACTGTTAGAAACCTTATTTAATGTTTTAGGTACCATTGTTAATGTTGTATTAACACTTGGATTTACAAAACTTTCACTTTTGGCTTATAAGGGAGATAAGCCTCATATCTCAATAATTTTTTCTCAAACAAAATATTTTTTCAGATATTTTTTTGCGTCTATATTGTACGGAATAATAACCTTGCTTGGTTTGGCACTTCTTGTTGTTCCAGGGATTATTTGGGGTGTGAGATTTCGTTTTTTTGGGTACGCCATTGTTGATAAGGACACAGGAATAATTAATTCTCTAAAAGAAAGTTATCGACTAACAAAGGGTCTTACTTGGAAGATTTTTGTGTTTTCTCTAGCGATTTTTGGAATAAATATTTTAGGTTTGATTGCTGCGGGTGTTGGGCTTTTAGTTACTATTCCTATCTCTATTATTGCTATTGGATATGTTTGGCAGAAAATTAAAGATTTCCACACTGAAGCCATCATCGTTCAGCCAAAAGAATTAAAAGAAAATAATGAAACAGTAGTATTAGTTTAGGGGTTTTTCTTTCATATTGACAATTGTTGGAATTTCGATTTTTGAAGCCATTTTAAGTATCAACAATGCATTATAAACGCTGAAGTTTTAACAACTATGGGCTAAAAGGTTCTAAGATGGTTTTTGACTTAGGGGATGTTTATAGCGGTGTTTCTTGTTTGCGGACTACTACCTTGGATAATCGTTTAGGCTTTCAATCCAGGTCTCGGATTTATCAGCTCTTTGACTGCTTCATTTTCTAGTAACCCAGATGTTATAGCTTCTATTGAAAAATCTACCCCACTGTTACTTATTACTGGTGGCATGTTTCTCTTGCTACTATTTTAGATTGGCTTTTTGTTGAAGAAAAGCATTTTGGTTTTCTTCGGACACAGAAATTTTTATGCGTCAAGGAGTTTGGTTTTATGCAGCGGCATCTTTTATTGTTCTTTTTATTTGATAGTTTACTTTAAAACAATACCCCATGATGGCCTTTGCTGGACTCATCGGTTCGACTGCCTTTTTTATTACGTATGGATTAAATTAAATACAGAGAAGACTGAAAAAGAAATTATATCAGGCACTTTAGCTAAGAGTGATTTATCAAAACTTTTTATTTAGAAGTTATAGACGGCATATTTTCTGTTGATTTAGTCCTCGGATCTTTTGCTTTTACTATGAGTGTGCCACCTTATTATTTTAAGAAATGGTTTGGGTGCCATCATGGTCCGCCAGTTTACAATAGGCAATATTACTCGTATTAAAAATTATATTTATTTGAAAAATTGTGCTATGTATTCCATACTTTGTCTTGGAACAGTCATGACTTTTCATGCCTTTCATTTTCATATTCCAGACTATGTTTCGCCAGTGATTACGATTTTAGTTATTGGATATTTTATGTATAAATCTTGGAATAAAATAAAAGAAGATAAAGCACTTTCCGTCATTTCTTAGCTTGTGCTAGGATGGTGTTATGGGTACAGACAAGATTTTTAGCTTAAAATCTCTAAAGAATAAATGTGTGACTCAAATGGGTCTTGGGCTTCTTGGGAAGGGTTTAGGGGATGCACTTTTTTTGGCGCGCGTTGGGGCGAGACTCACTGTAACTGATCTTAAAAGTGAAAAGGAATTGGCTTCATCTATAAAGGCACTAAAGAAATATAAAAATATCCGCTTCGTTCTTGGGCGACATGAAATGGAAGATTTCGAATCCGTCAGCTATCGGACTGATTTTGTCTTAAAAGCTCAAGGGGTACCTCTTGATTCTCCTTATATCGCTCATGCGAATAAAAATAAGATTCCCATTCGCATGGATGATGAGCTCGCTATTTCACTATTTCCTAAAAATATAACAATTGTTGGCGTAACAGGTACTCGTGGTAAAACAACTGTCGCAACTCTCATTCACCATATTTTAAAAAAATCTGGCGTTCGCTCTCATCTTGCGGGAAATATTCAAGGTGTCGCAACTCTCGACCTAGTTGCTAAGGTTAAAGAGGGTGATATTGTTGTGCTCGAACTTTCAAGCTGGCAACTTCAAGGATTTCACGCTAGAAAAATTTCTCCACATATTGGCGTATTTACAAATTTCAAAGATGACCACTTAAACTATTACAAGGGTTCTCGTCAAAAATACTTTTTTGATAAGAGTGCGATTTTTAAATATCAAACTAAAAATGATATTTTAATACTCGGGAGCAAGGCACCCAAATGTTTAGGCGTAAAGGCGAAAAAAATGATTGCTGATAAAAAACTTGTTCCTAAAGATTGGAAAATAAAAATCCCTGGTGAGCATAACCTCGAAAATATTGCTTCTGCGTTACTAGTAGCTGGTGCGCTTGGAGTATCGATTACAAAAATCAAAAAGGCCGTCGAGTCATTTTCTGGTGTTCATGGTCGACTTCAGTTTGTAAAAGAAGTTCGCGGAATAAAAATCTACAATGATAATAGTTCTTCGACTCCAGACTCGACGCTAACTGCACTCAAGGCCCTTTCAAAAAGTTCTACACTTAACGATTTGCGTTCTACGATTTTGATTTTGGGTGGTGCTGATAAGGGTCTCAATATGTCATTGCTTGTAAAAGCTATTCATAAGTATTGTAAAGCAATAGTACTTCTTGATGGTTCTGGAACTCTAAAATTGAAGGTTGGAAGTATCACCCTTCCATTTAATTATGCAGGCAATCTAGAAGATGCAGTTGCTTTTGCGATGGATTTCGCCCAAAATGGCGACACAGTACTTTTCTCTCCAGCCTTTGCGTCTTTTGGAATGTTTGTAAATGTTTATGATAGGGAAAAGGAGTTTATGAAGATAGTTGGACGATTAAACCGCTAAATCTTTGAGTAAATGAACAAACAAAAATTTTCAACAACAAATAGATATGGTTTAAAGATTGTCTGCGATATTTGGATACCAGAAAATTCTAGTGGTCTTGATTTTGTGATGCAGGGACTTGGTGGACATAAGGAAGAAGAAACAGTTCAAACAATTTCTAAAACTATTTTTAATAACGGATTCATTGTTATAAATTTTGACTCAACAAATTCTTTTGGTGAAAGCGAAGGTGAATATAAAAACGCAACCATGCAAATGCATTTTGAAGATCTTGTTGAGGTTATTGCTTGGGCTAAATCACAATTTTGGTACAAAGAACTGTTTGTCCTTTCGGGACATAGTCTCGAAGGATATGTTGTTGCTCGGTATGCTGAAGATTATCCAGAAAAAGTCAAAACTATTTTCCCGCATGCACTTGTTGTTTCGGGAGATTTGAGTTATCAAGCTGGAGAGATAAGTGGAGAAATAAAAACATGGAAAGAAACAGGTTGGTGGATTTCTGAAAGTAAATCAAAACCTAGTTTAATAAAACGACTTCCTTGGTTGCACATGGAGGAGAGGTTAAAACATAATTTATTACCAAATGCAGGTAAGATAACTATGCCAATTTTGTTTATAATTGGAGAGCATGACAGATATTGCCCACCAGAACATCAGAAAATTTTGTACAAGGCTCTTATGAATTACAGAGAGAGAGTTTCATGTTGTTTTGGACGCTCCACATACTTTTCGCGAACTGGAGCACTTAGCAGAGCTTGATAATATTTTAGATAGTTGGTTGAAGAAGATAAAATAATTAAAAGTGATTGAACCGCAAACCAAGAGCGATTCAACCACTAAGAAAATAAAATGACAACAGACCTCATACAAATCAAAAAAGTTTTCATGATCGGCATCGGCGGGATCGGTATTTCGGCGCTCGCGAGACTTTTTGCCTCACGCGGGGTTTTGGTTTCTGGAATAAATGATGAAAAGACTGGTATGACTATTGAAACGCTTCAAAAAGAGGGGGTTGAAATTGTTTTTCAAGATGATTGGACAGGTCTTCCGGAAGCTGACCTCTATGTTTACAGCGACGCTTGGATTTATCGCGGGCCAGAGATAATTGAAAGTGCGAAAAAAACTGGGAAACCCGTTTTGAGTTATTTTGAAGCACTCGGAATTGTAGCAAAAGATTATAAGGTGATAGCGATATCTGGAGTGCACGGGAAAACAACCACGACGGCGATGGTTGCAGAGGTCTTGATTGACGCTGGACTCGATCCTACAGTCATCGTTGGTTCATTTGTAAAAAAGTTTGAAAGTAATTTTCGCTCTGGAAAAAGTGGGTGGCTCTTGGTTGAAGCCGATGAATATATGAGACATTTTTTAAACTTTCAACCGACGATTACTGTCATCACCAATATTGAAGTCGATCATCTAGACTACTATAAAGATTTGGAGGATATAAAAGATGCTTTCGCGTCGCTTATTAAAAATACTTCGCAAACAGTTATTTACAATACCAATGATTTACATACTAGTATGTTGATACAAAACATTTCACTAAGTACGATTGATTATTCAAAATATCTAAACACACTTCCAAAACTTAAAGTTCCAGGTGAGCACAATCGTCTTGATGCGGGATCGGCCAAAGCAGTTGGGGTCGCACTTCAAATACTAGAGGAAAAAATCAATGAATCACTTTCAAATTTTGCTGGCACTTGGCGACGGCTTGAAAAACGGGGCAAAACAGAGAGTGGCACCATAATTTACGATGATTACGCTCATCATCCGACCGAAGTCCGCGCGAGCTTGCAAGCGCTTCGAGAAATTTATCCAAAAAGCGAAAAAAGAATTGTTGTAATATTTCAGCCACACTTGTATTCTCGCACCAAAGCGCTTTTCAATGATTTTATAAACGCTTTTGACGAGGCTGATACAGTCGGATTTTTGCCGATCTATTTTGCACGCGAAGATCCTGACCCTTCTGTCTCGAGTGAAAAGCTTGCAAGCGAGATTTCAAAACACAAAGAAAATATTTTTTCATTAAATTTTGAAGAAGCCGAAAATTATTTACAACAATTAAATCTTGGTGGCGATGATGTCATAGTCACTATGGGCGCCGGCGAGGCCTATAAGGTCGCAGATAAAATGTTAAATGGCCGAGATTTGGTCTAGCCCAATATAACCATGATCTCCAAAACCCCCAAATTTGACGCGCTTTTGCAACCTATCTTAAATGAGCTTGTTTTGCATACCGAATCGTGTTTATGGAAGGGCAAACATGAATATTGCGAAGGTGATTTTGAAATCACAAGTGAGGATATTGAATTCCTCCGAATGCTTTTTGTTCCACCACCAAAATATTGTCCTACCTGTAGACGAATACGCCGACTTGTTCACATGAATCTCTCAAAACTTTTTAAACGCCATTGTAATGCGCTCGGACATGACGAGCAAATGATTTCTATTTTTCCAGAAAATGCGTCTATTCCTGTTGTAGACTATCAGTATTTTATTGGAGACCAATTTAATCCATTTTTGTATGGAAGAGATTTTAAGTCAGGTGAATCGCCATTAAACCATTTTTTTGATTTTAGAAAAGAGATTCCAATGCCATCGCTTTTAAACCGCGACCCCTCGAGCGTCAATAGTGAGTATTCAAACGGTGGTCGCAACAACAAAAACTGTTATTTTACAAGTGGTTGTTACAACGTCGAGGACGCGTGGTATTCAGGTCTTATATCTTTGAGTAAAAATATTATGACTTCAAGGGCGCTTAGAGAGAGTGAATGGGCGAGCTATAGTGTTTACTCTGAGCACATATACAAGTCCTCATATATTTATTTTTCGAAAAATATTACTAACTCTATGTTTTTATATGATTCTAAAAACTGTGATCAGTGTTTTGGTGGAGTGAACCTTCGCAACAGAAAGTATGTAATTTGGAATGAACAAAAAACAAAAGAAGAGTATGAGGAGTTTATAAAGAACATCACGCCTTTTAAAAGAAGTGATCTTTTGAAATATAAAGAGGAACTTTTATCCTTGACTAAATCACTTCCGATAAACTCTACTAGAAACCTCGCTTCGGAAAATATTTTCGGTACTGTTATTTCTAACTCTAAAAATCTTTTTGATATTGTCGAGGCTAAAAATTCAGAAAATGTTCGTCACGCTGATGGTATTATGAATCACAAAGATTCTATGGACCTTCTTTTTTCTGGTGGGCATTCTCACCATTTGTATCAGACATGCAACATCGGCTCCGAGTCTTCATATGTGAAGTTTTCAATCTCATCAAAATTTTGCACAACCAGCGAATTTATTTTTAATTCCAAACTTCTTACAAATTGTTTCATGTGCATAGGTCTTCAAAACAAATCTTTTTGCATTTTAAACAAGCAATACACCGAAGAGGAATATTTTCCGCTTGTGGATGAGATAAAATACGAGATGCTTTCTCGTGGAGAGTATGGTGAATTTTTTGATTTGCAATTTTCAGCGCAGGCCTACAACTTTTCGATGGCAGGCGCCTATTATCCGCTCTCAGATGATGTGATTGAAAAGCTCGGTGGATATATTGGCAAAGAATCAGAAACAAATGTTGGCGACCTTAAAATCATCGAACCAGAAAACTTATCTGAAACTATTGACGAAGTTTCCGATTCTATTACCGAAGAAGCAGTTCGTTGTTTGGTGACCCAAAAACCTTTTCGTATCACAAAAACCGAACTTGCCTTTTATCGGCGGATGAAGCTCCCGATTCCAAACACGCATCCGATTGAGAGAATTATGGAAAATAATATGACCGTAACAACTGGCAGAAAATGGAACGCTGTTTGTGAAAAATGCGAACGGAAGATTGAAACTATTTACGAAAATATAAGTGAATATCACATATACTGCGAGGAGTGTTTTAAGAGAGAGGTTAATTAAATGTCGTATTTTTTACGCTATCGCTTTAAAAATGCGACATATTTTTAACTATTATTTATGATAAATGATATAATTTACAGATGGAATCTCTAGAAGAAAGGATAAAAATAATAGAAGCACGAAACAGTCGTGTCGATCTCTATAAAAAATGGGAAACGAGTTTCGTTCGGATATTTTTTGTGAGTTTTTTGACATACGCTATCGTTGTCGCCTTTCTTTTTTCAATCCACATTCCCCGTCCATTTCTATACGCACTTATTCCAGTTTTCGGTTTTATTCTATCCACCCAATCTCTTCCTTTTATTAAAAAGATTTGGATTAAAAAATATGAAAAATAGTTTCGATCAAGCCTACAAAAACCTAAATCCTGCGCAAAAAGAGGCGGTCGATACACTCGACGGACCAGTGATTGTTGTTGCAGGGCCGGGGACGGGTAAGACTCAGGTTCTCGCAATTCGGATCGCCAATATTTTAACCAAAACCGACACTGGAGCATCAGGAGTCCTTTGTCTCACCTTTACTCGTTCGGGTGTGCGAGCGATGAGGGAGAGGCTCGAGACATATATTGGGGCAAGCGCGCGAGAGGTGACTATCTCCACCTTTCATAGCTTCGCACAAGATTTGGTTTCAAAACATTTTCGATTGCTCGATATTGACGAAGAACCACAACTTCTCGATGATGCAAGGGGTGTGCTTCTTGTTGATGAGCTTTTGGAAAATGGTGAATATGAATATTTGCGACCTAGGGGCAATCCGAGCGCGAATTTTCATGATTTGAAATCTCTCATTTCACTTTTGAAACGCGAGCGTATGAGCTCCTTTGACTTTATGACCACGATCGATGCGGAAATAAAAAGTCTTGAAAATGATGGAAATAGCATTTCGACTCGTGGGGAAAGTAAGGGTAAACTAAAAAAAGAAGTCGAAAAAAGGATAGAGAGTCTTTCTCGTACACGCGAGGTTGTGACCTTTTATGAAAGATACGAGGTACTAAAATACGAAAGGTCTTTTATGGACTACGACGATGTCTTGGAATTTGCTACAAAAATAATAGAAACTTCGGACGATGTACGAGATGAGATCCGTGAAAAGTTCTTGTATGTGCTGGTCGATGAACATCAAGATTCATCCGGAATACAAAATGGATTTCTCAAATCTATCTGGCAGGGAGTAGAAAAACCAAATATTTTTGTGGTGGGAGATGACCGCCAACTCATCTACGGTTTTGGGGGTGCATCATTTTCATATTTTGAAGAGTTTGCGCATACATTTGGAAAAGCAAAAATTATCACACTTTCGGAAAATTATCGTTCAACAAAAAGCATCCTTTCTCTTTCTGAAAATGTGCAGACGAGTTCTATGACGAGTGAGAAGCTAAAGAGTAATCATAAAAAAGATTTTCCTGTTGGTCTTTTTGAATACGCATATTTGCGAGATGAGATTTTAGGAGCGGGAAAATATTTTTTAGAAAAAATAAAAGAGGGAATAGATCCAAAAGAGCTTGCACTACTAGTCCCAAAAAACAAACATGTAAGAAGCGCTACAGAAGTTTTCAGAAGTCTCGGCGTACCCCTCTCTAGCGAATCAACGGTTTCACTTTTTGAAATGAAGGAAATGGAAGATTTTATGAGCATACTTCGTATTATTAATGATCCATATGACAGTATTTCGCTTTCAAAATTTATATTGTCCGACTTGTCGCAAGTGCCTGTTATGGATGGCCATAAATTTTTATATGAAAGAAAGGAAAAAGAAATTAATGTTGAGACGTTGCTTCAATCTTCTTTAAAACCGAGTTTATTTAATGAGAATGATAGTCTGTGTATGCTTGGTAAAAAAATAAAAAGTATTATTGACGAAAAGTCTGATCTTCCGATGACAACATTTATCTTGAAGGTGGGAAATGTATTTTTACTAGATAATGCAAGGGGTGCCGAATCTCTCTCAAGAAGAGTGGAGGTTTTGCGAACCCTTGTAAATCTTTCCACGAGCAAGATTGAAAAAGGAGAAAAATATTCTTTAACTGAGTTTTTAGAGTATTTAAGAAGACTTGAATCTTATGGACATATTATTCCGGTGGCGACATTTACCAAAGAGGGAGGGGTCACGATCCAAACTCTCCACGCTTCAAAAGGACTTGAGTACCAATGTGTTTGGATAGCACACATGAATGAAAGTGTTGTTCTCTCTAGTAAAAAAAATGGGTTTACACTACCTGAAGTTGTGGAAGAAAAAATCGAAGCGCGTGATGAAGCAGTGGCGCGTAGGGAAGTCTATGTGGCTATTACTCGCGCAAAATGGAACTGTACTATTTCATATGCCAAACTTGCAAACGATGGTCGACCGCTTGAGATTTTAGGTCTTCTCGCTTCTATCCCAGAGACTCATTTTAATAAAAAAGATAGTGCTGAAACAGAAAAAGAGCTCCTATCTGACGGACCAAAAGTCTATGTTTTGCCGCCGAAAGAAAATCAGTCTTCGATCGAAGACGGAATAAAAAAAATAGTCAAAGATAATTATAGTAGCAAGAGGGTATCGGTAACCTTGCTTAATAATTTCTTTGAATGTCCATGGAAATGGTATTTTAGAAATTTCCTACAGCTTCCTGAAATGAAAACAGATAGCCTTATATTTGGGTCCGCTGTTCATAAAAGTATAGAAGAGATTTTGAAACATAAGAATACTCCAGATGAAAAATGGGTAAAAGAAGTATTAGAGCAGGCACTCAAAAAAGAAGGTGTGCATGAAAAGACGAGAATAAACAAAATGTTAAAAGATGGTTTTGTTGCGATAGAGAAATTTGGAAACGGTTATTATAAAACGATAGAGAAAGATTATTTGACTGAGCGTTCTATTTCATACAAAGATCCTGGCTTACCGCATCTTCTCATGTATGGAAAAATCGATTTAACTGAAAAAAATTCTGATGGAACTTACTCTGTGACTGATTTTAAAACCGGTTCTGTTAAAACTTCTGGAGTGATTGAAAAAGAGAGACATGATGGCAAACTCTCGGACCTCATGCGTCAGCTCGCGATGTATTCGTATCTCATTGAAGGATCTTTAAAAAGTGCGAAGGTATCTTCGTCAAAACTTTTATTTTTAGAAGCAAAGAAGGTTGATGAGAAAAATGCACTTTATACAACAAGTATTGACGATGAGACAATTTCTAAACTAAAAAATGATATCGTTGAATACGATGAAGCACTTCGCGAAGGAAATTGGGGAGCAAGGGAATGTCATTTCAAGCCCTATGGTGGGAAAAGCGAGGAGTGTGAACATTGCACGTTGGCAAAGAAATTTAAAACCTAATTTCTATCTTGGTCCATTTTCAAGCCAGCCTAAATATATTCCAATAGCCATAAATATGAGGGCCAATAGAAGTAAGATGCGAATTGGTTTTTTCATTGATTTTATTGTAGTATCTATAACATATATATGCAAATAAAGATTCAAGCAAAGGAAGAGGAAGAATCTAAGAAGATTCTTATCCGTAGAGATGATGTCGAAGCTTCAAGAATGAAGCGGTATTTGGGAATGCCAGATCTTTCAAGAAAAGAGGGAAGTCCACTTTACTCAATTGTCAAAAAGGTTTCAGAGGTTCCAGAGCTCTCGGGTCTTGATGTTATAGAAATTCCCGAGATTGTTCCAGTGGAAATAACTTTTGATCTGTTTGATTTCCCAGCCGACCATGTAGCAAGAAGTAAGTCTGATACGTATTATATTAATGATGGGCATATTCTTCGCACACACAACACGGTTTCTTGGTATTACTATTTTCATGATGAAAAAATAATTGAGCGTGCAAAAAACAAAGATCATATCGGCGCACTATGTTTTGGAAAGGTTTATCGAAAAGATGAAATCGACAGGCGACATATGAATGTTTTTCATCAGCTCGATGGTTTTAAACTTATTCCAAATGAAGAAGGTGCTTTACCGCTTGATGAATTGAAAAGAGTGCTTTCTAGAATCGTTGAAGAAGTTTTTGGTAAGGATACCAATTATCGTTTTCTTGACGATACCTTTCCTTATACTGACCCATCTACTCAGATTGAGGTAATGGTAAATAATGAGTGGGTTGAGATTTTAGGGGCTGGCATGATCAAGAGTTCAGTGCTCGAAAAGATGGGTATCAAGGGGTATAATGGTTGGGCCTTTGGTTTTGGACTTGAAAGACTAGCAATACTTTCTATGAATCTTCCAGACATTAGACTTCTTTGGTCTGATGATGATCGTGTAAAAAAGCAACTCGTGCTTGGTCAAAAATTTAAAGAGGTGAGTAAATATCCTGCGATCACTAGAGATATCTCTTTTATTGTAGATATTTCATCTTTTGCTCCAAACAATTATTTTGACCTAGTGCGTGATGTTGTCGGAGATATGGCAGAAGAAATGGCCTTAGTTGACGAATATGAAAATGCTGAAAAGTTTGGTGTTGGAAAGAAAAGTTATGCATATAGAATAATTTATCGATCAATTAATAGCACTCTTACTGATGATGAAGTGAATAAGATGCATAAAGAACTTGAAGAAAAAACTAAAGAAGTTTTTAGTGCAACAATTAGATAGTTTTAAAAAGCGGTTAAACCGCTAAAAAATAAAGTGGGAACTAAAACAGGTCCCCTTTTTAATACTTTTTGGTTCTTATCATTGATTCTCATTTAAGAGAAGCAAGTTACCAGATTAGTGTCCTCCTTTTGTTGTGGAAACTTTTTAAACATAGTCGAACATAATTGTTTTTGTAAATTCAAATACGTCCTTTTTGGGACATAAATTTATTTGCAATGTGTATTACGCGGTTATGCGTTACTCCTGACAGATTTACCCCCCTTTTCAATGGCAATCTTAACGATAAGATTGCGAAGAATCTTGTTTTCTTGTTCTATGAATAATGACATAATGTGCAAACCAAATTTCTTCGAAAGAAGAAATTTCACTCCTTAAGCTTGTTTTATTAGATAGACTTCATACTATTACTACTACTTTTTGTCAAGTTTTTTTGATTAGGTAAAATATAGCTTTTTTGGTAAAATGGAATAGTAAAATTATTTATAAATTGAATACCGAGTGGTTAAACTGCAAAATCATGAGCAGTTTAACCACTAAGTAATATGTCAAAAAAAGAAGAAGAAAAATCAAAAAAAGGAAGCTATGGTGCAGATGATATTTCGGTACTAGAAGGCCTGGAGCCGGTTCGCAAGCGTCCTGGTATGTACATCGGAGGTACTGGTATCGAAGGATTACATCATTTGATTTGGGAGATTTTTGACAACTCTCGAGATGAAGCAATGGCTGGACATTGTAATACTATTGAGGTTGTACTTCTTCCAAACAATCGTATTCGTGTGGCTGATAATGGCCGAGGTATACCAGTTGATATTCATTCAAAGACAAAGGTTTCAGCTCTTGAGACCGTTATGACAACACTTCATGCAGGAGGAAAATTTGGAGGTGAAGGCTATAAGGTTTCAGGAGGACTTCACGGTGTCGGCGCGTCTGTTGTAAATGCACTTTCTATTTATACGCAGGCAGTTGTTCATCGAGACGGAGGAAAGCATGTACAAGAATACTCACAGGGAAAGAAAAAAGGTGCTGTAAAAAAAGTTGCGAGTTCAAAACTTCGTGGAACTATTGTTACCTTTGAACCAGATTCAGAAATTTTTAAAGAAATAAAATTTTCATGGGATACAATAATAAATCATTTTAGAAATCAGGCTTATCTTGTAAAAGGTCTTCGTATTGCGGTTTATGATGCGCGTTTATATGATGACAAAATCGACACTGACGAATATTGGTTTGCTGATCTTGGAGTTTCAGTGCCTTCTCACACTTTTTATTTTGATGGAGGCCTTGTTTCTTTGGTTGCATATTACAATCGTCTTCAAAAACCTGTCCAAGATACTATTTTTTATATTGAGAAAGAGCAAGATGAAGTCGGTGTAGAAATTGCTTTGCAATATGTTGATGATATTTCTACAAAGATTGTTGGATTTGCAAACAATATTGGAACAGCGGAGGGTGGTACACATGTCACCGGTTTTAAAATGGCGCTTACTCGGCTTCTAAATACCTATGGAAAGAAAAATAATTTTATAAAAGAAGCTGATGGAGGTTTTACAGGGGAAGATGTTCTTGAAGGACTGACCGCTGTTGTTTCTGTAAAACTTCGTGAGATTCAGTTTGAAGGTCAAACAAAAGGCAAGCTTGGTAGTCCCGAAGCGCAGGGGGCTGTAGCTACAGTTTTTGGTGAGGCATTTGAAAATTTTTTGGAGGAACATCCAGATGAAGCAAAAAGTATTATAAACAAAGCTATACTTGCTGTACGTGCACGAAAGGCTGCAAAGGCAGCAAAAGATTCAGTATTACGAAAGGGTGCACTCGAAGGTATGACACTTCCAGGAAAACTTGCTGACTGTCAAAGTAAGAGCGCTGAAGAATCAGAAATATTTATCGTAGAGGGAGATTCTGCGGGTGGTACTGCAAAGACTGGGCGTGATCGTCGCACGCAGGCTATACTTCCACTTAGAGGAAAGATTTTAAACATTGAACGTGCGCGACTTGACCGAATGCTTGGAAGTGAACAAATAAAAAATCTAGTAATAGCTCTTGGTACTGCTATCGGAGATACTTTTGATATTTCAAAACTTCGCTATCATAAGGTTGTTATTGCAACAGATGCAGACGTCGACGGCGCCCATATACGCACGCTTATTTTGACACTTTTCTATAGATATTTTCGTCCACTTATCGATGGAGGATTTATCTACATCGCCCAACCACCGCTTTATAAAATAAAAAGAGGTAAGGAAATATTTTATGCGTATTCTGATGAGGAAAAGATTGGAATAGTCGGAAATGTGGCTCCAGATGTGATAGAAGAAAGTGAAGAAGGAGAAGCGGATGAGGTGGAAGAAAGTGAGGAAGTTAAGAGTAAAAAGCCTGCCAAGGTTCATATTCAAAGATATAAGGGTCTCGGAGAGATGAATTCTGAAGAACTTTGGGAAACAACAATGGATCCTGAAAGACGCGTTTTAAAACAGATCTCTATCGAAGATGCGGGAGAAGCCGACAAGGTTTTTGATATGTTAATGGGAAGCGATGTGGCACCTCGAAAATCATTTATTCAGACACATGCAAAGACTGCGGATATCGATATATAGTCGTTGGTGTGCATTTTAAAGCACGTAAATTTATTGGAGTTGATTTATGAAAAACAAAAAAGAAACAATCATAGGTATAAGTATTTCTGTTGTTGTTATTTTTCTTGTTTTGTTTACAATGGGTGGAAAAAACAAAGAAGAAACAGTTACCGAAGAACCGATTTCTGAAGAATTTACAAATAATGTTGATGAGGGGGCGCTTAACCCAGATGTTCAGCCAGATGGACTTGTGCATCCTAAGGCGCCGGGTGAATGGATGCCACTAGCGGTGAGAAATTTTTTACCTAAAACTTTTGTTGTTGGTGAAAATACAATCACAGGAAGTGTTGGTGGTGGAATGTGGTTTGAGGCCAATATGGGTTTAAAGATTTATGACGAGCTTAATCTTGTTCTTGAAACAAATATTATGACAGCAGATGGTTCAAACTGGATGACGACCGACCATGTCCCTATGTCGCCAAAGGTTGTTGTGATTCCTGAAAATCTAAAAGGTAAAATTCTTATAGTTCGCTTTCTACAAGACGACGTTGATGGTGATGGTATAACAAAATATTGGGGCACGACTGTGAAGGTGGAGTAAATGGTGTACTTGACCCTGGTATTTTTTATTTATTTCTCACTCTGTCATTTTACAAAATGACAGAGTGAGAAATAAAATTAAGAACTTCTCTTTTGTTATTCCGAAACATGCTGGAATCTATAAATATCCCAAAATATAAACGGGATACCATCATTAGCCAGTGTGACAATCAAAAATTTAGTTTAAGGTTTTTTCTTTTATTTCATCTAAAATATTTTTTACAAATTCTTCTTTTGAAAGATTTATTTTTTCACCGTTTCTTTTCTCAATCGTAAGTATCCCACTTTCGATTTCCTTATCGCCGATTACTATCGTGTACGGCGCACGACTTGCTTTTGCTAAATAGATTCTTTTACCGAGGTTACTACCAGCTCTGTGGTATTCAGTACGAATACTATTTTCGTTTAAAAGTTTTTCAAAGTCTTTGGCACCTTCTTCGTGTCCTTCTTTTACTGGTACAATAGCGACCTGCACAGGAGCGAGCCATGTAGGGAAGTTGCCTGATAGATGTTCTATAAGGGTAGACATAAATCTTTCAATCGATCCCATAATAGCGGCGTGAATCATGATAACATCAGATTTTTTACCTTCTTCGTTTGTGTACTCAAGTCCAAAGTTTTTTGGCTGAATAAAATCTATTTGAATTGTTGCCACTTGGAGTTCTCTACCTATAGAATCTTTTGCTATAAAATCTATCTTTGGTCCATAAAAAGCTGCCTCACCTTCGCCGTCTGTATATTCGTTAACATTTTTTTTAATAAGTTTTAATATTGCTTTTTCAGCCTTGTCCCAGGTGTCACTACTTCCCATGTATTTTTCAGGAGTTTTTATGTCGCGTCTTGAAAATCTTACCTTTAAATCAAACCCAAAGATTCCATAAAATTTTTCAATAATTTTCCAAATTTTTTGTGCCTCATCTTCTATTTGTTCTTCTCTGCAAAATACATGAGCATCGTCTTGGGTAATAGAAAGTACGCGTGAAAGACCAGATAATTCACCAGATTGTTCATCTCTATAAACCATAGTAGTTTCTGTATATCTTTGGGGCATGTCTCGATAACTTCTAGGTTCTGAGTCAAAAATTTGCGTGTGGTGAGGACAGTTCATTGGCTTCATCGCGTAGGTATGTTTTTCGCGGGTTTCAATTTTAAAAAGATCTTCAGCATATTTTGCCCAGTGCCCAGAAGTTTCGTAGAGTTCTTTTTTTGTGATGTGAGGTATGCAAACTTTTTGGTAACCTTCTTTTTTTCTAAGCCCCCAAACATAATCATTTAAAAGTTCTCTGATAACTGTTCCTTTTGGTGTCCAGAGTGGAAGTCCTGGTCCTACAAGTGGAGAGAATACAAAAAGACCGAGTT
>Ga0163144_10008984_pt1 | contig 21532 bp, 14 predicted proteins | sample OliLak19BULKMAT1_FD_123175 | JGI IMG/M metagenome (GOLD analysis project Ga0163144, IMG submission 123175) | Freshwater microbial mat bacterial communities from Lake Vanda, McMurdo Dry Valleys, Antarctica - Oligotrophic Lake LV.19.BULKMAT1 | ecosystem: Environmental > Aquatic > Freshwater >... | reverse complement strand
GAGAAGCGCCATGCAGGTTGCCCGCAATGAGGGCGGCGCCATCTCCGCGCCCATCATCAGTGACGAGGCATAGATGGCTGCGCTGGCGGACCCCGCGCCCAGCAGCAGGACGGGGAGCCACGCGGGCGTCACCTGTCCCAGCGCCATGAAGCAGAGGCCATAGACCAGGCCGCCCAGCACCAGGACCTGGCGCCGGTCCACGTGGCCGGCGAGTTTTCCGAGTGGCCAGGTGAGGACGGCAAACGGCACCAGGAACCAGGAGTACATGGTGCCCACCTCACCGTCTGACATGCCCAGCACATGGTGCGCGTGGAGGGAGAAGGTGACCACAAAGCAGCCCACGGTGAAGCGTTCGGCGGTGAGCCAGAGGGTGGGGATGTAGAGGAGGGGTTGTTCTTTGAAGAGGGACTTGATGCTGCCGCGTGCGGCGCGAGGGGCGTCCTCTGCGGGGAGGATGCGCCAGGCGCCCAGGCTGACCAGGACGGCCAGGCCCGCGCCAAAGAGGAGCGGCGCGGTGACGCTGATGGTCATCAGGAGCAGGCCCACCGGGGCGCCGGTGGCCACGGCGGCAATCACGGCGCTGCCGGCCAGGCCCAGGCTGCCGGGCTGGCTGGGTTTGGCGGCGGCGCCCATGAGGACGCTGAGGGCGCCTACGTTGGCGGCGCCCTGGAGGGTTCGGAGGGTGAGGAGGAGCCAGAGGGGGACGGGCAGGGTGCAGAGGAAGAGGAGGAGACCGTCCAGAAGGGCCAGGATGGCGGCCATGCGGCGGCGGCTTCCGGAGCGGTCCGCCAGCCAGCCCAACACCGGAGCACCCAGCGTGGCGCCCAGCATGTTGACGCTCATGAACGCGTGCATGGCGCCTTCATGACCCGCGTGGAGTGCCGCAAAGAATGGGCGCACGGACGGAATCAGCGCCGTGCTGGTGAGCATGCTGGCAAAGATCAAGACGGCAAGCGGCGCGCTCTGGCGCATGGAGCCACTTCCTGCAGCGGGGACTTCAGACCGTACCGAATCCTGAAGCGGCGGCAACCTGTCTGATGGGGCAGTGGCGCGTGGGTGGCGTCAATTGTTTGTTTGCCGTCCGGTGGTCACGGACCAGGCACCAGGACGCCCTGGCGCACTTCCAGCGGTTCTCCGGAATCCACGAGGAGCGGCCAGGAACCGGTGGTTCCCGCGCCAAGCTCACGACGTTGAATGCCCTGCAGAGACAACGGCTGACCCGCCTGCAGCGTCACCGGACCCCGCACGTCATAGGCCCAGACACTGCCCACACCCTGCACCTCAAAGCTGCCGTTCTGCACCACCAGCGCGGTCTCCTCATCCAGGCCCAGTGCAAGCACCTGCGTGGCGCCTTGTTGCAGGGCATGCGCGGCAAACGTGAGGAGGCGGCCTTCACGGGCCCGCTGGGTGAAGTGGGTATCCAGCACAACCCCGCTCAGCCATGGGTGCGCCAGCGGTGAGGGCACCACGTGAACCGCGGCAGCCGTGGGCTCAAGAAGCACTTCCTCCGACGTCACGCTGCCATCCCGCGCGCTGAACAGATACCCGCCCAGCACCATGGCTCCCGCGCTGGTTCCACCCACGGTTGCGCGCCGGGACACCAGATTGACGGCGTCATGCAGCACCCCGGACCACTGCCCGGAATAGTCCCACTGATCTCCACCGGCCAGCCACAGCGCTTCCGCGCGTCCCACCCGGCAGGTGAGCGCGGCATGGGATGACGCCGCGAGATCATCCACGCGCAACGTCGTCACTGTGGCGGGCGCGGGGTTGGCGGACAGGTCCACGGAGAAGTAGCTGGTGTAGCTGGTGACACTTCCGGTGGCGCGGAGCACCAGCACATCCCCGCCGCCCGCCGCTTCCACAAACGCGCGGGATGCACCGTCCACCTCCGTGCCGCCGCCCATCAACACCAGGCGCTGCACCGGCTCCTGGAGCACGCCGCCATCCTGAACGTCCTGGCCCTGGGTGATGCCCGCGGGCAGGTCCTCACACGGCACTTCCACAGCGGCATCCGGGGCGCCGCCGGAGGAGGAAGACGCGCTGGATGATGACGTCACCGCGCCGGTGGAGGTGATGCAGCCAACGCTGAGCAGACCCGTGATCAACCACCGCATGGGCTGCGGCATAAGCCACCGGGCAGGTGCGCGCTACCCGTGGGCCGGCGGTTTGTGTACACCGCGCGCCGGAGCGGATGTCCCATGGCTGAGCACAACGGTGATTCTGGAAACCCCCCTTCTCTCGACGAGATCCGTGAAGCCCTCCGGGTTCTGAGGCACGTGGCCAAAGACCGTTCACTGCTGGCCACCATGGACCTGCTGGAGCGGGAAGAGCTCTTCCAGGTGGCAGGCAGGGTGAACCAGCCGGCGGCCAAGGAGACCAAGATCCTGCAGCGGGCCATTCGGAAAAAGGAGCGCAAGGAGCAGCGGGACCATGACCGCAGCGTCATCCAGAGCACCGGCGTGAGAACCCAGCGCAAACTCTGGGAGAGCACCGCCGGCTCCTCACCTCCGCAGCTTCCCGCCGCGGCCTCCACCGCCAATGACGACGAGGGACCCGAGCTGGAACAACCGCGCGGCTGTTACGTGTGCAAGCAGGACTACACACGCCTGCACCATTTCTATGACGCCATGTGCCGCACCTGCGGTGAGCTCAGCTTCCAGAAACGCAACCAGACCGCGGACCTCACGGGACGTGTGGCGCTGATGACCGGTGCCCGCCTCAAGATTGGCTACCAGGCCGCACTGATGATGCTGCGGGCCGGCTGCCGAGTGGTGGTCACCACCCGTTTTCCCGTGGACTCCGCCCAGCGGTACGCAAAAGAGAAGGACTATTCTGAGTGGAAGGACCGGCTGCAGATCTTTGGGCTGGACCTGCGGCATACGCCCAGCGTGGAGCTGTTCTGCTCGTATTTTGAGCGGGTGACGGACCGGTTGGACTTCATCATCAACAACGCGGCACAGACGGTGCGCCGGCCACCCGCTTTCTACGCGCATATGATGGAGCAGGAAGCAGCACCGCTGGCGTCCCAGTCCAAAGAAGTGAAACACCTTTTGACGCTGCATATGGAAGCCACGGGGGCATTGCGCAAAGGTGCGGGGCTGCTGTCGCCGGGGGATGGCTCGCTGGAGGGTGTTTCCACGGTGCTGGCGGCGCTGCAGAAGGACGCGCCGGGCATGGGCATGTGGGCCAGCGCGGCCATGAGCCAGATGCCGTACAGCAAGGATGATGCGCTGCTGGGTGCGGAGGTCTTCCCCACCGGAAAATTTGATCTGGACCGCCAGCAGGTGGACCTGCGTGACGTCAACAGCTGGCGCCTGAAGCTGGCAGACGTCCCCACCCCTGAGCTGCTGGAAGTGCAGCTGGTGAATGTGATTGCGCCGTTTGTGCTCAACGGAAAGCTCAAGCCGCTGATGGCGCGCCACCGGACCGGGGACAAACACGTGGTCAACGTCAGCGCCATGGAAGGGCAGTTCAACCGGGGCACCAAGACGGACCGGCACCCGCACACCAACATGGCCAAGGCGGCCCTCAACATGATGACCCGGACCAGCGCGCAGGATTACGTCAAGGCCGGCATCCACATGAACAGCGTGGATACGGGCTGGGTCACGGACGAGGATCCCGTCCAGTACACCGCGCAGAAAGTGGAAGAGATGATGTTTGAGCCGCCGCTGGACATCATTGACGGCGCGGCCCGCATCCTGGACCCCATCTTTCACGGACTGAACACCGGGCAGCATGTGTGGGGCCAATTCCTCAAGGATTACCGCTCCGTTGAGTGGTGAGGTGCCCGCTGGTTACACTGCGGACATGATGATCCCCACCCTGCTTGTCTCCGCGCTGCTGGCCGCGCTCCCTGCCCCAACCACGGACCTTCCTGCGCCCAAGGCGGGTGCGGTGACAACGAGGACCGCGGTGTTTGCCGCAGGCTGCTTCTGGTGCGTGGAGGCGGTGTTTGAAGCGCTGGACGGTGTGTCCGCCGTGGAGAGTGGCTACGCCGGCGGCACCGCAGAGAACGCACATTATGACCAGGTCAGCGCCGGCAAGACGGACCACGCGGAGGCCGTGCGGATCACCTATGATCCGGCAAAAGTGTCATACGCCAGCCTGCTGCACGTGCTCTTCAGCACCCATGATCCCACCACGCTCAACCGCCAGGGACCGGACTGGGGACGGCAGTACCGGACCGCCATCTTCTACGCGAATGACGAGGAGAAAAAGGTTGCTGCCGCGTACGTGGCGCAGCTTGGCGCGGCCAAGGCGTTCAAGGATCCCATTGTCACCACGCTGGAACCGCTCAAGGCGTTCTTCCCGGCGGAGGACTACCACCAGGACTTTGTGCGCAAGAACCCCAGCCACCCGTACGTGACGGCGTGGAGCAATCCCAAGCAGGAGAAGGTGAAGACGCTGTTTCCGCAGCTGCTGAAGAAGAAATAGTCAGGGGCCCAGGCCGTCCTCGGCGTCAGCGGGGGTGAAGAGGCGGTCAATGGCGTGGCCGGGGGTGAGCTGGAAGGACTGGCCTTCCGCCGGCGTCACCACGCGGCTCTCATTGAGGGTGCGGTCATAAGACACGTACTGCGCAGACGTGATGTCCGTTCCGTCCAACGTCAGGTGCACGCGGTTCCACACCGGGTCATCTGTTCCAAGGTTGGTCATGGTCACGCCGCGGCCCTGCGTGAAGGCGGTTCGCAGGGCGGCACACCAGGGTGCATTGCCGGATGACGGCGCTGCGCCGGCAAACACCGCGCGCTCACCCGCGCCCAGCACCGCGCCTTGAGGAAAACGGCCCAGCTCCGTGGTGACGTTGTTGTAGTCAGCCACCTTCAGCGCAACACCGGCCAGCAGGATGGGGCCGGTGGTGGGATTGTGGAACTCTACATAGGCATCAGACACGCTGGAGAAACCGTCACAGTTGACGTCGCCACCGGGGGCATCCACCACGGGCGTGTAGATCTCCCGCAGGAGCAGTGCATCTGGTGCGGCAGGCGCGGCGGAGGTCACCGTGACGTTGTGCGAGGTGCTGCCAAGGGTTGCTGTCACGGTCACCGGCGCAGCCAGAGAACCCAATGCACGCAGCCGCACCCGCGCTGTGGTGACGCCGTGGGTGAATGGCACGGTGAACGGATGATCCACCACACCCGCGGGAAGGCTGGTCAGCGTGACCACGGTGTCCAGCGAACCAGCACAGTCCAATTGCAACTCCAACAGCGCAGTGCCGCCCTCAGAGATCCCCAGTGACGGCGTCAACGGCGCCAACAGGGACGGCTGCAACGCCGCAGAAACCTCCACCGTGGTGCTGTTGGTCAGACCAAAGGCGTGGGTGTTCACCACGCTGCTGCCCGGCGTCAGACCGCTAAGTGTCATGACGGAAACCTGTTCACCTTCAGGCACGGTGAGGTCACGGAGCGCGGGTCCAAGGACCGCGGACTGCTCAGATTCCACGACGGAAACCGAGCCTTTGAGCGCCGCCCGGTCCAGCCCAACCCGGACCGGCACATCCCCGGTGCAGAGGGTGGACGCCTGCACGCCCAGCGGCACCGGCAATTGCATCTCATTGCGCAGCACCACGCGCCGGGTGAGCTGCAACCCGCCCACCTCCACCCGCACATCCACCGTCTCATCCGGCGTCATCACGGTGTCCTTGGGCAGCATCCACAGCGTCTTGGTCACCCGGGATCCATCGGGCTGGGGGTAGGTCTTCAAAGGTTCTTCTCGGCGGCTGATCTCCGTGCCGGCGCTGTTGAGTATGACTGTTTTCTGGGCAACACACTCCGCGCTCTGTGCGGCGTGGAGGCGCACCCGCACACCCAGCATGTCTGCACCCTGTCCCCCTCTGGTCAGCAACACGTCTGAACCATCTGCCGGCCACAGAAGAAACGGTCCGTCTGATGCGCCGCCCACTTCCAGCATGCTCAGTCCAAAGCTGATTGACGGCGGGTCACAGGTGTCTGCCGGTGGTGGCGTGGGAGGGGGAATGCAGAAGCCGCCGCAGGCGGGGAGGGCAACAAGGGCAAGGATGAGGGGAGTGCGCATGGGGTCACCAGGACTTTAGGGCACGCCGGGGTGTGACGCAGGCCCGTCCTGGCCGGACCTACACGTTGACGGCGGCGCGGCGTGGGATGGAAGCATGGCGCCTCCTCAAGAGGGCGATGCATGCACAATCTGGCCACACGCGTGGAACGGGTGACCGTCCACCGCAACGGTGCCTTGGTGGTGAGACGCGGCGTGGCAACACATTCCCAGGTGCGGGTGCTGGGGCTGCCGTTGTTGTATTCCTCGGACAGCCTGCGTGTGCGGACCACGTCCGGCACCATCCTGGACCTGCGTGAGACTGCGGAGCTGCTGACCACCGGCGGCACCACCACAGCGCCCAATGACGACGTCACGCGCCAGGCGCTGCTGGTGGAATCCCTCACGCTCAAAGAGCAGGGGATCCAGGCGCTCATCACCGCGCTGGAGTCCGTACATCCAGCAGATCCCAAGGATGTCCTCAAGGAAATGGAGGTCCGCTCCCTGCCCGCCATGCCCGGCTGGCTGGCCGTGCACCAGGATGTGGCGGCCCATCTTGCGGCGCTTGACGAGGAGAAATCCCAACTCCGCGTGCGTTTGAAAGAAGCGCAGCGGCGTTTGGAAGAGCTGCGCAAGCTGACGCATGTGGACCCCACGCCGCCACGGTTCACGCGCGGATTGTCCTTCCATCTGGCCGGCGCGTCCGGGGATGTGCCGGTGGAGATTGAATACTTTGTGGAAGCGGCACGCTGGACGCCTACGTACGCGCTCCATCTGGAGGGAACACAGGCAAAGCTCACCGTGCGCGCGTTGCTGGCGCAGGCCAGCGGAGAAGATTGGAGCGGTGTTCAGCTGGCCTTCTCCACCAGTGATCTCACGCGGGACGCCACGTTGCCGGAGCTGCAGAGCTGGCGCATGGGACGTGCACAACCCGCGGCGCAACCGGCGTTCCGCCCGCTGCCGGAAGACCTGGCCACGCTGTTCCGTGACTATGACAACGCCAGGTCCGGAAGGACTCCAACCGTTGCTGCACCGTCGTCACCCGCGCCAACCAACACCGGGCGCACACAGGCGGGTGTTGTGATGATGGAGGATTCCCTGGAGATGGATGCGGATGAGTCTGAGGAGCCCGTCCGGGAAGAGGCGGCTCGGAATGAACCCCGTGACCGGCTGATGAAGAAGGAGAGGGCCGCACCAGGCATGGCAATGGCCATGGCCGCGCCCATGCCGCCACGCGGTGGTTCCAGCACGGGTGCAAGGATGCCTGCTGTGCGTCCCCGTCCTCCCCAGGTGCCGCCGCGGTTGCGTTATGCGTACCTGCGCCTGGCCGGCGCAGATGAGCCGCAGCGAGGGACATTGCAGCCCCTGGATGTGCTGGGCCATCTCCAGCAACTGGTGGATACGCACCAGCCGGACAACGTGAACGCGCTGCAACGCGCGGTGGCCGCGCTCCAGGAATCCGCAAAGGCCCTGCGTCATGCACCCCTTCCACCGGGGACGGTGGCGTTGGAAGAGTGCCATTTTCATCATGTGTATGACGCGCCCGGGAGCCATCATGTGGCGTCCAATGGGACGTACCATGGTGTTGGAATCTGCACAGATGAGGGGCCGGCAACGCTGGAGCACCGGACTGTGCCGCGCGCATCCCAGGATGTGTTCCGCTACTGCGTGCTGCGCCCAACACCCACGCCGTATCCGTCCGGGCCCATGCACGTCTACCAGGACGGCAGCTACCGAGTGACGACGAAGCTGCCCACCCAGAACCACGCGCAGGTGATTGAATTGAACCTGGGTATGGACCCGGATGTCCGCGTGCTGGAGCGTGTGGTGCACGTGAACCAGGAGGAGAAGGGTCTGGTGTCCCAGACCTCCCGGGTGGAGCACAGGGTGCGGGTGCAGCTGCTCTCCACCGCCGGCGCGCCGGTCCGCGTGTTGGTGTATGACCGTTTGCCAACCACGCGTGAAGACGAGAAAGACATTCAGGTCACCGTCCTGGACAGCACTCCGGAGATGACCCGCCGGGATCACTGGTTGGACGGCGCGCCGCTCAAGGGTGGCCTGGTGTGGACGCTGACCCTGGAGCCCAACGTGAAGAAGGATGTCAGCCTGCACTACGCCATCACGCTGCCTGCCAAGACGGAACTGATGGGAGGGAACCGCCGTGAATGAGATCATCCTTCCATTGCCCATCACCACGGTGACGGCGTTTGAGGACCGCGCAGAGCTGGTGCGCGTGGGCTCGGTGAAGCTGCCGGGTGGGCCGGTGACGTTGCGGATTGAAGACGTCAGCCCGCTGCTGGTGGACAACAATGTGGTGGCGCTGATCAAGAGTGATACACATGTGACGCTGGATGAGACGCGGGTGGAGCGCGCCTGGACGCGTGTGCCCCATCCGGATGCGGCACATCTCCCCGCCATGCAGCTTCAACTGGAGCTTGCCCAGGACAACGCGCAGCACCTGGCCGCACAACTCAAACGGGCGCAGGAACGCCGCTCCGCACTGCTGGTCATGGTGACCCGCGTGGCGTCACAATCCACACGTGCGCTCTGGACGGAAGACCGCAACCATCCGTTGGTGGGCGCGTCCATGGACACCCTGCACGCTGCACTCAACCAGGCGGATGAAGACGTCACCAAGGGCCGGGAAGAGTTCTCCGCTGCGGACCAGGTGGTGGCCCAGCTGCGTGCCACCATCCAGCAGCGCGGCACCACGGACACGCGGCTCAAAGCGGACATTGTCCTGCGTATGGGTGGTGACGCCGGAGAAGTGCAGTTGACGGTGACCACCCTGCTGCCGTGTGCGTTGTGGCGCCCGTCCCATGAAGCGCATCTGTTGGCGGACGGTGCTGTGGAATGGACCACCCATGCCACCGTGTGGAACCGCTCATTGGAAGCGTGGAAGGACGTGGAGCTGGTGCTGTCCACGGCGCGGCCCGGCGCAGGCGCGGAGTTGCCCCAACTGCGGGATGACGTGCTGGTGCTCCGTCAGAAGACGGCGGAAGAGCGTAAGACCATTGTTGTGGAGCACCGGGAGGAGGCGGCGTCACGGGATTTGCTGAAAGGGGCGGCGCCGGGTGTGTATGACGGCGGGATACCCAGGGCGTTCAAGCCGGCCTCCAAGGTGAGCATTCCGCCGGATGGCCGGCCGCACCGGGTGGCGGTGGGCAGTTTCAAGACTGCCGCCACGTCTGAAATGGTGGCCATGCCGGAGGTTTCCAAACACGTGTTCCTGCGCGCGTCCCTGCGCAATGTGGGCGGCATGCCGCTGCTGGCGGGGCCGGTCACACTCATCCACAAGGGCAACCACGTGGGTGAAGGAGACATCAAGTACGTGGGACCGGGTGAGTCCCTGGATGTGTCCTTTGGGTCTGATGACCGCTTTGTGGTGCGCTATGAACGCTCAACGTCCGTTGAGAAACGCGCGCTCCTGAAAAATATCACACACTTTGTGCAGCGCGCGGAGATCTCGTTGGCGGGGATGGGTGCGCAGGCCATCACACTGATGTTGCGCATGCCGGTGAGTGAGCTGAAACAACTCAAAGTGCTGCCCTCACCCGCACACTGCACAGAAGGCGCACCTGCCCCGGACGCTGATGGCCTGCTGCGGATTCCCCTGCAGGTCCGGGCAGATGATGTCCGCAAAGTGGAGCTGGGTTTCCATTTTGATGCAGCCAGTGATGTCCAGGTGCCGGACCCCTGGTGACGACGTTGAATGAGCGGATTAATCTGCGCCGGTGTCACTTTAATCCCGCGGCTGCGCACCTCCGGCTACACCTCTGCGCATGTTCCGATTCTCGCTTGTCCTCCTGATCTCCCTGGGCTGCGCACCTGCAGCTTCTGAGAGCACCACTTCAATGTCATCTTCCAGCGGTACCCTGGTTGCGCCGTGTGGCCTGGTGAATGCGCCCACGGACCTGGTGGTCTCTGAAGGTGGCCGCCTGCTGGTCACGCTGACCACGGACCCGGCAGCGGCCGTGCTGACTGTGGGTGACGTGCTGAACACGGTGCTCCAGGAAGATGGGCGTACGCTGAAGATCAAACCCGCCTACGGCGTGGTGGGGCCGCAGGAAATTCCATTGCACCTGGAATGTGCGGGCACCTCCGCGGATGTGGTGCTGCCGGTGAACATCCGGGCGTTGCGTTGGAGCTCCACACCGTCGTGGATGCCGGGCCGCAACGGGCCTCTGGCACGTGAGTATGGGTCCATCTGGATGGATTCCCAGGACCCCAACCGCCTGCTGGTGTTTGGTGGTTTTGTGTATGTGCCCCGCCAGTTCACCGTGAGCTGGGACGGCTGGTCACTGGATGTGACCACGGGCGAGTGGACCTTTTTGAGTATGACCAATGATCCGCCGCACCTTGCAGGCGGGCGGATGTTGAACCTGCCGGGCAGGCGGACGTCGTTCTATTACGGCGGATTGACGCAGGAGAGTGATACTCCCTACTCGTTGATGAACTTTGACTACGCGCCGGATGCACTGAGCTGGGCGCCGGTGCCGGCAGACACCAGCAACACGCACGGTGACTACCAGCCGGCGTTCATCCTGGATGCACCCCGTCAACGGTTCCTCACGTTGTGCGGCGTCAACACCACGGTGGGTTACCACTGCGGCATCAACGCGTTCCATGGGTCAGAAACCGCGCCTGGTGGATGGCTCTCCGTCCGTCCCGCGGATGGCCCCGCGCCCACCGGCCGCAACGGCATATTCTACGTCCATGACGAGGAGACTGAACGTTTTATCATGTTCAGCGGAGACCAGGGCGGCACCACTGCAGCAGGTGACATGGCGCAGGACCTGTGGGCGTTTGAACTGGCGGAAGACCGCTGGGTGAAGCTGTCTGACGGGGATCCCAGCGTCATTGGACGCCGCAACGGTGCGTACATGCTGGATCCGGTGAACCACCGGATGTTCATCTGGGGCGGTACGGCCAATGGCATGACCACCACTCCCGGACTTTTTGCGCTGGATCTTGACCGCGGTGAAGAGCACTGGGACCGAGTCACCGTCGACGGAGAACCCCCCATCCGCACCAGCGCAATGGCCGTCTATGACGCTGCGCGCGCCCGCATGTTGGTAGGCTTTGGCAACGGTGACGCCATCTACGCAGACCTGTGGGCGTTGGAGTTGTGAGCAACACGCACCAGCACCACGCGTGAATCCAGCGCGTAGCCAGCATCCACGGATTGCAGCACATCCTTCAATCCCAGTTTCCGCAGCGTGTTGATGGCCACGCGCAGCCGGTTCAACGCCGCTTTGGGCTGGATCTTTTCTCCCGGCCAGCCGGCGGCCACCAGCACATCCGCCGTCGTCACCGTGGGCGAATCTGCCAGACACGCCAACAACCGCGCCGGCGCCTGGCGTGCGCTCAGGTCAACCCAGTCCCCATGTGGTGGACGGAACGCGGTGCCATCCGGCGTGATGAGCAACGCGTCTTCCGGTGGCGCGGTGAACAGCAGCGCATCACCCAGGATACGCGCCGCCAGCCGAAGGTGGTCTGACGCGGATGCCTGCCGGGCAAGCTGGTGGGTGACCTCAGAAAATGTATGACGCGCGGTCTGGATGAGGCGGTGCGCTTCTGACGGTGTCATTCGGGCGCGGGCCAGCGCCACGTGGGCAGCGCCGGCGCGCAGCTTCAGTTCAACCACCACATTGGGATTGTCCTTCAGCAGGTCTGCGGCGCGGGCCAGGGTGCGTTGGGCGCCGTCCACGTCCTGGAGCATGGCCTGGGCGGTGGCCAGGTATCCGGAGAGGAGCAGCTCACCCCACCGCTCACCAATCTCCAGATGTCCGGTGCGCGCCTGCTCCAATGCCTGGCGTGCTTCCAGCGGCCGGCGCTGATCCAGGTGGAGTGCGCCCAGGTCCATGAGAAATACACTTTCATAGCGGCGCTCACCCTGCTCACGCAGCACGGTCAGCGCGCGGTCATAGAAAGTGCGCGCCTCGTCATCACGGCGCTCCAGGCGGGAGAGGTTGCCCAGGTAACCCAGCAGGACTCCTTCCAGGAAACGGTTGCCGGTGGACTGTTGGACCTTGCGGGCCTGCTCATAGGTGGCGCGAGCTGCTTCCAACCGGCCCAGCTCCTGCTGCATAAACCCCAGGCGGGACAGCGTTCTTCCTTCTGACACCCGGTCCTGCGCGCGGCGCGAGCACTGGAGGGACTCCGCACATTGGCTCAACGCACGCTCCATGTCCCCGCGCGAATGATGCGTACTCACCAGATGACTCAGGCAGATGCCAAGCTGCCCGTCGTCACCCAGCGCTTTCATCTGCGCTGCGGCGTCCTCCAGCAAACCCCGCGCATCATCCGGCCGGCCCTGTCCCTGGTGCACGGTTCCCAGATGCATGGTTGCGGACGCCACCACGGAGGCCAATCCCAGACGGCGCGCCAATCCAATGGCTTCTTCCAGGTCGGTTCGGGCGTCGTCCCAGCGTGTTCGTTCTTTGCGCGCGGCACCACGGGCGGCCAACACGCGCGCGCGCAGCGCGCCCTCCAGCCCACCGCGACTGATGACGTCATCCAACATCACCAGGTGAAGCCGGGGCGGCGCATCTGCGGCCATCAACGGATCCAGCGCCAGCACTGCGCGGGCCGCCAGCTCCACATCCTGGGTCAATGCGGCGCGCAGATGCTGCTCTTCCATCCGCAGCGCAGCCAGGTCACGTCCCAGGTGTTCACCCAGAACCACGGACTGGAGCGCGTAGCGGCGGAGCAGGTCTGCACCGGGCGGGGATTTCTGCAGCGCGTATTCCCGCAGTGTCTCCAACATGCGCAGGCGCATATCTCCGGCGTCACGGAGGAGGGATTTCTCACGGAGCGCCTGGAGTACGTCCAGCACCGGCGTGCTCTCCAACTGTAATACTGATTCAGCAAGAGGCGTGGGAAAGCTGCCGCGGAAGACGGCACATTGGGTCAGCGCGTCACGCTCCACGGCGGAGAGCAGATCCCAAGACCAGTCCAGCGCGCCGCGCAGCGTGGCGTGACGGGGAGAAACATGGGCTTTGTGGGTGAGCACCTCCAGCGGGCGCTCCAGGCGCTGCAGCAGGGCGGCGGGTGAGAGCAGGCGCAGACGGGCCGCGGCCAGCTCAATGGCCAGGGGAATGCCGTCCAGCCGGCGCACCACTTCCTTGGCCAGTGAGGACGTCAACAGTGATTGATGGTTGGCGGCCCGTTCCATCAACAGTAACACACCATCTGATTCCGGGATCAGCGGGAGGAGCTCCACCGGGTGTTCCGCGGGCAGATGCAGCAGCTCCCGTGACGTGGTCATGAAGGCGGCGCGGGGTGCCATGGACATCCAGCGGCCCACGGTGGCGGGACCCGCGGCAATGAGCTGTTCAAAATTGTCCAGGATGAGCAGCGTCTTTCCGCGCGCCGCCAGGGACCGGCCAATCTGCAGCGCAGCGTCGTCATCGGACGTGCTGCGGGTGAGGGGAATGCCCAACACGCGCGCCACCACGCCGCAGAGGTCAGGTGCGGAGCGGGATTCGGAGAGGTCACAGAACCAGACGCCTCCGTCATGATCAGGGATGGCGCGTTCACCGGATTGCAGTGCCAGGCGTGTCTTTCCAATGCCGCCCGGTCCCCACAGCGTGATGAGCCGCCGTCCGGATTGCAGCGCTGACGCCACCCGTGACAACTCATCAGCCCGCCCGACAAAACGGTCTGACGGGATGGTGAGGTTGGTCCGGCTCAGATGGTGTTCAGCAATGGCCACGGAAAATCAGCGTAACTCACAGGTCAATGATCTTCCCAAGCTGAGTCACGTGATCCACCACGGCAGGGTCCGTCTTGATCAACTCCTCCATCTTCCGCACCGAGGCCATCACCGTGGTGTGGTCCTTGCCGCCAAACGCCGCGCCAATCTCCGGGAAGCTGGCCTGCGTGTGTTTGCGGCAGAGGTACATGGCCATGTGGCGTGGTGTGGTGATGGCACGGTTGCGCTTGGCGCCGCGGAGCTCGGTGACGTTGACGTTGTAGAAGCTGGAGACGTGTTTGATGATGTCCGCGCAGGTGGGCACCCGCGCGTGGCGCAGCACGGCGTCACGCAGCTCTTCCTTGCACAACGCCAGGTCCAGCGCGCGCCGCTTGAACGAGCTGGCCGCAATCAGCCGCAGCAAGGAACCTTCCAGCTCCCGCACGTTGTTCTTGATGTGGCTGGCCAGGAAAAGGACCACGTCATCCGGAAGTGTAACACCCTGATGGGCGGCTTTGGAGCGCAGGATGGCCATGCGCGTTTCCGTCTCCGGCGGCTGGATGTCCGCAATGAGGCCCCACTGCAGACGCGTGCGCAGCCGCTCTTCCATGCCGTCCATCTCATGCGGGAAGCGGTCTGACGTCACCACCACCTGTTTGCCCATCTGGTGCAGATGGTTGAATGAATGGAAGAACTCCTCCTGCGTCCGCTCCTTGCCGGCAATGAAGTGGATGTCATCAATCACCAGCACGTCACACAGGCTGCGGTAGCGGCTGCGGAAATGTTCCATGCGCTGGTGCTGGATGGACTCAATGACCTCATTGGTGAAGTCCTCACCGCTCACGTAGCGGATGTTCAGCTCCGGGCGCAGTTGCTGGATGCGGTTGCCAATGGCGTGGCACAGATGTGTCTTCCCCAGCCCAACCGAGCCAAACAGGAAGAGTGGATTGTAGGAGCGCGCCAGGTTCTCCGTGACGGCCTGCGCGGCTGCGTACGCAAACTGGTTGGACGGACCCGCCACGTAGTTTTCAAACGTGTAACGGGCATTGAGGTTGGACGGCGGACGTTCACGCTGTGGACCGGAAGGCGCCACCACCACCGGCAAGGGCCCCGCCTGCTGCGCAGCCAGCGTTTCCGAGGACGGCGTGTCCTCCTGCAGGTCCGCCTGGATGATCAGCTTCAGACGGCAGCCAGGTTCTTCCTTGCGGAGCTCGGTTTCAATCTCAGCGCCAAACTGGTCCTTGAGCCAGGTGTGGTGGAAGACGGAGGGCACGGCCAGCGTGAGGTCCTTGCCTTCCAATGAGAGCGCGCGGGAGGGACGGAACCACGTGGCAAACACGTGGGCCGGCACCCGGTTGGACATGCGCGCCAGCACCATCTGCCAGAGCTCTGCTGCCCGGTGCTTTCCATGCGCAGGTGCGCTCTCCACCACTCCAACCACGTCCACCTCTGGCAACATCAATGCCGGAATTTTGAGACAGCCATGCCCGGCGTCGCCATGCGGCGGCACCAAGGTCTTCCAGAATCATGTCGGGTTGGCCAACTGCGGCCAGTTTCCGTCGAGGGTTTCCGCAGAAATGATCTCCGGAGAGATCGTTCGGCGGGACCAGCGGGAGCACTCCTAGCGTGCCGCTTTTCAACCGATCAAGGAGAGGATCTCCCCCCACTGCCACACCGCCGGTTCTGCTTTGGTTTTTCTGTGAGCGGATCTGATCTTCAAGCCCCGCATGAGCGTGTTGCGCGCGCGCACACCGCATGACTGTTCAGCCCGCAAAAGTGATCTGTGCAGTGCTTCATCCATGCGCATCCGCAAGATGTTGGGTCCCGCGTCCAGGTGTTGGCACAGCAGTTTGTGATCTTTCGCCGTGACGTCGAGAAACCATCGCCGCGCGCGATCAAATCAGGCACCCGCCAGCAGCTCCGCCACGTTCCTGACCTGCGGCAGATTGACGCTGCGCCCGGACTGCCAGACGTGGCTCACCGTGTTGAACGCGCGCAGGTCATCCAGTGGATTTCCAACCAGCGCCGTGAGGTCCGCCAACGCGCCGCGCCTGATCACGCCAACATCCTCACGTCCCAGCAGATGCGCAGCGGCACCCGTGGCGGCGTGGAGCGCCTGCAACGTGGAGGCGCCGTGGTGCACGTGCAGTGCAATCTCCCGTGAGATGCCGCCGTGGAAGTTGAAGGGTGTGCCAGCGTCGGTGCCGCAGGCCACGGGGACACCGGCTTTGAGGGCCATTCGGAAACTGCGGTCATGCGCGTCTGCCACCTTCTCCATCTTGGTGCGGATGAACGCTGGCAGTCTGTCCAGGTTGTCCAACATCCCGTGCGCCGCGGCGAACGTTGCCACCAGGTAGACGCCGCGCTCCTTCATCTTCTGCACGCAGATGTCATCCAGCCAGAAGCCGTGCTCAATGGAATGTACGCCGGCGTTGAGCGCATTCATGATGCCCTCTGTTCCCTGCGCGTGTGCGGCCACTCTGCGGCCCGCGTGGATGCTCTCCACCACGGCGGCGCGCAGCTCATCTTCACCAAGCTGCACACTTCCCGGCTCCACGCCGGGGGTGATGACGCCGCCAGTGGCAATGAGCTTGGTGACCATGGCGCCGTGTTTGATGTTGAGCCGAACGGATTTCACCACCTCATCCGTCCCATCTGATTCATGGCCCAGAAAACACGCGTGACCGCCGGTCATGCAGATCACCGTGCCCGCCGCCAGCATGCGGGGGCCCGGCACAAACCCGTCCTGCTGCGCACGCATCAGGTCCAGGTCAATCCCATCTGAGCCGCCCAGGTCCCGGATCGTCGTCACGCCGGCGGCCAGGTGCTGCGCCAGGTGTTTGAGCGCGCGGGTGACGGTGCGGGTGCGGGATTCAGACAACACGGTGCGGCCCGGGTCCACGCCAGCGGCCAGCACCACGTGCGTGTGCGCGTCCACCAGGCCGGGCATCAGGGTGCCCTGCACGGTGACGGTCTGCTGATGGTTGCCCTTCAAGGTTGCGGCGGGGCCGGTCTCGGCAATTTTCCCGTCGTCACCAACCACAACGCCGGCGTTCTTCACGGGGGCGTTCAAGGTCCCGTCATAGACCTGGTCCGCAAGGATGAGTGTGGTGGGCATGGCGTCTTCTACTCCACTGCCACCACCTTGCAGATGCCCACCGCGTCCTCTCGTTGTAGATGGGCTTTCCGCCGGAGCGGCGGATGAGGTGGACCGTGCGGATTGTCTGCGTGGGTGGTGGCCCGGCGGGCCTGTACTTCAGCATTCTGATGAAGAAGCAGGATGCCCGGCACCACGTCACCGTGGTGGAGCGCAACCGCGCAGCAGACACCTTTGGCTGGGGTGTGGTCTTCTCTGATGAGACGCTGGACCATTTCCAGAGCGCAGACCCGGAAAGCCTGGCGGCCATTCGGAAGCAGTTTGTGTACTGGAAGGACATTGACGTCTTTGACGTGGAGAACCGGCACACACGCTCCACCGGCCACGGTTTCTGCGGCCTGGCGCGCATCAAGCTGCTGCAGATTCTCCAGGACCGCGCGCGTGCGCTTGGCGTGGAGCTGCAGTTTGAAGATGAGGTGCAGGACCTGGCGCGTTTCAAGGACGCGGACCTCATTGTTGCTGCGGACGGGATCAACAGCCGGATACGCACCCAGCGGGAAGCACATTTCCAGCCGTGGCTGGACTGGCGGCAGTGCAAGTTCACGTGGCTGGGGATGGACCGGGCGCTCCCCGCGTTCACGTTCATCTTCCGTCAGAGTGAGCACGGGCTCTTCCAGGTGCACGCGTATCCCTTTGATGAAAAGCGCAGCACTTTCATTGTGGAATGCCAGGAAAACGTCTGGCGCAAGGCGGGTCTGGAAGGCGCCACGGATGACGTCACCGTCAAGGCAATGGAAACACTTTTCAAGGACCATCTGGGCGGCGCGCGGCTGCTGAGCAACAACTCCATGTGGCGGACGTTTCCCACGGTGCGCAACAAGACGTGGGTGCACGGAAACGTGGTGTTGGTGGGAGATGCCGCGCATACGGCGCACTTTTCCATTGGCTCCGGAACCAAGCTGGCCATGGAAGATGCCATTGGGCTGGCGGAGGCATTCTCACGCCATGGAATTGCGGATGTCCCTGCCACGTTGAAAGCGTATGAACAGATGCGGCATCCGGAAGTGGACCGTATTCAAAAGGCCGCGCAGACGTCATTGGAATGGTTTGAGAACAGTGCCCGGTACACAGGGCAGTCCGCCCGCCAGTTCACCTTCAACCTGATGACCCGCAGTAAACGTATTACCTATGACAACCTGGCCACTCGGGATCCGGCGCTGGTGGAGGAAGCGGCGCGGGATTTTCAGCCATCCGGGACGCCGGCGCCGCCCGCATTCACGCGGTTGAAGCTGCGCGGGATGGAGCTGCCCAACCGGATTGTGATGAGTCCTATGTGCCAGTACTCGTCGGTGGATGGGCTGGTGGATGACTGGCACCTGGTGCATCTGGGGAGCCGGGCGGTGGGTGGGACGGGGCTCATCATTGCGGAAGCCACCGCCGTCAGCGCCGAGGGAAGAATCACGCACGGGTGTGCCGGAATGTACAAACCGGAGCACGTGCCGGCGTGGAAACGTGTGGTGGATTTTGTGCACGCCAAAAGCCCGGCCAAGATTGCACTGCAGTTGGGTCACGCGGGCCGCAAGGCTTCCTGTCAGCTCCCGTGGCATGGTGACGGACCCCTTGGTGACGGCGAGAATCCCTGGCAGACGCTGGCGCCCTCAGCCATTCCGTACGCGCCGTCCTGGCATGTCCCGCGTGAGATGGACCGGGCAGACCTGGACAAGGTGATCCGGGATCACACGCAGGCGGCCACGTATGCATTGCAGGCCGGCTTTGACATGCTGGAGCTGCATTTTGCGCATGGTTACCTGGTGTCCACGTTTCTCTCGCCGCTCTCCAATCAACGGCATGACGCGTACGGTGGAGGGATGTCCGGACGGCTGCGGTTTGGGACGGAGCTGCTGGATGCGGTGCGTGCGGTGTGGCCGCAGGACCGCCCCATCAGCGTGCGCATCTCCGCCACCGAATGGCACCCCGACGGCCTCACCGACGACGACAGGATTGAGATTGCCCGCACCCTGGCTGCGCACGGTGCAGACCTGCTGGATGTCTCCGCGGGCGGCGTGGTGCCGGATCAGAAACCCATCTACGGCCGCATGTTCCAGGTCCACCTGAGCGAACAGATCCGCCTGGCCGCCGGCGTCCCCACCATGGCAGTGGGCAACATCCAGGATGTGGATCAATGTAACACCATTCTTGCTGCAGGGCGTGCGGACCTGTGTGTGATGGCACGGGCGCACCTGGCCAATCCCTACCTGGCCAACCAGGCGGCTGCGCAGTACGGCGTGGACGCACATCCGTGGCCCAAGCAGTATCTGTCAGTGCGTCCGGATCGGAGGAAGGCGTGAGGCGGTTGTTGGCAGGCTTGCTGGCCGTGATGGCGTTGACGGACTGTAAGTGTATGACGCGCTCGTTGGATGATGCGTTCAACGGCGTGGACCGGTCCAATGCCGTGCCTGTTTCAGAACGCGCGCGGGCAGAGCACCTCACCATCCCCGTGGTGGACCTGCATTCAGATGCGCTGCTGTGGAGCCGCTCGTTGTTGGAGCGGACTGACATTGGGCACGTGGACCTGCCCCGAATGCTGGAAGGTGGCATGGCATTGCAGGTGTTTGGTGTGGTCACCCGGACGCCGCTGCTCATCAACTTCACGGCCAATCCGGACATTGTGGATTCCATCAGCATGTTGTCCCGCGTGGATGGCTGGCCGGAGGCCGCGCTGAGCAGTCCGCTGGAGCGCGCAAGGTTCCAGGCCGGCAAGCTCCATGACGCGGCAAAGCAGTCCAGGGGCACACTCACTGTCATCACCAACCAGCGGCAGTTGGATGAGCACCTGGCGGCGTGGCGCGTGGATCATCACCGGACCGCGGGCATGTTGGCGTTGGAGGGCGGGTATCCGGTGGAAGGAAACCCGGACAACCTGCAGCCGCTGTTTGATGCGGGCGTTCGGATGATTGGTCTTTCACATTTCCTGGACAGTGATCTTGGTGGGAGCGCGCACGGTTGGCGCAAGGGTGGCCTCACGCCGCTGGGTCAGAAGGTTGTGGAGCGTATGGAGCAGATGGGCATCACGGTGGATATTGCGCACGCGGCGCCGGCGCTGATTGATGATCTGCTACCCGTCGTCACCAGGCCCATTGTGGTGTCCCATACGGGGGTGAAGGGTGTGTGTCCGGGCGTTCGCAACATCTCTGATGCGCATGTGCAGGGTGTGGCGCGGACCGGTGGGGTGGTGGGCATTGGGTTCTTCAAGGCAGCGGTGTGCGGCATCAGCGTGAAGAGTGTGGTGGATGGGATCCTCTACGTGAGAGCGCTGGTGGGTGTGCAGCATGTGTCCCTGGGAAGTGATTTTGATGGGATGGTGAAGACGGGTGTGGACGCCTCCCAACTTGCGGAGATCACGCAGGAGCTGCTGGCCCGCGGTCTCACCCATGACGAGGTCTACGCCATCATGGGCGGCAACGCCCTGCGGGTGCTGAGAGGAAATCTTCCACCATGACCATCCCCGCCAAACTCCAGAAAGTGTATGACGAGATCAAAAACCTGGCTGCCACCTATCCGGAGACCACGCAGGACTATCCGTGGGGGCATCTGGCCGCCAAGGTGAAGGGCAAGGCGTTTGTCTTTGCTTCTACAGATGACAACGGTATTTCATTTTCATTCAAGCTGCCGCGGAGCAGCCAGGCAGCGCTGGCGTTCCCGTTTGCCTCACCCACCGGGTACGGATTGGGGAAGAGCGGCTGGGTGAGTGTGGAGTTCAAGAAGGGCCAGGATGTGCCGTTGGCGCTGCTCAAGGAGTGGCTGGATGAGAGCTTCCGGGCCATTGCGTCGGCCAAGGTGCTCAAGCTGCTGGATGGCGGCGTCGTCGAGAAAGCGGTGCCCCGGAAGAAGAAGGCGGCCGTGCGCAAACGTCCTTGAGCAGCGCGCTTTACAACGCGGCCACAACGCGGCAAGAACCCGCGCCATGCGCTTCTCCGTGCTTTCCCTCGTCATGCTGTCTGTCCACTGCGCCTCCTCCACCCCTCCGCCGGAGGATGCTGATTGCACGTTTGACTATGTGCCGGTGGAAGCGGACTTCACGTGTTCACAGGATTGGACGCAGGTGGGCAACATGCGCATCACCAACCGCTGTGGCTTGAAGGATGAAGCCGTTAGGGTGGCCACGGACAGCCGCCCCGGTGAGCGGTATCCGGTGGGCACCTTGATCACGCTGATGACGGGTGAGGCCATGGCCAAGCGCGGTGCGCGTTGGGACCAGGGCAACCAGAGCTGGGAGTACTTCAAGCTCTCCGTGTCACCCCGCGGGGCGTCCATTGATGCGCGCGGTGCGGCTGAAGTGAAGAACGACGTGGGCTCCTGCCTGGATTGCCACGCCGGCGCGCGGGATTTTGACTTTGTGTGCCGCACGGATCACGGCTGTGAGGACCTCCCGGTCAGTGGTGCGCAGCTTGCCATCACGCAGACGCTGGACCCCAGGTGCGGTCCGTGATGGACGCGGGTTCCAGTGGGTCTCCAGTGAGTGTTCAGTGAGTGTTCAGTGAGTGTCCAGTGGGTCTCCAGTGGGTCTCCAGTGGGTCTCCAGTGAGTCTCCAGTGAGTCTCCAGTGAGTCTCCAGTGAGTCTCCAGTGGGTCTCCAGTGGGTGTCCAGTGGGTCTCCAGTGGGTCTCCAGTGAGTCTCCAGTGGGTCTCCAGTGGGTCTCCAGTGGGTCTCCAGTGAGTCTCCAGTG
>Ga0163144_10008983_pt1 | contig 21533 bp, 25 predicted proteins | sample OliLak19BULKMAT1_FD_123175 | JGI IMG/M metagenome (GOLD analysis project Ga0163144, IMG submission 123175) | Freshwater microbial mat bacterial communities from Lake Vanda, McMurdo Dry Valleys, Antarctica - Oligotrophic Lake LV.19.BULKMAT1 | ecosystem: Environmental > Aquatic > Freshwater >... | reverse complement strand
TGATACTGCCAGAGTTAGTGGGTGGAGATCTTAACCTCTACAACCTCACCACCGCAGAAGGGCTGACACTCCCACAGTCACTGAATGGAGTTCTTAACCTCACCAGCCTCACCACCGCAGAAGGTATGACACTGCCACAGTCAGTGGGTGGAGATATTGACCTCTACAACCTCACTACCGCAGAAGGTCTGACCATGCCACAGTCAGTGGGGGGATATCTTGACCTCAACGCTCTCACCACCGCAGAAGGTCTGACCCTGCCACAGTCAGTGAGTGGAGGTCTTTACCTCAACGGTCTCACCACTGCAGAGAAAAATGTGCTTCGAACCAAATATCCAAAATTGAGCATTATTTAATTTGAAAATACTGGGAAAAATACCGAGGTAAAACCTCGGCGGATTTCGTTACTGAGGTTTCGATTTGATACACCAAAACAGCGCGACCTTCGGTCGCGCTGTTTTCTTATATCCCTACTCGCAACTAGCAACTAGTATCTAGTATCTAGTAACTAGTAACTACTTCTTCTCCTTTCTTAACGCTTTAGTTCTGTCGGCTTCAGTGAGATATTGCTTTCGGAGGCGCACTGACTTTGGAGTAATTTCAATGTAGTCGTCCCCTGACATCACTTCCATGGAACGCTCAATAGACAGTCTCCATGCGGGAGCCAAGTACACACTGCCGTCAGATCCTGATGCGCGCATGTTGGTAAGTTGCTTACCTTTAGTTGGGTTTACAGAAAGGTCGTCACCTTTGGTCACGTTACCGATAACTTCTCCTTCATATACTTCCTCTCCTGGTTCAATGTAGAGAACTCCGCGCTGTTGCAAGTTGTCGAGCGCAAAGGCAAGGGCCTTTCCAGTTTCCATAGAAACCATCGAGCCATAGTTTTGCTTTCGAATTTCTCCTGCATATGGACGGAATCCGATGAAGTGAGTGCCGATAATGCCAAGACCCTTAGTGTCGATAACAAATTGGCCTCGGTAACCGAGAAGGCCACGGGTAGGAATTTCAAAAATAAGACGAGTGGTAGAGCCGCGTTCCTGGATCATGCTCATTAGGGTCGCTTTCTTTTCAGTAAGTCTACTGATGATTGCTCCAGAAAATTCTTCCGGTACATCGACAACTACTTCTTCATACGGCTCGGTTTTTACTCCGTTTTCAATTTTTATAATCGCTTGAGGTTGTGACACTTGGAGTTCGTATCCTTCACGGCGCATATTTTCAAGAAGAATAGCGATGTGGAGCTCTCCACGTCCATACACGTTGATAAATTCACTCGATGAGAAATCAACTCGAAGTCCAACGTTAATTTCAAGCTCCTTTTCTAGACGCTCTTTAATCTGACGGCCGGTTACGAATTTTCCTTCACGTCCTGCAAACGGAGAGTCGTTTACAAGAAAGTTCAAGGAAATGGTAGGCTCATCGATGTTGATGGCTGGAAGAGCCTCGTCGCTTGCATTACTGAGCAATGTTTCTCCAATATAAATTTCTGGGAACCCTGCGATCATGGCAATGTCTCCTGAAGTAGCTTCTTGCACTTCTTTTCGCGCGATACCTTCAAAGGTATACATCTTGCTGATTTTCCCGGTGTAGCTTTCGCCATTTGGTTTTTTTACGGTAAGGGTTTGACCAGTAGACATTTTTCCTTGATAGATTCGGCATACTGCCATACGTCCAAGAAAGTTGTCGTAGGCAAGGTTAAAAGATTGAGCTTGCAAGCTCTTGTCGTCGTCTTTGTTTGCAGGCTTAACGTTTTCAAGTACCACATCAAGAAGAGGGAAAAGGTCCTTAGAATCATCTTCTAGATTTCGTTTTGCAATACCATCGCGACCGATTGCATATACGGTAGTGAAATCAAGTTGCTCATCATTTGCGCCAAGTTCCATAAAAAGTTCAAGAACGAGTTCATGAACAACAGAAGGTCGCGCAGCAGGCTTGTCGATTTTGTTGATTACCACGATTGGCTTAAGACCAAGCTCAAGAGATTTCTTTAATACGAATCGAGTCTGTGGCATCGGTCCTTCCTGAGCGTCAACCACCAAAAGCACAGTGTCGATAGATCGAAGTACACGCTCAACTTCACTTCCGAAGTCAGAGTGTCCTGGAGTATCTACAATGTTGATCTTAGTCACTTCTTTTCCTGAGTCAGCAAGAGGGTAGTATACAGAGGTATTCTTTGCAGAAATGGTAATGCCACGCTCTTGTTCGAGGGCATTTGAGTCCATTGTTGCTCCCTCTTCTGACATTCCGGTCTGGCGCATGAGAGCGTCAGTAAGGGTAGTTTTGCCATGGTCCACGTGCGCGATAATTGCGATATTTCTTATTTGCATAGATAAATAGGTATTAGTTTGCCGAGTGGCTATTAAAGCAGAAAAAAATATTTCTGTCAAAGCATATTTACCCAGTATTGGCCATAATTAACCCTAGGCTGCCGGATTGGTATGGTAATATACTAGTATGATGCAAAATCAGTTTTTGATTCCTCATTTCAATTCGATTCATGTGAGCTCAACTTTTTTGTGGTTTATATTCGTCCTCTTTTTGGTTGTGTATGGGCTACTTAGTTTAGTCCTTCGGTATCATTGGAAGCAGTATGGAATGAATACTAGGGCAATTAATCTTGTGCAGATTGTTTTTTTCAGCGTCTCAGCATTATTTTTATTAGTCGCAGGGATCGCCCTTAGTATTTTTTAATATGCTCAACTTAGATCCAGACGAACAGGTAGTTCTTGAAGTGCGAAAGCATTGGATTGTCTTTGTGTCGCAGGCGTTTTTCCTTTGTCTTGCAGCCATTGCACCCCTAGTATTAGTTGAAATGGTTCTTTCGTTGATTCCTTTTAAGGTTTTGGTGGGTGGCAGCGCTGCAGCAATGGCAACGTTTTTGTACAGTTTGTGGATTTTGATACTGTGGATCACATTCTTTTTTGATTGGACCAGTTATTACTTGGATGTTTGGCATATCACACAAAAGCGTATCATTGATGTGGAGCAAAGAGGTATTTTTAATCGCGACGTTTCTAGTATTCGCTTTGACAAAATACAAGACATAACTGTGGAAGTGAGAGGTATAGTGGCAACCTTCCTTAACTTCGGAACCATAGAGGTGCAAACAGCATCTGAAACAAGTGGCAATTTTATTATGAGACACGCATCGAATCCAGAGGCGATTCGTAAAATGGTTTTTTCTCAACATAATCAACAGTCAGAGCGCACCCAGCCAGTTCACATTGTACATACCCATGGAACCGAACCCAATCAAAGACAATAAGAGACACCATGTTTTCGCCGCAATAGTTGCCGGCATTGTTCTGATCGCCGGTCTTATCTGGTATTTCAATCCTACAATTTTACAAAAAGTACTAAGTACGGAAGTCAGCAATTCGGTTATTGAGGCTTTTCAAAAAGGAGTAAATGCCCCCGGCGCACTGTTTGCAAAAGTAGAATCTAACAACGCTCATTTAACAGTTACAGGAGTCTTGAGTGGAACAAATAATGAAAGAGTGCTTGATGGTAAGAAAATTCTTACTCTAGATCAAGGGTTGAACGTCATCGCAAAGTTGCGGATGAACGACATGTTTGCAAAGGGCTATTTTGAACATGTTTCACCAAATGGACAGTCTGCTTCTAGCGTTGCAAAGGACACTAGCTATGAGTATATTACAATCGGAGAAAATATTGCGCTTGGGAATTTTGAAGATGATGCGGTGCTTGTTAAAGCGTGGATTGATAGTCCTGGGCACAAGGAAAATATTTTAAAGGTTACCTACACTCATATTGGAATTGCCGTTGGAAAGGGAATATACAACGGACGATCAACATGGATTGCTGTGCAAATTTTTAGTAAACCGTTGTCAGCGTGTCCAGCTATTGATGAGCGGCTTAAAACATCTATTGCCACACAAAATAGTGAAATTGATATATTGAAAAAACAGGCCAGAACTCTCGAATCCGAAATGGAAACTTTGAAAGATGAGAAAAAATGGGATCAATATAATCAAAAGGTAAGTGAGTACAATATGCTTGCAAAAGCAATCAATGAGAAAGTAATTATCTTAAAAGCTGATATTGAAGTTTTTAATGGGGGAGTCAGAGTGTTTAATGAGTGTGCGATATAAAATAAAAAATTACCCCGTAGCGATTGCTGCGGGGTAATCATTGAACATCTTTAGCGTCCGTGTCCTTGTGCGCGCCTGTCGAATTTCATGCCTCTTTTTCTGTGAGCTGGAGTTGTGTAGCTGGCATCGCCTCGAACATGAGAGTGTTCTAAGGAGTTCGGTTTTTTCCTATTGTTCGAGCGTACGATAAGAGCGTTTGCCTCGGCGATTTTGTGTGAAGTTGCCTTAACTGCACGACTCACTAAGCACTTACGGCAATACCCCTCAAGCTCGCCGTCGATACTTACCGAGAACTGGCCACGTCCATTTCGAGTGTTATAGAACGCGATTTCTGCATGCTCGCATTCAAAACATTCAACGATGTACGGGACTCCGCCGCACGACATATCAACGGACAAGTTCTGACCTGGCCTGACTAGATCGTCGAGGTATTTCCAAAGCCCCCTGGGGGTGCGAGCAGTTCTGGACGCTTGGTCGTTAAAGGTGTGTGCGGATAGCAGCACCATTCTCATGGCGTGCTCTGCGATAAGATTCCTTGTGGTTTGAATATGAGAACATACCGCTTCACAGAGTTTTCGTGCAGCAGGATCGAGCCTTATGCCTTTTTCTGGCGATCCGTCGGACCATGAGAGTTGGGTTGGACAAAGAGATTGGTCGGCGACAGAAAGGCTCGCAGCGTTTTGCATCGTTACACCTTTTTGTGTTGGTGATCGAGCGGGAGGATGAGAATAAAGCAGATTGCATTATTGAAAATAAAAGAACAATAACCTTCTTATAGTTGTACACCTGGATTGCGTTTAGGTCAATTGCATTTTGTGCATTACTGGTTATGCGCTATATTCAAATTTCATGAATGCATATATAGACAAAGAATTATTATTTATCGACAAACCAAAAGGCATTACTTCTTTTGATGTAATTCGTATTCTCCGTAAACAATTAGGTATTAAGAAAATGGGTCATGCGGGTACGTTAGACCCACTGGCAACTGGACTTCTTATTATAGGGATAAACGAAGGGACTAAAAAACTTACCGCTCTGGTGGGGCTTAATAAAACATATAGTGCAGAAATTTTACTTGGTAAAAAAACTGATACAGGAGACGTAACAGGAAAAGTTATTGAGGAAAAAATAGTCCAACAATTTTCTCCGCCACACCTAGAGAAAACTATCGAAGATTTTGTAGGCACACATAATCTGAAAGTACCCATGTATTCAGCCATCAAAAAAGATGGAAAACCTTTATATGTGTACGCTCGAGAAAATAAAGAAGTAACTGTGCCGACTAAGACTATGGTGGTATTGTCTGCTAAGCTGGAGTCACTTGAAGGTAATGTGCTGTGCGTATTCTTTGAAGTTTCGAGTGGAAGTTATGTCCGCACTCTAGCCGAAGAATTAGCGCAGAGGCTAGGAACCGTCGGAACCATTCAAAATTTACGTAGGTTCACGGTAGGGGAGTATAGCGTAGATCAAGGGCAGAAACTTGATATGAGTAGTATATAATGGGAGACGATAATATAACTTATATGATTCAAACATTAAACGGATTTAAACAATTTATTCTGCGAGGTAATGTGGTGGATTTGGCAGTCGGTGTCGTAATCGGAGCAGCCTTCAGTGGCGTAGTTGAAGCGTTGGTGAAGGACCTCTTTACCCCTCTTATTGGGGTGATTGTTCAAGTTCCTGATTTGTCAGCAAAATCTTTTGTAATAAACGGCAGTACATTTCTGTATGGAGATTTTTTAAATCACCTTGTCTCCTTCTTGCTTTCTGCCGCTGCGATTTACTTTTTTGTGGTGTTGCCACTTACAAAATTTTTGAATCGTCACAAAGCACAGGAAGAATCAAAGCCAGTATCACCTACGGAAGAGGTAATGCTTCTTAGAGAAATCAGAGATTCTCTGCAAAAAAGACCGTAGACAAAATACTCTAAATCAAGCACTATTGAAACAATGCTACCACCTATGAAAAACACACGTTTTGATGAATTATTCTTTGTCCGATCGCAGGAGTCCTGGAACGATCTTCCCTCTGAAGAATTTTTAGGCTTTCTAAAGATGAAGGTGACGCAGGCGATTACGTGGGGAGAAGTAGAGCTAAAACTTAAAGAAGGCCGGTCACTTCGAATTAAACTCGGCATTGACCCGACCGGCTCTGAACTCCATCTAGGTCACTTGGTACCCATCATGCTTTTGAAGCAGTTTTTGCGTGCAGGTCACCATATTGATCTTATTATCGGCGACTTCACTGCGCAGGTGGGAGACCCGTCCGGAAGGGAATCCCCCCGCAGTACTATTACTCAAGAAACTATCGAAAAGAATCTTTCCACGTACATTGACCAGATCTCACGGTTCATTGATGTAAGTAAAATTACCGTAAATAGGAATTCTAAGTGGCTTGCTGGTATGACTTTGCCAGAACTTTTTCCGTTGCTTCAAAAAGTAAGTTTGACAGAGGCAATGCAGAGAGATGATTTTCGTAATCGAACAAAAAATGGTGAGGGGGTCACACTTGCTGAAGCAACCTACGCGCTTCTCATGGGTATTGATTCTGCAAATCTTAAAACTGACATAGAGCTCGGTGGTCTTGATCAATTATTAAATTTCCAGCAATGCAGGGTGGTTATGGAAGCGAAGGGGCTTCCTCGTGAAGCTGTGGTGACAACACCTATTCTAGAAGGAACAGCAGGTGATGGAAGAAAGATGAGTAAAAGCTATGGGAATTATATTGCCGTAGAGGCACCGATTAGTGAAAAATTTGGGAAAATCATGTCAGTTCCAGACAATCTACTTTTGAGTTATTTTAAAAGTTTTGCAGATGTGCACGAGCGCGAAGAAAAAGATTTAAAAATATTTATTGCTGAAAACCCACTTGAAGCAAAAAAACAGCTGGGAACATTTTTGGTAGCACTCGAAACAAGGAATCTTGAAGATGGAATGAAAGAAAGAGAAAATTTTGAAAAAAGATTTTCAAAAAAAGAAATTACTGCAGAGGATGCCGTCGCACTTTCCGCTGAAGATTCTACAACGGTATTCGACACGTTGATGACAAGTGATATGTTTGCCAGTAAGGCTGAGCTTCGAAGGCTTTTTCAACAAAAAGCAGTTCGGAGTATTGATGGAGTCGAAGAGAGAATTATTGCAATTGATGAAACGGTTGAGAATAACCAAGGACTTATCAAGGTGGGAAAGTTGAAAGTCTTTACAATTTCTTTGAATTAACATTAAGATTATGGCAGAAATTAAAACAAAAGTTACCGGTGCAAGCGTAACAAGTTTTGTTAATTCAGTATTAGATGAAATTAAGAGAAAAGACAGTCACGAGCTTTTGAAAATTTTCAAAAAAGTAACGGGCGAAAAACCAAAGATGTGGGGGAAGAGCATTGTTGGGTTCGGTATGTATCATTATAAATCAAAGCGAAGTTCACAGGAGGGTGACTGGCCGCTCACTGGATTCTCACCTCGAAAGCAAAATTTGACTCTCTACATAATGCTTGGCTTTACTGACCTTGCCGAACCTCTTAAAAAATTAGGAAAACATAAAACGAGTAAGGGCTGTTTGTACATTAACAAGTTGGCAGATGTGGACACTCAAGTTCTCCAAAAAATTATCTCCCAATCTTATTGTTTAGCAAAGAAAGAGTATGGCGTTACTAAAAGGAAGACTGGTTAATACATCACTGTATGGCTAAAAAAGAAATCTCAAATTCTCCAGTACACAGCATGCCGGCAGATCTTCTCAAATCTGTAAAGTCAGATGCTAAAGTAAAAAATCTTTGGAACGATATAACGCCACTAGCACGCAACGAATGGATTTGCTGGGTGATATCTGCAAAAAAAGATGAAACAAGGACTCGTCGTATTGCCGTTGGATTAGACAAGATGCGCAAAGGGATGCGTCGTCCATGTTGCTGGGCAGGGTGCCCGCACAGGTAAAAGCTTAAAAAGCTAACAAGCAAGTTCGGCAAATTGTTGGTGGGTATAAAGTTGTGAAAATGCTAATATGAAGGTATCTCTCGAACTGCACTGTTTGATTACAAACTAACCTTTACCATAATATGCAAAAGAATACAGCAATTACTATTGGAGTTGTCACACTCATAGTAGGTCTCAGTATTGGCTACGGAGTAGGAGCAAGTAACGCTTTTGGGTTCGTCACAAAACAATCAAACGGAGGACATATGATGCAGAACGGATCGATGATGCAAGATTCAATGACGAGTATGAACGCTGAGCTTAAAGGTAAAACTGGCGATGCGTTCGATCAAGCATTTCTCGCCGAGATGATCGTGCATCATCAGGGAGCAGTAGAGATGGCGCAGTCTGCACTCACGAATGCTAAGCATCAAGAGATCAAAGATTTGGCAAAAGCAATTATTACTGCCCAGAACAATGAGATTGCAGATATGAATATGTGGAAGAAGGCTTGGTATAATCAGTAAGCATATCCACAAAAGTTCATTTCTCTGTATTTTTCTAGGGTAACTTCTTTACGTTATAGGGAAAGGTAATAGGTGCTGGTAATAAACATGAAAAATATCATATCCTCATGTGTGCAATTTCCCATGGTACGATATTTCCAATGACTATAAAAGAAATACTGAAAATTAGTCGCCTGCGGTTTTGGCTTTACGAAGCTGGGACTTTTGCGCTGATCGGTACCGTTGCAGCTCATCAAGGTTTTTCATTTTTTTCTGACTTGCAATACTGGGTTTTCACGTTTTATTTTTTGATTCCGGCAAACATTCTTATCTATGGAATCAATGATATTTTTGATTACGAGACAGATAAGACAAATCCAAAAAAAGTTACCTACGAGGCTCTTGTCCCACCTTCACACCAAAAGGCGTTGTGGAAATGGATTGTGTATTCTAATATTCCTTTTTTCTTTTTCGTCCCACTTGAAGCACCTCTCCTTATATCATTTTTTACATTTGTCTTTTTTGCTACTTTTTACTCTGCCGAACCAATCCGCGCAAAAGCGAAGCCAGTCATCGACTCGTTGTTTTCAGCCGGCCACTATATAGCTACCGGAGTGTTTGGATACTTTCTTGCGGGAGGCTCCGGTGTCCCTTACATGGGTATAATCGCAGGAATGTGCTGGGCAGTAGCGATGCATGCATATAGTGCAGTTCCTGACATAGAATCAGATTCTAAAGCGGGTCTTAAGACAATCGCAATTCTGATTGGAAAACAGAAAACCATTTTTCTGTGCTGGTTCCTGTATCTTCTTTCTGCATTCCTTGTAATACAAAGCGTGCCGGTAGTGTGTATTGTGGGTGCTATTACTTTTTCCATTCTTATGATCATGTCCCTGCGAGCAAAAACTGCCGAGAGTCTTTTCAAAATATATACGTATTTCCCATACGTAAATGTCGCCATTGGAACAATGCTTTCGATAACGCTCCTAGCTCAGAATCTTTTGTAGATTTGAGAATTAAATATAATCACCTCATCCGGTTAAGGTTTCCATTTAGAATAAAGATCAGCGCTCAGGAATCCTTTTGAGAATTTGGCAAATTAAAAACAGCGTTGTCGTAACCGACAACGCTGTTTTTAACCGTAACTACAGTGACGTAAGGGGGGACGGATCAGTAATATTTTCTATGCGCTTGTATGCTAGCTCAGCAGAAATGAGACAGACTGGCATACCAATTCCAGGGTTTGTATACGCTCCAACATAATAAAGATTTTTAACCTTCTTACTCATATTGTTTGAGCGGAAAAATGCTGTCTGCATCAAGGTGTGAGCAGGCCCGAGAGCGGTCCCTTTGTAGCTGTTATAATCTTTTTGGAAATCTTTAACGCAGTAATCTCTTCGGTAGAGGATTCGATTTGAAAGACCTTCTACCATCATAGTTTTTTCAATGATAGATAAGACTTTGTCGCCATATGCTTTCATCTCTTCTTCAGAGTAGGATAGCCCTGACCCAATAGGAACCAAAACGAACATATTTTCAGTTCCTGCTGGTGCTACGCTCTCGTCTGTCTGCGACGGCTTTGAGACATAAATAGAAGGGGAGCTTGGCCATGAGACTTTATCAAATATTTCATAAAAGTTTTTCTTCCAATCTTGTGAAAACAAAAGGTTGTGGTGGCTGAGTGATGGGGCCTTACCGTCTACTCCTAAGTACATAATAAATGCAGAAGGCGCTAGAATTTGTTTGTCCCAATACGCAGGGCTGTGATCTCTGTAATCAGGAGAGATGAGTTTTGTTTCGGTATGCTGGTAATCTGCATTTGAAATCACGAAGTCTGCTCGGAGCTCCTCGCCATTTTCTAGTCTCACTCCCACCGCGGTTCCGTTTTCAATAATAATTTGCTCAACAGGAGCTTCTGTGCGGAACGCAACTCCATTCTTTTTTGCGACAGTCACGAGTGCTTCAATGAGCTTGTGGATGCCTCCTTTCGGGTACCATACGCCGTCTACAAAGTCGACATAGTTCATAAGGCTGTAAATTCCCGGCGTGTTGTAAGGAGAAGTTCCAAGAAGAACTGTTTGATACTGAAGTACCTTTTGAAGCAATTCATTTTTGAATGTGCTATTTACGATATCACTCATTTTTTTAAAGATAGGAAGTTTTCTACCTTCTGTCATTACTCGTTTGTTAAGAAAATCAAATATAGAGTCATAGTTTTTGTACATAAACTCTTGCTTTGCGATTCTGTACTGCAGGCCGCCACGCTCGAGGTGCTCTTCAAGTTTTTTACCAGCTCCTGGCTCAAGGGATTCAAACGTTGCTTTATTCTTTTCCATATCTGAATAAAAGTCGTAGTGTTTTCCATCTTCACTTTGCAAAAAAACTCTGTACGACGGCGCTAGTCGCTCGAGGGTGATGTAGTCAGTGATATTTTCACCAACAAGCTTAAAAAATTCTTCAAAAATATCAGGCATCATGTACCACGATGGTCCCATATCAAATGTAAATCCTTTTTCAGCGAAGACGTTGGCTCTTCCTCCGAGGTGAGCATTTTTTTCAAGGACTGTGACGTCATATCCCTTTTTCCCAAAAAGGATAGCTGATCCTAAGCCTCCAATACCTCCACCAATAATGATTACAGATTTTTTTTGCATAATATTCTCACGATAGTGATGGTTTTTTTAAATGGACTTACCACTGCCCGTCTCTTAAATACGTCATAGTGACTAATTTCTATCTCGTCGAGGATTTTTTCATACAGATTGCTTGCAGCACATACTGCCTTTCTTCCGTCGTGTTCAAGGTAATGAATCCCTTCGTTACCTTTTGCAAACAAGGCTCTCGCCCGAGTAATTTCAAATTTCATTAGAGATACCCATTTGTCGTCTACGATGCGATTTTTTACATGATCTTCAGTGACTTCGAATCTCTCCATGTCTTCACGTGGAATGTATATTCTTCCGCGTTCATCATAATCTTCTTTTACATCACGCAGAATGTTTGTAAGCTGCATCGCTTCTCCGAGGGCCCTAGCGTGGGGCATTCCTCCTTCCATAAAGCCGATGATATGACTTATCATAAACCCCACTACAGCAGCTGATCCATACATATAATCCTCAAGCTCTGCATACGTGTTATAGCGAGCAACGTGCAAATCCTGCTCCATAGCTTTCAAGAAGGCAAAGCTGTATTCGTGGGGGATAGAATAGGTGTCAAAAAGTTTTTTTGTTTGGATGAGTACATCTTCCGATACTTCTTTTCCGTCAAGTACAGCCCTCCAATGCTCCGTCCACGCTCCTAAATCAGTGGCAGCTTTTTCTTTATCTCCTTGCGCATCAATCATCTCATCTGGAATTCGGACGAACGCGTAGAGGGTCCAGATGTCTTCTTTTTTAGATTGGGGAAACAGAAGGGTTGCTCTATAAAACCCAGTACCATAGGTGCGAGTGATGTTGCGAACTTTAGTAACGAAAGCTTCTTTGAGCATTTATTATTTTTACAAACTATGGCCGTCCCAATGTGGACGGCCATGTGTGTGTATGTCATCAGTATACTCTTTTTCTCTAATATATGAATATGAAAACTTTCTAGAATTTTTACCAAAGCTTCCCAGCTTTCACCACAAGCAAGAAAACGCCTTCACGGCGTTTTCTTGCTTGATAAGGGGGGTGAGATTGAAAACTTTATGGAAACATAATTCACTAGCCTCATACCTGCAAAATTTGAATGAAATGCTTAGAAATTATTCAGTAAATGAAAAGTAATCACCATACCCAAGTTTTTCCATCTCTGCTTTTGGGATAAATATCATTGCTGCAGAGTTCATACAATATCTCTTACCTCCGCGATCTTTCGGTCCATCATTAAATACATGTCCCAAGTGGGAGTCTGCTAGTGCTGATCGAATCTCTATACGGGTGCCAAATATACCCTTATCAACTTTCTCAGTTACAACTTCAGGTGATATTGGTTTTACAAACGAAGGCCAACCAGTGCCGGAATCATATTTATCTTTTGAAGAATAGAGTGGTTCACCTGAAACGATATCAACATAAATACCAGCTGAGTAGTTCCCATCATATTCGTTTTTAAAAGGAGTTTCCGTGTCTTCATCTTGAGTAACTGCGTACTGAATAGGGGTAAGCTTTGCTCGCAGCTGCGTATCGGTAGGTCTTACAAAGTTTTCCCATGGTCGTTTCGCAATATTTTTTTCCATTGAGTTGCTGGTCGGTGTAGGGGTGGGAACAGCATCCGATCCCCAGTGTTTAGTGACAAATGCATCCCTCCCAGAACCAGATCGATAATATGAATACCTTAGAGGGTTCTTTTTTGCGTAATCTTGATGATACTCTTCAGCTGGCCAGAAGGGTGTGGTGGGGACGATATACAAAGACAGTGGTTTTGAATACACCTTCTGTGCATCAATAGTTTTTACTATTGTTTCTGCAGCGAGCTTTTCCTCAGGTGAATTGTAATATGCTGCAGAAGTGTATTCTGTTCCTCTATCGTTAAACGATCCTTCTGCATCAGTTGCGTCACTGTGCCGGATTACGTATTCGACAAGGTTTGCATAGCTCACTTCAGCTGAGTCATATGTTACTTCTACTACTTCTCTAAAACCTCGCTTCGCATAGTCAGCATATGTTGGATTTTCACCGGTGCCCCCTGCATACCCTGACACTACATCGATAACGCCGGTGTATTTTTGTAAATCTGCTTCAACACACCAAAAACATCCTCCTGCAAGAATTGCTTTCGCAACTGTGCTTGTCGCATTACTAGAGGGGCTTACTTCTGTAATAGATTTTTGAGTAGTACTATTTTCGAGCTTTATATTTGTTTGGCCAAAATAAACTACACCAAGTGCTCCTAACACCACTATTGCAATAATGAGAAGATAATATTTCATATGTAAAGTATACTTTACATTCTATATTTTACAAGCCAGATTAATCTCAATAGTTTTTTAACTTTTGAAGTTAATTTTTTAGATTGGTATAGTCCAGCTGTTTTTCTTATAATACGTGCGGCAGTAGGGTAAGGGGCTACTCGATTAAAAAGGTCCTCCATTGTGAGACTGTTAGTTTTTGCTAGTAGCAGTTCACCGATTATTTCCCCAGCTTGTGGCGCGACCAGTGTTCCTCCGAGCAGTGTTCCTTTAGGGTCAACAAACAGTTTAAGAAATCCTCGTGATTCATCAACAATCGCCCGATCGTCATCGAGAAGAGAGGATGATACTTCTTCATATTGTATTTTACGGTTTTCGAGATCCTTTGCTGAAAGGCCAAAAGTAGCAACTTCTGGGCTTGTATAGGTTACCCATCCAAAAGAGTTGATATCTAATTTTTTCTTAAAGGGCTTGAAGAAATTTGAAATTATTGTGCTTGCGTGCAATTCTGCTGCGTGAGTAAACATTAATCCTCCTGCAACATCCCCAATCGTATATACATGAGGATTTGTGGTGCGAAGGTATTCATCGACGATAATATTCCTTGCGTCCGCAGTCAATTGTATGTCAGCCTTAGCAAGTTCTAGATTTTCAATATTAAGCACTCGGCCAATTCCTACAAAAAGAGCATCGGCTTGTATGCGTTTTTCACCTGTTGGGGTTTCAACTACTACTTCTTCGCCATTTGAACTTTGTTCAATTTTTAATGGTTTAGCATTAAGGATTAATTCTATGCCCATCTGCGTAAGTTCCTTTTCTATACATGCACTTACATCCGAATCTTCTTTCTCGAGAAGGTGAATACCGCCATGAATAATGGTTACTTTGGATCCAAGCATTGCGAAGGCTTGTCCTAATTCTAAGGATATTGGGCCACCTCCAATAAAAACAAATCGAGAAGGTAGTGTCTCCATTTCGAAGACTGTTTCGTTGGTATAGGCTTTTATGTGTACGAGCCCTTCAAGTTCTAGCTTTCGAGGGTGAGAACCGGTGGCAATAATAATTTTCTTACCATGGTATTCTGTGGCGTTCACCATTACACTTCGAGGTCCATTAAATGTTGCGGTACCCAAAAGTACCGTCATGCCAATGTTTCTAAAGTGCTCAGAATTTTCATGCACTCGAATAATGGCTTGTTTTTCCTTTACATACGACATTACTTTTTTTATATCGACAGTTCCTTGTACCTTAAATCCAAATCCTTCAGATTTTTTTCCAGCGTATATTTCTCTCGCCACATGGATGAGTGCTTTTGAGGGGATGCACCCGGAGTTGAGACAGTCGCCCCCGATACTTTCTTCGTTTTTATCAATGAGAAGAACTCTAAGACCGATGCGATTCATAAAGCCTGCAACATTAAGTCCGCCTGAGCCTGCTCCAATAACAATAATATCAAAATGTTCAGATCCTTTTTTCATAATATTTTCCAATTAGTGTGAGTACAATAATTCCTAGAATACTCAAGGTAATATTTACAGGGCTAAGCGCTCGAAGTGAGCCACCTAAATATACAAACAAAAAAGTACCAGGTATCATGCCGATAAAAGAACCTACTATGTATACTCGGAGCGGTAGGGGAGTTACTCCAAATAAATAGTTAATTATATTAAACGGAAAGAGGGGAATAAGACGCAAAAACAAAACAGTACTTAGCCCACTAGTTTCTAGACGTGATACGTATCTTTCTATCTTAGGATGCCTTGCGATAAGCTTCTTTGCTTTGTCTTGAAAAATATACCGAGCTAAAAGAAAAGCGAGCGTAGATCCGATGGTGTTACCAATAATTGCAACTAAGGTTCCTGTCCACACACCAAAGATTGAGCCGCTAACGAGTGTGATTGGCGTCCCTGGAAACCCCAGCGGTGAAGCAATTGACTGAAGGGTAATCAGAATACAGGCAACTAAAAAAGGATTTACCGCACCTTGAGCTTCAAGAAAGGTGAAGAGTTCAAGTAATTTTTCACGATAGATAAAAGCCAACAATGAAAAAAATATGACAGTAAAGAAAATCAGAATTTTTTTATACATGGTTTTATGCCAGCGACGTGTCTACAAAGTAGTTTACTGCGAAGTGCCAGAAAATTCTAGCAACTTTCGTTCAATTTTTGTTACATCAAATATTCCAGCATTAACAAGGGATGTTTGAAGTTGTTTATCAAATCCAAATATAATAGCAATACCGACAATAAGGAACAGAATGCCGAGTGAGCGTTTTACCCATCCTTTTTGATCTGCTGCGACATTAAGCTTTGTCATAATCTTCTGACCGACAAAGACTATTGCAAAGAGCGAGAGACACAGGCCCGCTGCATAAGCGAGAAGATACAGCATCCCGACAATTGGTTGTGCTGGGAGAACTGTTGCAAGAACAAATAAGTATGTCGGGCTACAAGTTGAAAGCACAGGACCAAGAGCTGCGCCCACAATGACATCTCCCCAGAAACTTTTCTTCTGGGCACCTTTGCCGAGAAGGATGTTTGATTTTGCACTCAGTTTTGCAAGAATCCCACCTTCCCATAGTGAAGGGAATATAGTAACTAAACCGAGTCCTATAATTATTCCCCCAGATATCCATTTCCAAACATTTTCAGGTACTTCAATAAAGAGAGTGGTTGCCTTCAGTAGCAAGGTAAACGCTATCACCGACAGTCCGAGCGAAATGACGATAGTAAGCACTTTTTTCTTTTGTGCATCTTTTCCATCATCAGCAAGTGACCCCCCTACTATCACCGGGAGGAGTGTAAGAATGCACGGAGCAAGCACCGTAAGCGCTCCCGCAATGAATGATATGAAGAAAAGTATCATGTTATTTTACTTCTGATACAAGGGATGCGAGTGTCGGACTACCGCTCCATTTTTTAATGAGGTTTCCACCAGCATCAACTTGAACTAATGTATGCTGTAGTGTAACTCCATACTTTCTTTTAAGATCTGCTGAATTATCGTAATTAGTCTCAAGGATAGTCAGACTTTTTGGAATAGCACTCAGATTTGCTTTGATATCCTTATCTAGAGCTACACAAGCAGGACACCAGCTTGCCTTAAAAAAGAGTACAACATCATGGGTAGCTGATGCCATAGCAACTTTTGAAGCATCATAGCTTTCATAGGAACCAACTTCGATCATCATATCGCTCTTAGCTACCATGGCACTATCGTCCTTTTTCATCATCGCATTATTTTCGCTCGGCACTATACCCGATGTAACTTTCGCCTGATCCATTGCAGAACCTACTTTCTGTACCGCAGCATCATTCCTTACCATTTCTGTTTTAGAACTGTTTGATGCAAGGATACCTACTCCAGCAACAATTATTATAGCGATAATCCCAATAATTAATTTCTGATTCATGGCAAAAATGTATTTTAATTATTAAAGTAATATTTTAAGTATAGAAAAAGAGAAATAAATGTAAAGCTTACTTTACATACTAATTGTGAGTAACTACCGGAACCATTTCCAATAGTGGTAAATCCACACTGAAGCAAATAATACAAAAATGGCAAGTACCGCCCAACCAAAGAGCGGCAACATATCCGTAGAAGCTGTCAATAAAATCCCCAACATGGCAAACAATGACCATATTATTTTTAAAGCTAAGATAGGCTTGAATACCACAGCTTCAGAATTCCTTGAAACAAGAGAGACGCCACCGATACCAAATAGCGCTGCTGCGACAAGGCGAGTGGCTATCGGATCTATAACTTTCCAACCGAATAACGAAAGTGTTTGTTGTGGAAATAAAAAAAGCGGTATAGCGACAAAAACATCTACCAGGAAATGGATTAAGAACCATGTCCGAAGAAATTGAGGAACTTTCATTTTAATATTTAATTCGGCTATAGATAAGTCCAATGATTTTTGCCAAAATCATTATACCCAAAGTCAGTACCAACCAAAAATCGAGCTCGTGTCTGAAGCTCTGGATACTAATACCAATCACCAATACACTTGTGCCTGCAAGAAAAGCAATTCTACCCGCCATCATTTTATGAAGGCCTTCTCGCTCATCTTTGGTATTTTCTCTCCAAATAAAGATTGCAAAAAGAGCAAATATTACAAGGGTAAGTCCAAGCACTACCATATGGACCATGTTGGGCATCCAGAACTGAAAGGGATTAAGGAGAAGAACAGTCAACACAACTAAGATCGATGAGATGCAAATTTCTATTTTAAAATTATTTTTCATGGGATATTCTGAACATCTTCTCGACAGGAATATTGAAAAACCCTGCGAGTTTTAGGGCTAGTAGTACTGAGGGAGTGTAATTACCTTTTTCGATTGCGATAATGGTCTGCCTACTCACCTGCAATTTGTCGGCCAACGCTTCCTGAGTGACACCTTTTTTCGATCGCAATTCGTACACTTCATTTTTAACGGTTTCTTTCATGGCAGTGTTTTTACTATATATATTTAAAGGTCAAATGTAAAAAGAGCTTTACATTATGGAAAACCTCACTAATGCGTTGAATGGCGCACAGTCAATCAAAAGCAGAATTATCACTCACGAACTTCGGTCTCCATTTGCCACAAATCTCTTGTAACCATTTATCGAAGTTTTCAAATACCTCCTTTTCGTCTAGATCGCCTATTATTTCTTCAAATGATTCAGGGATGTTTACACATTATACCCCGAACTTGTGTATGAGCATTTACTCAGCAACAAACCAGAACACAGATATAATATAAAACAATGTTTACATAAATGGGAATAGTTCTAAAATTAAAGCATCAGCCATATATTAATACCTTTGTATGACTGATGCTTTATTTGTACTTTATTAATTAATTATAAAACTCAACATCATAACAGCGAGAACCACCACAGTTGGGAGTTTCCCTACAATAAAAGGCAGAGCTGATAATAGATGATTTGAAGAACATGAGAGTTTCTGATAAAAAATATCTTGTGTTTAAACTAATAAAGAGACAAAGTAAAAGAAAGTCAAACTAGAGAAAAGAAGGCTACAGAGGAGCCCAAGATGCCACAATAAGTATGATTAATTATTAATCTAAACTAAAAAATAAATATATGGGAATAATTCTATGGATAATATTTGGAGCATTAGTTGGATGGGTCGCCTCAATGATCATGAAAACAGATGCCCAGCAAGGGGCCGTCCTAAATATCGTTGTGGGTATTGTCGGTGCACTTATTGGAGGCTTCGTCATGCAGTCTTTAGGAAATTCTGGAACTACTGGTTTTAATCTCTACAGCTTTCTTGTTGCTTTGCTTGGTGCTGTTATCCTTATCGCTATTGTTAAGGCTGTGCGTCAATAGTGTGCATTTCAAATAGCTTACACCAAATAACAAGCCTTCGGTCTAACGATCTGAGGCTTGTTATTTAACTTGCTAACAAAAAGGTATTTTTATGTTATCTACTCATAAACTAACCGTAAATGGAGATGCTATGTTTTCAACAATTTCTCCTTTTAATTTAGTAAGAACTGGTAAGTAGCCATAACTTGCTTGACATGGTGGCTCTGATAGGAATCTTTTGGAAGCTGGATCCGCTGGCTGCAACCTTTCGAATTTGAAGGATTATTTTAATCCGGTGGTGAGACCGACGAGTGCTGAACTAGCGAGGTACTGAGAATACTTTAGTTCTCGCTCGGGCTCATTTTTGCTATACTGTAGGTAATGAAATATCTATTGATACTTGTGGCGTTAATTGTGATCTGGACTCTCTGGGGTTACTTTTCTTCTCGTGTTGAACAGGCACACTATTTGGTTATTAATAAAACATCCGACTACGAGATTCGGGAATATCCCGCACATATCGAGGCTCAAACTACCGTGCAAGGTCCACATGAAAATGCTCTCAATCAAGGATTCAGCATCGTTGCTGGTTATATCTTTGGTGGCAACGTTAGAAAGCAAAGTATTGCAATGACAGCTCCAGTCGTAGAACGAAAAGTAGAGATATCTCAATCTGAAAAGATTGCGATGACTGCGCCAGTAACGATAAGTGATCAGGGTGACACGCACACCATATCATTCGTCATGCCGAGTTCATATACACTTGAGTCACTCCCAACCCCGACGGATGCTCGTGTAAAACTTGTTTCAGTACCTGCTCAGAAGGTAGCTGTGCTTGGGTTTTCTTGGCATCGAAACACTTCTCGAGTACTCAGTATGCAAAAAGAGCTCATGGGATATTTGTCTCGAGATGGAGTAACTGTCGTAGGTCAGCCTTCATACGCTGGATATAACGTCCCATGGACTCCACCTTGGCTCATACGCAATGAAGTCTTGGTCCAAATAAAATAATACTTCTATGGATTATTTCAAGGGACGCATCGCGGCACTCGCGACCATGCATGGAAAAGAAAAAGTGATCGCGCCTTTGCTCAATGGAGTTGGGGTTACTATTGTTGTACCTGAAGGACTCAATACCGATGCCTTCGGTACTTTTACGAGAGATATCGACAGGGTTGGCAATCAGTTGGAGGCCGCACGCACAAAAGCCCACGCTGCACTTGCCTTGTCTGGTCTCGATCTAGCTATAGCGAGCGAAGGCAGCTTTGGTGCAGATCCACAAATTCCATTCATACAATCAAACCTTGAGTTGGTTTTGTTAGTGGACACGAAAAATAATCTAGAAATTCGAGGCCATTATCGCTCAACAGAGACAAATATGAATGGGTCGCATGTCTCAACTTTCGAAGAAGCTCGCGATCTTGCCGAGAAATGGGACTTCCCAAACCATGGTGTGATAGTGCGAAAAAGTGAAAACGGAAAACGTCATATATACAAAAACATCCTAACTCATACAGATCTCGAACAACGAGTTGTGAAATTATTAAAAAGACTCTTCACCCGCAAAGTCTACATCGAGACCGACATGCGCGCGCATCGGAATCCGACCCGAATGCAGAATATCGCCAAGGCGACCGAAGACCTCATCAAGAACATGAAAAGCTTGTGTCCAGAATGCCATACACCAGGGTTTGTCATTGTTGATGTTAAACGAGAAATACCATGCAACTTGTGTGGTAGGCCTACCGATAGACCAAATATACTCATATACAAATGCTTCAAGTGTGCTTATTTAGAAGAATCACCAATGGTCAATGCTCCAGTGTCTGTCGATGCTGGTCAATGCAAGTATTGCAATCCGTAGAGTTGTTGTGATTTTTTCTGCTCGACAAGGTGGCTCTGATAGGAACCTTTTGGAAGCTAGATCCATTTGCATACCTGCCGAAATTGAAAGATGGATTGTATCCGGTGGTGAGGCCGACGAGGGAGGAGTTGGCAGCATATTTAGCCTAAAATGGTTATACGTTATTAATAAAATCATAAAATATACAAGCATATTAGTGTTTTTATTCCGTTTACGCTCGGAGGATACCCACTGGGATTGGAAAAGTACCACTAAAACGGAGTGCGAAGAAGGGGTCCACTACTACAAAGGGAGGTACGGCGGGTTCAGTTTTTTTTTGGGGGGGGTGATATAATTATGAATATATATGTATATGAAAAAAATAATTATTTTGTCATTATTTAGTTTTCTATTTTTATTAGCCGGAGTCTCTCCGGTCTTTGCTTCAACCGCCCCCTCTGCACCTATAGCTCCTACCCTAACCCCCGGCAATACACAAGTCGGTCTCACCTGGACGGCACCAGCAGACGGCGGGTCCGCAATTACCGACTACAAAGTTGAGTATCAAGCATCCAATGGAGTTATTTATGTTGCAAATATAAACAACGACACCATCCTCAAATCTACCGACGGTGGAGCAAGCTGGACAGACACTACCAACGGTGGAGCGTTTAATAGTCCAACGGGCATCACCACCGATAGTTCGAACACTATCTATGTTACAAATTCTAGCAACAACACCATCCTAAAATCTACCGATGGCGGAGCAAGCTGGACAAACACTACCAACGGTGGAGTGTTTATTAGTCCAAGGGTCATCACCACCGATAGTTCAAACACTATCTATGTTACAAATTTTGGCAACAACACCATTCTCAAATCTACCAACGGTGGAGCAAGCTGGACAAATACTACCAACGGTGGAGCGTTTAATTTTCCAACAGG
>Ga0163144_10008982_pt1 | contig 21534 bp, 19 predicted proteins | sample OliLak19BULKMAT1_FD_123175 | JGI IMG/M metagenome (GOLD analysis project Ga0163144, IMG submission 123175) | Freshwater microbial mat bacterial communities from Lake Vanda, McMurdo Dry Valleys, Antarctica - Oligotrophic Lake LV.19.BULKMAT1 | ecosystem: Environmental > Aquatic > Freshwater >... | reverse complement strand
CTCCTAGCTCCTAGCTCCTGCCTCCTATCTCCTGCTACTCCAACCACGACTGAAAATACTTCCCATCATCAATCGCGAGGGCATGTTCAGTCACCATAAGGGGTGCGAATGTATCGATCATCACCGCAAGTTCTTCGGTAGAGGTCTGACCAATACTTCTTTCATAAGCACCGGGTGCAGAGCCGTGTGGGATACCCGCTGGATGCAAGGTGATATGACCTTGTTCGATATTGTTGCGGCTCATAAAATCGCCATCAACATAGTAGAGGACTTCGTCTGAATCGATATTGCTGTGGTTATACGGAGCCGGGATAGATCTCGGATGATAGTCATACAATCTCGGACAGAAAGAGCAGACTACAAAAGCTTTTGTTTCAAACGTCTGGTGCACTGGCGGGGGCTGATGCACCCGTCCGGTGATTGGTTCGAAATTATGAATGGAAAACGCGTAAGGGAAATTATATCCATCCCATCCAACTACATCAAATGGATGCGTGGCATAGACCATTTCGTGCAGGAAGCCTTGCTTTTTAATCTTGATCAAGAAATCACCTTTCTCATCAAATGTTTCCAGCAGGGATGGCAGCTTATAGTCCCGCTCACAAAAGGGGGAGTGTTCGAGTAACTGGCCAAACCAGTTCCGATACCGTTTAGGCGTATATATCGGATGGAATGATTCAGCATATAGCAAGCGGTTTTCATCCGTATCGAAATCGATCTGATAGATCATACCTCGGGGGATGATCAGGTAATCACCATACTCAAATGAGATATTGCCCAGGAATGTGCGGAGGGTACCTGAACCACGGTGTACAAAAATCATCTCATCTGCATCCGCATTTTTATAAAAATAGGAGGTGAGGGATTTAGTTGGGGCTGCGAGCCCGACGTGTATGTCCTTATTAACCAGCAAAGGATGTCTGGATTCAAGCCAGTCATCTCCTTTTGGAATATTGAATCCCTGGAGGAGACGAGCTTTCATGTTGCGTTCGACCGCAATTACCGGCATGATGTTTTTGGGTTCAGCTACACTGCGGACCTGGGTCGGGCGATGGAGGTGATAGAGGAGGGAAGACATGCCGTCAAACCCCACAGTACCAAAGAGTTGTTCGTAATGGATCCCACCTCCCGGTTTTTCAAATATCGTATGCCGTTTTTGTGGGAAGGTTCCGAGTTTATGGTAAATGGGCATATTTTTTTCTTCAAAAGTACGGATTTGAGAGAAGAGGAGTGTAGTTCTTAAGGAGAGTGGAAACCCCGGTTGTTAAACGAACCATAAGCATTATAAATCATGTCCAGCCCAATATCATCGCTTAGGGAGGGCAAGGAGAATTCCATCGTATTTTCGACCCTGTGAGAGGACTTAAACTTCTATTTGTCATCGGGATATTGCTGGGCAATCCATTTGGTAGCATCAGGGCGCAATGGACGACACATTTTGATGATATCAGTGCATTGGGATCTTGGCTCGATATCCTGGAGAGTGAGGGATGGAATATTCAGGCGCTGGAAACACATGATATCAGTGTGACGCATCCCGGTTATTTTACGATGATGCTTTTACTGTAACCTGGTATGCGGACTGGCGCGGTCCCTTGATTTATCAGGTGACACAAGGTGATTTTGTCCTCACCGGGAATATTACGGTAACCAACCGAAGTGGAAATGATATACCGGGCTCTGCCTATAGCCTTGGCGGACTTATGGTTAGAAACCGTAAGACACTTACAAACGGCCCGATAGGGTGGATTCCCTGTCAGGAGGATTATGTTTTTCTTTCTCTTGGTCAGGGTGCAAACAATCATCCATCATGCTCCGGATGTCCGGCGCCACATTTTGAAGTCAAGTCAACAATCAATAGCAGCTCTGAGCTTAATCTTTCCGCGATTGATACCAATACACCTCATATAAGGTTAGTCAGGTTATATCCTTTTGTGCTGATTCTCTACAGGTTTCCGAATGAGGAATGGGTGGTGCATCGCAGGTATTTTCGGGATGACCTGCAGGATACCTTACAGGTCGGTATGGTTACATATACGGATTGGGATAAAGCTTCAACCTATGTTAATACATTTCACAATAGTCATGAACTAAATGAAGAACTGGGTCCTGACCCGAGTAATAATCCCGGGCTTCCCTTTGCACCGGATATCATTTCGCGGTAGGATTTCTTAGACTTGCAGGAAACCATAATGCCCGTTGGGTGGGAGGGATTGGATTTACTGAATGTCAGTTTGGTTAGTGATGCAGCTATTTTGGATTATTATGGTGAAGAAATTTCGATCCCGATGCCGCCAACAGATCAGGTGTGGCTGGGTAGAGCCAATGATAGTTGGGATAACCCTTCAAATTGGTTATGTGGCGAAATCCCGGATGGTTCAGATACCATCAGGATTAATTCTTGTGCATGTCCTGAAGCTTCCTATGTTATGCTTTTAGCGGGGGTGACGACGATAGGGGGGATGAGGGTCTCGGAAGGGGGGGAGGTGACAGTGCCGGCGGGGTCGGTACTGAATATTAATGGGTTGTTGGATAACAGGGGGGTGATGATCGTAAATGGGGCAGTCAATATTACGGCTGGGGCGTTGGCGGTGATGAATAGGGGTACGATTGATTGCAGGATGGGGGGGAGTATTGTTATAATGGAGTAGGGGTTTGGTGGGTTTGGGCGGGGGGAGGTGATTCGTATATTTACGAAATATATTTCGGCGAAATATTTGGATTGCGGGAACCGGAGACTTTTGTCAAGACAGGACAAATTGTTCCCTTTTAAAACCAATTCGTATATCTACGAAATATATTTCGCCGAAATATTGGGATTAAATTAGCCCGAGGTCATTGCCTGAATAAGACTAACTATTGCATTTCAAAGCCAATTCGTATATCTACGAAATATATTTCGCCGAAATATTTGGATTACGGGAACCGGAGGTCTTTTCCAGTAAAGAACTATTTATCAATTTTCAAAACCAATTCGTATATCTACGAAATGTATTTCGCCGAAATATGAAAATCTGCCCTCGGTTAATCCTATTTATTCAGATCCTTCTTCTCCCCCCCTGAAAACATCAATCGTATGGTGCAACGAAATCCTCAATATATCCCTTTCATAAAACAAATCCCCCTGCGCAGCCTGCTGAAACCAATTGATGTACATCAATTCAATCCCAATATTTTTAACAGGCGAATACAGAACACTGGCCCCATACCGGTTTTGATCAAATACATTATACGTGATCTGATTCCCAACATTTATATGTAGCTCATCGAAAACCAGAAAACCGAATTTTTTAGATAACTCGTATCCCAATTCCAGCTTATATCTGATCCGGACGTTATTAAACTTATATGCCTCTCCTGGTTTTTTAAAGAATCTGAATTCAGTCCAGTACCGATGATGTAGTTGGAGTTTATCGTTGAAATGGGTGTGATTGGATATTTCAAACGAAGTCCTTAATTCAGGTACGTTGTAGTAATGCTGTACCTCAGGCTCTTGCGGAAGGGAATGGTTGAAGTAGGCTAATCCTATAGCCACACTCCATTCTTTACCTATTTTACGCTGCAAGTGAGTGCGACTGAGGAATTGAGACTGTCTTGACGGGTCAACAAAATTTCGATCATCTATTTCTTGCCTGATTTGCCAACTCTCACCAATCGGTATTTTCAGCAAGTATTTATACCAGATTTGTTTTTGATGCAATACTTGCTTTTGCCCCCAACTCTGACCGGCAGTCAACAAACATAGGAGGACAAGTATTGCTTTCATTCAGATGCTATATTTACGAAAAGCTTGTAAAGATTAGAAAACATTAATTAATTCTATAGAATATGTCGAAATTAATGGAGGTTAATCGATGCCACTGGTGCGGAACCGATCCTCTGTACGTAAGTTATCATGATAATGTCTGGGGTGTTCCCGAGTTTGATAGCAAAGCCCTCTTCGCCAAACTCATCCTCGATGGCGCCCAGGCCGGCCTCAGCTGGATCACTATCCTCCGCCGCCAGGAAGGCTATATGGCCGTTTTTGATAATCTCGATCCCGAAAAAATAGCACGCTACACCGTTAAAAAACTCGAAAAAATCCTCCTCGACGAACGTATCATCCGCAATCGCCTTAAAGTTTTTGCCGCCCGCACCAACGCCAATGCATATCTCGATATGCAAGACCAAGGTATCGATTTTAGCGAACACCTTTGGTCTTTCGTGGATGGCAAACCCATCGTAAATAAACTCAGATTGATCACGGATTTTCAAGCCACTTCACCAGTCAGCGACGCCCTCAGCAAAGACCTCAAGAAAAGAGGTTTCACTTTTGTAGGTTCTACCATCGTGTATGCTTTTATGCAAGCAGTTGGGATGTACAATGACCACGTCGTTACTTGCTTTAGGCATGAGGAGGTGAAAAGGAAATAATAATTTATAATCGAAGAATTTTCTCAGTCTTCACATGGCCATCCTTAAGGAATCTAGAAACCAGGTAGAATCCCTGAGGAATATGATCAACATTAATATTTAATTCTGATCCTTTATAAACAAGCTGACCAAGAAGATTGCTTACACTGACCTCAGCTACTTTTTGATCAGGGTCAGAAATGGTCAGCCAGCGCTCAACTGGGTTGGGGGATATGCTGATGTTAGAAAAGGCGATTTCTGTTATAGCTACCGGCAAATACCAACACGAATCTAAATCAGGGTTTGAAAACAGATGTTCTCCGTTTTTCAATACACATAAAAGCGCACTACCTGCATCAGCTGCACAGATTTCATAAATGTTATGCAAACCTGCAGAACTGGGGAGTCCTTCGATCCAGTATGGGGGTATCACCCCATGCTCCAGCTACACACTGTGTGATCATCTGTTTTCGTGATTCACCATTTGTTAATAAAACTGAATCAATACCCGTGACGACGTAAACCTGCCCTATCCCTGGGAAGAGAGTGTCATTAACCTGAAGAGAATATTCAAACACAAGGAATTCTTCTTCAGCGTAGCCTTGATAAAGTTTTTGATCCTCATAGCGAAAAAAAATTCAGAATGATCTCCATGGTTCCTCTTCCGGGATTAGTGTGTATAACATTTCAAAATAGGTCTTGCCATTGAATATGGTAGGTTCCGCAGACATGGTATATTTAAAACATTGAGATCCTATCATGTAATAATGCACTTCTGTCCATGTATAGGTTGAATCCAAAAACCCACCTTGTGCATTTGTTTCTTTGGCGAAACATCCTAAAAAGAACAACAGATAGAGCCTATATTTTATTTTCCAAATTTAACGTTTTAAATGACAGTCTTTCCTTATGAATCGCAGATTGACGTCTATGAGGCAATTCATTCTCCGGTTCACCTTTTACCCTTTTCAATTGTCTTATTGCCTTTATTGAAGGTCGTAATTCTTAATTGAACAATTCGTAATTTATTAATTCTCAATTCCCTGTCCTCAATTTTCAATTCATCAGTTCTGACCTCCGCTTTCACCTCCGCTTTCACCTGCGCTTCCGCCCTTCCGCCCTTTTGCCCTTCCGCCCTTTCCCGTTGACCGATTTTTCCTACCTTCGCCCCACGATTACACAAGTTATGATCCATCCCCCCCAGCGATATCTCGTGACATCGGCGTTACCCTATGCCAATGGTCCTCTCCACATCGGACATCTTACAGGAGCATACCTCCCTGCAGACATTTACGTCAGGATGCTCCGGATGCTCGATAAGGATGTAGCCTTTATTTGTGGCTCTGACGAACATGGTGCTGCAATCACCATCCGCGCATTAAAGGACAACAGCACCCCACAAGCTATCATTGATAAATACCATTCGCTATTCGAAGAGACTTTTCAGAAAGCAGGTATATCCTTCGATATTTATCACAGGACGTCATCTGCATTACATCATGAGACCGCCCAAGAGTTTTTCCGATCACTCTATGCTCAAGGCCAGTTTGTTGAAGAGGAGTCCGAACAATATTATGATCAACAGGCAGGCAAGTTTCTCGCCGACCGCTACATCAAAGGTACATGCCCCAAATGCAGCAACCCAGATGCCTACGGCGATCAATGCGAACGCTGCGGTTCGTCACTGAGCCCACTTGAATTGATCAACCCAGTGTCAACCATTACAGGTACTAAACCCGAATTAAGAAAAACCACACACTGGTATCTTCCACTCGATAAGTATGAATCATGGTTACGAGACTATGTGGAGAATGGTAAACTCGACGGTGCAGACCATCACGATCCTACCGAATGGAAATCACATGTGATCGGTCAATGCAAATCATGGCTCGATGGCGGTCTTCAACCACGCGCAATGACACGTGATCTTGATTGGGGTGTAGATGTGCCTCAGGAAATTCCAGGCTCAGCAGGAAAGAAATTATATGTCTGGATGGACGCCCCTATCGGCTATGTATCGGCTACCAAACAATGGGCAGCCGATAACGGAAAAGACTGGAAATTATATTGGCAAGATCCTGAATCTTCGCTGATCCATTTTATTGGCAAAGACAACATCGTTTTTCATTGCCTGATCTTCCCGGCGATATTGAAAGCACATGGCCAGTATAATCTTCCTGTCAATGTGCCTGCAAACCAGTTTCTGAATCTGGAAGAACAAAAAATATCTACCTCGCGCAACTGGGCGATCTGGGTACATGAGTTTCTTAATGAAAATCCGGATCAGACAGATTGCTTGAGGTATGTCCTGACCAAGAACATGCCCGAACAAAAAGATGCTGAGTTTACATGGAAAGGATATCAATCTGATGTCAATGCAGACCTCGTAGGTACGCTGGCTAATTTTGTTCAGCGCGTCATTGTTCTCACCCATAAGTTTTGTGATGGCAAGGTTCCTGAGTTTGACGAGGATACCCCTATCGTAGGTACAAGAGGCGATGATGAAGCATCATGGCATGAGGTAGAGATGATGGATTTGTTTGATCGCATGTGGGCAGTACAGGACGCGATTTCAAAATGTGATTTCAGAGCCGGATTGAAAGCCATGCTCGATATCGCCACCGCAGGTAATCAGTTATTGCAATTCAATGAACCATGGAAGGCGCATAAGGAAGAACCGGAAACAGTCATGGCCGTATTAAATCTTTGTATCCAGTACCTGGGCGCCATGAGTTATGCGATGCATCCATTTATGCCTGGCGCTTCCACTCGTTTGAGAAAAATACTTGCACTCGACCCTATCGTCGAACAAGGCGCTTGGGTGACTACGCTTGATGCATTATCCCTTGGAGAAAAATTAATTCCCGAAGGACACACGTTAAATCAACCAGAGCATCTTTTCAGCAGGTTAGAGGATGAATGGATTCAAACACAGATTGCTAAACTCCACGAAATGTCAGCAGCAGCAACCCCACCCAACGAGACGACACCAACCGTAGAAAAGCCGGCTATCTCTTATGATGATTTTTCAAAACTGGATATACGTACTGCAAAGATTCTTGCCGCCGAAAGTGTGCCTAAAGCTGATAAATTATTAAAGCTCACGCTTGATGTAAATGGTGTTCAACGAACAGTTGTCAGCGGCATTGCCCAACATTACAAACCTGAAGATCTCCAGGGTAAACATGTGGTGATACTTGCAAATCTTGAACCACGCAAAATTCGAGGTGTAGAATCTCAGGGTATGATCCTGATGGCCGAATCCGGTGATGGTCAGTTGCATTTTGTTCAGGCAGCTACCGATGAAAGCGGGTTGGCGATCAGCTAAATCTCTAAGGCAGGAAAATAAAATTCTAAGGCAGTGAGTCGCGACCCTCCCGTACCTATTATTTTATTTTCTGTCCATTCCGATATCTTATCTTTAGCCATCAATGGAAAATGGAGAGGAAATTAAATTAACCAGGCCTTGGGGTAGATTAGTGGCCATTGTGCTCCTTCTCCTTACCGGCTCTTATAGCGCCTGGCAAATGCTTAAGCTTCCATTATGGGGATGGTGGCCACTGATCATGATTCTTGCCTTCTGGATTGCAGGCATGTTGATGTTTATTCCAAAAGATAGGTTTAAAAAAAGATGGCTCGGCTTAGCTACGATTTCCGGCATTTGCCTTGGGCTTGGTTTTCCACCCTCTCATCTGACATGGCTTGTGCTGGTAGCATGGATTCCATTGCTTCAAATGGAAAATGAAATATTTCAACGTGATCAAAAAATAAGGCCGGGTAAAGTGTGGCTTTATGCCTACAATGCATTTCTCCTATGGAATGTGATCGCGACATTCTGGGTGATGAATACAGCATTGGTTGCAGGTATTGTAGCTAATTTTCTCAACGCTGCGCTCATGGCTACAGTGATGATGCTGATCCATGTGTTCAAGCGTCAGTTGCATCCGAGATGGTCTATCCTGGTCTTTATTTCTTTCTGGATATCCTTTGAGTATGTCCATCATTTCTGGGATATATCATGGCCATGGCTGGCGCATGGCAACGCACTTTCGCAGTATCCTTGGGCCATCCAATGGTATGAATATGTTGGTGCATTTGGAGGTTCGCTATGGGTGTTATTGCTCAATTACCTGGGATATAACATCTATTTGAGATGGGCAGTAAAAAAACCACTTTCGATTTTTATCTATTTAGGATTATTTGGTATACCGATCCTCCTTTCACTCTGGATATGGAATACAATCGAAGAAGGGGATGCAGCTCCGGTCGGCATAACTATTGTGCAACCGAATTTTGAACCGCATTACGAAAAATTTGATGTTCCTCAACGCGAGCAATCGATGCGGTTTTTGAAATTATCATTTGACCATATCGATACCACTACACGTTATCTGGTCTATCCGGAAACAAGTTTTGAAGGAGTCCGTCTGAATTCATTCCGAGAAAATCAAGTAATAAATCTATTTCAAAGCCTTGTAGATTCTTTCCCTGAGTTACGGCTCGTCACAGGTATTTCATCGTTCAGGGTTTTAGAGAAAGATGAACTCAAAGGTATCCTCTACAGAACGCATGTCAATAGTCAGGGGGATACGACATTGTGGGATATTCAAAATTCAGCCGTCCAGTTGACGTCAGGACAAGAGGACTACCAGATTTATTTTAAATCCAAACTAGTGCCGGGACCTGAAATGTTTCCATTCAAAGAGTTTCTATTTTTCCTAGAGCCCATTGTTGACAAGCTGGGAGGATCTTACGAGGGGCATACCAAACAAGCTGATCGTGCTGTTTTTACCGGAGGCCCTTTAAACGTTGCACCGATTATTTGTTATGAGTCCATTTATGGAGATTTTACCGGTGGGTATGTACGCAAAGGCGCCACTGCCCTTTTTATCGTTACGAATGATGGGTGGTGGGATCTGACCCCTGGACATATACAGCATCTCAAACTTGGAACATTGCGTGCTATCGAACACAGGCGGCCTATTGCGCGAAGTGCTAATACCGGTATTTCATGTTTTATCGATATTCGAGGCCGGATTATTCAGCCAACCAGGTATGGCGAAACGACTGCCATCCAGGGAAATGTTATACCTGAAACCAGGATCACCTTTTATACAAAGTGGGGTGACCTTGTGGCAAAGTTTGCAGTGTTGATTTCTGTCGCGATCTTCCTAGTTACCATTTTTACCTTCGGTCGCAGAAAATTTAGTTAGTCGGGGGCGTATTGCATCCGCCTCCAAAATTCAGATTTCTTTTGTCAGGGGCGGATGCAATACGCCCCTGACAAAAGAAATCCAGCTACTTCAATTCTCCACTTCTTTCTACCTTTGTCCACCAACTAATTGTACCCTTCTATGAACTCCTTCTGGATACTTTGGGTTTTTAATGCCCTCATGAGCCTGGTGCCTGTCTATTTCTTTTTTGAAGGATTGTCAGACGGATCCATCGATGCCGATAATCTATGGATGTGGATGATCATCCTGGCGTTGGTGGCGTTGATTCTTGGCGGTACATATTGGCTCAAAACAAAAAACCAAATCCTGGCAGCCAAAGTGTTGCTAATCATTGCGGCCATCCCTTCCCTTATCGCTATACTCTTTATGTCGATTGCTATCTTTGGCGACGTCAGATGGAATTAAGAGCAGATGACCTCGTTTCTGACTTTGGTATTATCTTTAACTTAAATCTATTGACAGGTTTCTCGACTTTTCACCCGTTCTGGATTAAATATTGACACTCCTCAATCATAGTATATGACCTTCTACTGGATTCTATGGATTTTCACCGCGATCATGTCCGTTGTGCCTGTATATTTCTTTTTTGTTGGATTGAAAGACGGTTCCATCACAAAGCGCAATTTTGCTTTATGGTTGCTCATCCTTTTTGCGGTTGCAGGCGTATTGCTCGGTTCCGATTGGCTCAAGGATCATGATCGTCTTGGCATGGCAAAAGGACTGTTAGCTCTGTCCGCCATTCCCGGTTTCCTGGTGCTTATTTATTTTCTTGTAGCGATCATTGGTAAGCCAAAGTGGAATTGAGCTATATGCCAATGCTAAGTTTGGTCATCTAATCTCAACGTATCCTATGGCTGAATCACCAGATTGCAATCAGGCAGCAGATGTCTTTCGTAAAACCATGGAGGAGGCACTCGCCAAAATAGATCTTGTCAATGCAAATCTCAAACTCGAACAGGAAAAAGCCATCGACCTGCAGATCGCCGCTAAAGATGAATACAACCGGATACTAAACGAAGCCGATAAAATCTCAGAAGCACGGATAGAGGAGAAACGAAAGGCCAATCTTGAACAGATTAGAAATGAGGTGCGGACAGAGACGATTGAAAAACTTATTGTAAATGAAATCCCTTCCGATATGCTAAAACGTATACTAGAAATACCTGCGCAGATTTTGGCCGATGTCTGGTTTAAACTTGGTTTTGATAAAATGAATGAAAGTCACGTGGGAAATGTAGGTTATGAAAGTGAAGGCAGATCTGGTTACGTAATTTTTTATCGCAATGATCTGACGGCTCGATTCTATTATGAATACGGCGGAGGAGATTCAGTAGCAATTATCACAGTGCCTTCGCCTGAACGATGGGAAGCTGAAGCCAAAATGCCTGCAGCAGATCGTATGCTCGTCCTTGAGTTTGTAGCCAAAAGGGTCGTTCGCGACCAGGCGTCAAATTGCAAATATTTTATTGGTGAAACCGACATTTTGATCAAATACTGATCTCCATAACCAGCCTAAAAATGAATAAGCTTTCCCATATACTGATCGGTCCTGAATTACTCTGGTTCTTTTTTTATGTCGTCAAGTTGTTCATCATAAAAGAGACATCATCTCCGATCAAATCCATGGATAATTTCTGGGTGTCAACAGCCTACAATATCCCATTGATCCTTCGTGATCTGCACCTCGCTCCGATTTTCATACTTCGACTCCGCTCAGCATATCACTTTTCACTCTTCACTTTTCATTTTTCACTTAAACCATGTCTTCCGCCCGTACCCATTTATCAAACTGATCACTGGTCAGATATCCAAGGGCAATCGCAGCTTCTTTGAGGGTAGTATGTTCCTTATGCGCTTTCTTAGCAATTTCGCCAGACTTGTCATAGCCGATGTGCGTGTTGAGTGCGGTCACCAGCATCAGTGAATTGTCGAGATGCATTTTGATGCGTGCGAAATTTGGCTCGATTCCATCCACACAATGTTCTACAAAACTGACGCATGCATCTGCTATAAGTCTGGCAGAAGTAAGAAAGTTGAAGATGATGACGGGTTTGAATACATTGAGTTCAAAATGCCCTTGCATGGCGCCCACGTTGATGGCTACATCATTTCCGATCACCTGGGCCATGGCCATAGTCATGGCTTCTGATTGCGTTGGATTGACTTTGCCGGGCATGATCGAGGAGCCAGGTTCATTTGATGGGATATTGATTTCACCGATTCCACTACGAGGGCCAGAGGCTAACAAGCGGATATCATTTGCTATTTTATTAAGGGATACAGCGACTGTTTTTAAGGCGCCATGCGATTCTACGATAGCATCATGCGCTGCAAGTGATTCAAATTTATTTTTTGCGGTGATAAAAGGATGACCGGTGAGTTCAGCTATTTTTTTAGCCACTTTTTTGTCATATCCTTTCGGGGCATTTAATCCGGTACCCACAGCCGTGCCGCCCAGCGCCAGTTCGGTAAGATGGGCGAGCGTATTTTTAACGGCCTTGATACCATGCTCTACCTGTGAAGCATATCCGCTGAATTCCTGACCGAGTGTGAGTGGGGTAGCATCCATCAGGTGCGTGCGTCCTATTTTGACGATGGGTTTGAAAGCTTTTGCTTTGGCATCAAGGGCAGCATGAAGTAATTTCAATGACGGAATGGTATGCTCTACCAGATAACTGTACGCAGCAATGCTCATCGCGGTAGGAAACGTATCATTGGATGACTGAGATTTATTCACATCATCATTCGGATGCAGATATTTTTTAGCATCATCCAGTTTGCCGCCTTTGATGACATGTCCCCTGTTAGCGATCACTTCGTTTAGGTTCATGTTGGTTTGAGTACCCGAACCTGTCTGCCACACAACCAGTGGAAAATGATCATCCAACTGACCTTTTAGAATTTCATCACAAACTTTTCCGATCAGTTTGGCCTTCGGCTGAGGTAATACGCCGAGATCCATGTTGGTGAGTGCAGCCGCTTTTTTGAGGATGGCAAAGGCCCTGATGATCTCCCACGGCATCAGCTGGCCACCGATCTTGAAGTTGTCTTTACTGCGTTGTGTCTGCGCACCCCAATATACGTCAGCCGGTACATTGACATTGCCTAGGCTGTCTTTTTCGATTCTAAAGTTCATGATCTAAGATTTGAATTGCAAAGATAATCTTGCAATCAAGGATGCCAAGACCACCTGCTAAAAATGCTAATGAATTGAGCGTAGTAAAATCTTTCTACGCTGCCAGTAAAAGATAGCCTTCTCCGAAATTTCTTTAAGAAATTCGCTTTTTATATTGTTTAATCGCCCACCACCTCAATACCTGAAAACTTCTAACTTCTAACTTTTCATGTTTCAACTGCCTCAGCGCATCATTTTTCATTTATCCGGTTGGTGAGCGTAGTCGAGCCATCATTTTTCATTTTTCATTTTTCACTTAGTTCGGGTATTTACCCGAGCCAATACATGTTCCCCTACTTTTTGCCCTTGCTCCACACCGTAGGATATAGCAGGCATGTAGTGGATGCCACCGTAGAACCGGCTGATACATGCTTCCTCGGCAGCCTCTTCAAAAGAATTGAATGATCGCACCGGAAGATCGTAGGGAACCTCTGTGCTGTCTTCAAAGGCAAAATTTTCACCCAACAAATGAGTGAGAATGACAGAAGAAGCTGTAGAAATTACGCTATGACCGCTGGTATGCTCCGGAAATGGTGGTGTCTGTAAGGCAGGCGACCAGTCAGAATCTATAAACCTGTTGATATAGGTTTCAGGACGAATGACATTTGTCCGGTATTTTTCATCCCAGCAACTGATGAAGCCGTCAAATAACCCTATTGATACAAGGACATAAGCTTCCGCTGTACCTACCATATCGAGACCTTTTTTGCGCGTCACTAAACCAACGATGCCCATCCAATGACCTCCCGGAGTAATTTTTTTAGTAGCCATCATCAGGTGCCCTTGTTGATGCATCACGTAAGGATTGCAATCCCAGAAATTAGCAATTTGAAGTTTTTCTTCTTTGCTTGAATCAACAGCAGTGTAGGTGGCCATCGCTTCCTTGTAAAATGTTGAGTTTTTGTCTGTACTGAACGGAGTAGGGGATATCGGTGCAAATTGATTTGCACTATCAAGGGTCAAAGACCGTATCTCCCTCCAATGAGGCTCGATGGCTTCTATAAAAGCAGGGGGTGTTGGCTGCCATCTGCCTAACTCGCCGTTGACAGTATATTTTGGAGCACTGCGTGTCTGGGCATAATTATCCTTTTTTGACCAGGCAAGGATATGATCAGCTACAGTCTGCCCATAGGCAGTGGAGGCAGCTAAGACATCATCCGGCAATCCTTTGGCTATGAGATCTGCATACATAGCTTCACGGTGATCTTCCATATCTGTCTCAGAGAAGATCAGTGCTTTGGCCACACTCATATAGGCATGTAGGCCAGCCAGGTTGATGTCTACCGAAGCGTCTTTTGGTGGGGCAGGTACCTCCGTAAGATCGCTGATTTGTCCGGCCAGTGATTTGTATTTAGGATGCCCCTGCCGCAGGGTTTCATACAGCGCTATGTTAGTGTACGCATATATCCTACCCGCCACGACCGGAGAGAAGATATCAGAAACGATAATTTCAGTCGTCTTTTCCACGGATCTATGGATGCGGCTGGTGTCAGTGCAGAGAGAGGTATCGTAAGATGTTTTTTTACAGGCTATGGAGCTTAGTATAAGCGCTGATAAGGGGAGAATAAGCCTAATGTTCATGTTGAAGTCTAGTTTATTTCGCGCAAAGGTATTGAAATTGAGAGGTTTCCAGGACTCTACAGGAATGGTAGTCGGTTTCTAAGGAAATTTTAATATCTCCGCCTTTCAGATCAGATAGCACTTTCGCCGAAATAGGGGGCCTCCCCCCAAAAGGCTGATGAAAGCTCTATGTTCAGTATGGCTCCTTTAACCAAAGGCAAGCAAAGAATGGTTACATTGTATCAACCATCACCTTCAGGTCACGCAACATCCTGTGACTATTGAATCTAAATTTAAATCCATGTTAGCCCACGTACTGGTCAGGAATAGCACTCCATCAAATTCTTTCGAGCTGCAGGAAGTACCGGTTCCGGATCTCAGCCCGGGTCAGGTCCGGATTAAAGTAACTGCCTTTGGCCTCAATTATGCCGATATCATGGCCCGTCAAGGCCTTTACCGCGAATGCCCCCCATTGCCATGTGTCATAGGATATGACGTCGAAGGCCATGTGGACGAAGTAGCAGATGATGTCAACGGATTTAAAAAGGGAGATCGCGTATTTGGATTAACCAGGTTTGGCGGCTACGCACAATTTGCGGTTACGCAGGCGCAGGCAGTGAGCCATTTGCCAGATGAAACTCCCGATGGAACAGGCTGTGCGTTGGCCACGCAATGTGTTACCGCTTATCATGCTGCCATCTTATCACAGACATTGCTCCCAGGTGAAAAGGTATTAATCCATGCGGCTGCCGGTGGATTAGGAACTGCATTGGTCCAGATAGCACTCTGGAAAGGCTGTACGGTCATCGGGGTGGCTGGAGGAATGGAGAAAGCAGAATATTTAAAAAATCTGGGTGTACAGCACGTTGTTGACCATCACAGGATTTCATGGACCGATTATGTTCATCAACATCTCCACGGGAGGGTAGATGTTATTTTTGACAATGTAGGTGGCTCCTCTATTAAAAAGGGAAAATCAATTCTTGCCTTCGGAGGCAGAATCGTCACACTCGGCGCAGCAGCCCTAAGTGGTAAAAAAGGAAAACTCAATCTCATCCGCCTCGGACTTGGCTTTGGTTTCTTTTCTCCGATTGCCTTCCTCGGAAAATCACAAAGCCTCATCGGCGTCAATATGCTCAAGATCGCAGACTATCGCCCCGATATGCTTGCAGAATCTTTCAAAGGGGTGTCCAATCTTTATGCAAAAGGTATTTTAAACCCCCATGTCGGTGTCGTATTTAACGAAACCGAACTCGACAAAGCCCACGCCTTTCTGGAAGGACGTAAGTCCATCGGAAAGGTCGTAGTGAAATGGCAATAAAATGAAACATGATGCAGGGGTTCAATATTTTGAACCCCTGCATCATGTTTCATTTTTATTACGCTCATACGCTCCCTGTCCTACACCGCTCCCTGTCCTACACCGCTCCCTGTCCTACACCTCTCCCTGTCCTACACCTCTCCCTGTCCTACACCTCTCCCTGTCCTACACCGCTCCCTGTCTTACACCTCTCACGGTCTTACACCTCTCCCTGTCTTACACCTCTCCCTGTCTTACACCTCTCCCTGTCTTACACCTCTCCCTGTCTTACACCTCTCCCTGTCTTACACCTCTCACGGTCTTACACCTCTCACCCCATCAATACCCCTTATTGATCCCCCTCTCCACCGCAGGTACCCCATTCTTCATCCACTCCGGCATCGGAGCACCTTTGAGGTAATGATCAAAAAACTGAGACATCCTGATATTGAAATCTTTTCGGTTTTGCCATTTCACTGGCCAATGGGGTTCTCCACGGTAGTTGAGCAACCATGCCTTTTTATCAAGTCTTCTGAGGGCCAGGTAAAATTCAATTCCCTGCTCAAACGGCACTGCTCCGTCTTCATCGTTGTGTAACAATAATAAAGGGGTTTCTATTTTGTTGATTTTGAATAGCGGCGAATTGTTGATGTACAGGTTTGGATCCTGCCACAAGGTTTTACCTAATCTGCTTTGCTCTTTTTCATATTGAAACTGTCGCCCTTTACCAGTCTCCCAACGTATTCCATTATAAGCGCTGGTCATGTTGACAACAGCGGCACCGGCTTCTGCGCATTTAAACATATTCGTTCTGGTGAGGATATAGGCGATCTGGTAGCCTCCCCAGGAGTGGCCTTGTAGGGCAAGGTTTTCACTATCCGCAATCCTATCCTTGACAAGGTTTGTTACACCAGACATCACGATCTGGTAAGCACTCTCGCCAGGTTGTCCAATCTTATAGCTGATGTCGGGATTGAAAATCACATACCCGCGACTGGCATAGAATGCATAGTTGATCGTTGACCTGTGAGGTGCCGGAGTAGGATGGTTATGTAAATCATCCGATGATTTTTCATAAAAATTGACAATGGTAGGGTAGGATCTTAAAGTATCATAGCCCGGAGGTAGGACTAACAAGCCGGTTCGCATGATGCTATCCCAATCCATCCAATGGTATAGGCGTATACTACCCCAGGCATATTGCTTTTGTTGTGGATTTGCCTCCGAAATCTTTACGCTGGTTTTCATTCTGTCAGTAGACAGTTGAAGGTCAGGGAAAGAAGTGAAATTTTCTTTGGTGAACAAAAAGCGCTCTGCTGTTCTTGCCTTGACGACTTGTCTGCTATGTTCGAACCCGGATAAAGTGTATGCTGAATCCAATGAAAAGCTAGCTGGATTAAACCACGTGTATCCTGTCGATTTGTCTGTGTCATCCTTGATATGGATGAGCCATGGTTCGGATGGCGAGAGAAATCGTTCCTCTGCATCTGTTCTGATAAACCGGTATACTTGTTTTTTTTCTCTTCCCCTGGTCAGTGCCACAGGTGCTTTGGTGCTTTCACCTGACCATGCCCACAGGTCATAACGATCATACACGATCAACGATTGATCATCTTTGATCCAACCTGCAATGCCGTAGCTGTTAGGATGTGTCGGTACATCATTTTCTTCATCAAAGTATGATGGTAAATCACTGCGCTTCATCAGTGAAAAGGTGCCAGTGGTAAACTGATAAGTCCACCATGTACTATCAATGTCGCTGTACCCATATGCGAATTTATCTCCCGGCGATATTCTCGGATTGGTCAGCATACCTTTTCGAAAGGGAATGGTGGCTCCGGTCAAAAGGTCCACTTTGGCCAGGTCTTTTCGGGCATCGCCAGTCCATGAGGATTCTTTTTGGTAAGGTTGATCGGTATACACCAGTACAAATCGTCCATTGCGGTCAGGCGTAAATACAGCAGATTCCCATGCCGGTGAACAAATAGCCGTATGCTGTTTTGACTGCGTGTCATAGGCATAGGTATAAGATTTTTTTTCCTCTATTGATTTTTTTATGTTTTGTACCGGATAGATTTCCTTGTCATCGGTGGTCCAGATTTCTACATCTACGATTTCATCAGGAAGCAGTGTGGTGTCTTTGACCAACGGCAGTTCAGCGCGACCGTAAAACAAGTATTTGCCGTCCTCACTCCAACGCGGTTCAGCGTGCTGACTCACAAGCGGTAGTTGACTTTTATTTTTAGATGTAAGAGTTGTCGCACTATCTGTCCTGAAATCATAGTAGTATAGTTCCCAGGGTTGAATCTGGGCCTTCGTCGTATCCATATTGCCAAGGAAAGCAATCTGGTTTCCATCAGGGGCTAGCGAAAGTTTAGCATATTCTGCTTTTTGTTTTTTGATATACTGCCATTCGTGGTTTGACCAAAAGGCTACACCTGCGGTTTCTGTTGAATCACCTGAACCAGTGATAGCTAACAACATGGCCGCTTTTTCTGCCCATACATATTCTTTGACGTTTTTGAGTGTGTCCTCGAGACCGGTGGATAGCTGACGAACAATAAGATTTACAATTTCTTTTTTTGACTTCTTCTTTTCTTTGGTCGAATCAGCCGCCATAGCCTGAGGCTTCACGCTATAGGCCAGCCAGTCACCCTTCTTTGCAGGAAATTTATATTCAGTCACATTGGGTATGCGCAGGATGCTCCCGGCGACGCCGTTCGTAATGAAAAGTGTATCAGCAGGCCACTCCTTTTTGTCCACTTTTTTTCGTTCCAGCGCTCGCAGACTGTCCCGGTGCGGGGTGATCAGGCCGTAAATAAACTTACCCTCATAATCTATGGTTGATTTACTGACCCGCTGTATCTGTGTGGTTGCTGTAGTGATGACATCGTAGATTTTCAACGCAGGATTGCCTTCGCCTGGCACAACTCGATAGGTGACTATTCTGCCATCTGCGGCTATCTGCCTGTCCTGAATGGTGTTCCAAAACAAAAAGTCGCTGTGATCAAGCACTTTAAGCCCGGCGTCCTGACCATGCAGAGAAATGGAACAGAGGAGTAAAAGGAAAAATAAAGTTTGTCTCATATGGATATTGGAAATGAAGAGGCTAATATATTCAATATACCAGCTTTTCCGGATTTCTTTAGTCTGGGGCGGATGCAATACGCCCCTGACTGTCTGGGGCGTATTGCATCCGCCCCAGACTTTCCCTACCATCCGCCCCAGACTTTCCCTACCATCCGCCCCAGACTTTTCCTGCATCCGCCCCCAATAATCGGAATTCCATTGTCGGGGGCGTCTTGAAGCCGCCCCCGACGATTGTATTCTATAGTCGCGGGTGTGTGCAATACTCCCGCGACAAAGATTTTACTGAACTTTACCTCCCAAATTAAAAAGAACTGAACCTATGCTAAGAATCGCGATGATCGCCCATGACGGGAAAAAGGCCGACCTGGTCTCTTTCCTCCTGCACAACAAGGAGTTATTCAGGTCTTCACAGCTGATCGCTACGGCCACGACGGGCTCATTTCTTGAAAAAGCAGGTTTCAAAGTCACCAAAGTCCTCTCAGGCCCAAGTGGAGGCGACGCCCAGATTGGTGCCAAAGTAGCCAACGGAGAAGTAGATTTTGTTTTCTTCTTCCGGGATCCACTCGGTAAGCACCCACATGAACCTGATGTACAGATGCTCATGAGACTGTGCGATGTGCACAATATCCCACTGGCCACTAATCCGGCATCTGCTGAGTTTTTATTGAAGGGCATGATCGCCGACGAACATACGGATATATGACCTATGAGGATTTTAAGGCGGTAGCTGACAATATTCCAAAGGAACCGGGCGTATACCGTTTTCTTAATGGGGAGGGTACTGTCATCTATGTAGGCAAAGCGAAAAGTCTGCGAAATCGCCTAACCTCTTATTTCGGCGAACAGAAAAATCAGTATTTCAAAACCCGGACTATGGTCCGACAGGCGCATCATTTTGAATTCACGATTGTCGAAAGTGAACAAGATGCCCTGCTGCTTGAAAACACACTGATCAAACAAATTCAACCGCGGTACAATGTCAACCTCAAGGATGACAAATCGTATACATTCATTTGTATCAAGAATGAAAGATTCCCCCGGGTATTTCTGACCCGACGCGTGATACGCGATGGATCAACATATTTCGGACCTTACACTTCCAAAGCTAAAGTCAGCGAGATACTCGAAATTGTCAAGAAGATATTCCCACTTCGCACCTGCCCGCTGCTACTGACTCCTCAGCCCATCGCCGCGAAAAAGTATAAAGTATGCCTCGAATACCACATTAAAAATTGTCTCGGACCATGTGAAGGCTTGGAAACTGAAGAATCTTACAATGCACGTATTGACCAGGTTCGTAATATCCTTAAAGGCCATTTTCGCGATGTGATCCAGCACCTCAAAAGGCAGATGGAAATGTATGCTGTCGAAATGGAGTTTGAAAAGGCCAATCAGATCAAGGAGAAACTAACCCTGTTTGAAGATTACCAGGCAAAGTCCACGGTGGTAAGCCAAATGGAGCGCGATCTGGATGTGTTCAGTATAGCCACTGACGAAACACATGCCTACGTCAATTACCTCAAGGTGGTACAGGGCGCGATCATCAATAGTTATACACAGGAGTTGCTCAAAAATCTCAATGAGGATGAGCACGAATTACTGGCGTTTACCATTGATCGCTTGCGTGAAAAATTCAATAGCCTCACCGAAGAAATTGTCGTCCCATTCAAAGTTGAACTCGTCGAACAAGGGTTGACGCAAACGGTACCGCAGCGAGGGGAGAAAAAAGATTTGCTGGACCTCTCATTAAAGAATGTCAAATATTTCCTCTTGCAGAAGCAGAAGGAGAAAATGAATCACACACAGAAACAAACACCTGCAGAACGAATCTTACGTACGCTCCAACAGGACTTGCGGATGAATGGATTGCCAATGCATATTGAATGTTTTGACAACAGCAATATTCAGGGCACCAATCCTGTCGCTTCTTGTGTAGTGTTTAGAAATGCAAAACCTGCCAAACGGGATTACCGACATTTTCATGTCAAGACGGTTGAAGGGCCTGATGATTTTGCATCCATGCGTGAAATAGTAGAGCGTCGTTACAAACGGATGATCGAAGAGCATCAGCCATTACCTGACCTGGTGGTTATAGATGGCGGCAAAGGCCAGCTCAGCGCAGCCATGGAATCTATTGATGCACTTGGTATCAGGGATCGCATGACGGTCGTTGGTATCGCTAAAAAACTGGAAGAAATTTATTTTCCGGAAGATTCTATTCCCCTGTACATTGATAAAAAATCTGAATCCCTTCGCCTCATCCAGCAGATCCGTAATGAAGCACATCGCTTTGCCATCACCTTCCACAGGAATACAAGAAGTAAGGGATTTACCAATACAGAACTAACCGGCATCAAAGGAGTAGGGGAGAAAACCGCCGAAAAGCTCTTGAAGCATTTCGGTTCTGTAAAGAAACTCAAAGAAGCCCCTGAGGAAGAAGTAGTCAAACTGGTCGGCCAGTCCGTTGCCACTAAATTATTTGCTTCAACCGCATTCGCAAAACCCCAGAGCGAAAGTTAAAATCTACATGTTTCCTCTCTAATCTATTAAGCTGGTAAGCAAATAAGCCACTACAGCCTCTATCGTTCTCACTTTCTTACTTTCTAGTTATCCAAAGTCACAAACTTCCGGATTGTTTTCTGATGCTATTAATGTGCAACCTATTTGACAATTATGAAAATTAGCGCACTGCGGTATATAAAGTCTTAATATCTTAGATCCAAGATTTACCCTAAATCAACCTTTCTCCTCTTGGTACAGGGTTATAGGAATTAATGAAATTT
>Ga0163144_10008980_pt1 | contig 21536 bp, 8 predicted proteins | sample OliLak19BULKMAT1_FD_123175 | JGI IMG/M metagenome (GOLD analysis project Ga0163144, IMG submission 123175) | Freshwater microbial mat bacterial communities from Lake Vanda, McMurdo Dry Valleys, Antarctica - Oligotrophic Lake LV.19.BULKMAT1 | ecosystem: Environmental > Aquatic > Freshwater > Lake... | reverse complement strand
TACAACGCCAACAGCATTAAAAGTGACCCAACCAACTTGTGCCACTGCCCAAGCCGAAATACAAACTAAAATAGAATGGGTGTCAGACCCTACCAATTTGCCCGACAAGTTCATAGTAGAGAGAAGCTTATCCACCTCATTCAATAGTTGGGAAACACTAACCGATGAAGTTACCAAAGACAGAAGTTGGCTTGAAGACGATGAGAACTTTAATTTTAATACGCCTTATTATTATAGAGTAACAGGGGTAAATAACACTTGTGGCACTTCCGCCACTTCATCAACAAAATCTATTTATATAAACAATGCACCCGATGCCCCTAGTGCAGTAATGACCACACTTCTTCCAGATAATACCATAAGGGTAAACTGGAATCACAACGGGCAGAGAGCAAAAGGATTTACCATCATTAGAACACCGCTTGACAATAATGGCACAAACCGCCAAGAGACTTTTGATCTCAACACACTGACCTCTCATATTGACGATTATATACCAAACTGTGCTAATTACCAATACGAAGTAAAGGCCAATAGTAAATGTTTCAATCCAGTAGGCTCTACCAATCGCCCGCAAATAGTGTTTGTAGTCAACGACATCACTACGACTTTTGGCCCAGGTTCACTGAAAGCATCTAAAGGTTTTTTTCCTGATAAAGTAAAGCTGCAATGGAATTACTCTAATATTAAAGAAATCGACAACTTTATCATTTACAGAAGGCCTTTGGGCAGCACCGCAATTTTTGAACAGATACATTCTGTAGCCGCACCCAATAATATTTGGGAAGACCAATCAGGTACCGCAGGCCAGCTGTATGAATATGGTATAGTAGCACAAATTAAAAATTGTGGTGGCGGGCCGCTCTATTCCAATTCGCACCCAAGTTTGGGAGACGATTACCAATCAGTTGGCTTCCGCAGCCCTACCGCATTGGTAAATGGAAAAATTACTTACAATGGCGGAATTGCCTTAGAAGGTGCTAAAGTAGTGGCAGCAAAAGCAGAAAGCAGCAAGCAAGGCACAAGTCTTAATTTCGATGGCTCTACTAGAGTTGAAATCAACGATATTAACAATCCCAATGCCAGTGCTTGGATGCCAAGGGACAATTATGCACTATCGCTTTGGCTTAAACCTGAAAATTCAGTGCCAAATATGACGGTGCTGCATAAATTTGGCAGCACAAATATTAGTCATGCTCTGGATATTCAAAGTACATCTGTAGTACAAGATACCGCTTTCGTATTTTATGCCGATACTGTAATGTGGATGAATAAAGGCGGGATATTTGCGGTAAAGAAATCAGATTTGGTATATCTGCAAGACAGTTCATCAATAATTGGAAGATTTAGAAACGATACCTTGAAAATTATTGAAAAGACCTACCAAGCGGGGTTTATTGAAAACGATACCGTTTATAAAGAAAATGGCAATAGTAGAATAATTACTGGCATCATTGGCAGAGATATTGTTGCCTTTAAAGACACCATTTATGAACCTGCCCTACTTTCAATTACAAAACCAATTAAGAAAGATAGGATTGCAAAAGTATTGAGAGATACCATTTATTCGCTCGATAAAGATTCTATCTATCATTTTATAAAAGGCGACACGCTTTACAAAGCCAACTATTACTTTGCTTCTACTAAAAAAGGCAGCGTTTATGGCAGCATAAGCACTGTGAGTGGCAAAGTCACCATATTTCCAGTAGAAAATCCGACTAGTAGACGGTTTATTTTGGGAAACACCATTACCAGCTCCAGCCATGGCACTGGTACAGTACTAGCTTTTATTATTAAAGATACACTGTACCACGCCAACTACGGCTTGGGTACAATTGCCCGAAGAGGCGATAAATTTGCCATTAGAGAGGGCAATATCATCTACCACTTAGTGCCAAGCACTGAAATTAAAATTAGCATGGGGGTTGCCTATGGTATTATGAAAGGCGATACAGTTTATTCTATTTCCAACCCTACTATGGTTGCTAATTTCATAAAAGATAGTTCATTATATGCTGCCAAATACCTCACCATCAATAAAATAGTAAAAGGGGCAAGAAAACAATGGCTAGAAGCAAATACAATTTTTTCTAGTAATAGAGCCAATATTGACCTAGTAGCAGCCCAAAATAAATTGTATACATTCGATTGGGTTGCCCAAGGCAAACTGATTGGCGATACCATCAAGTCTTTTACCAACAAATCGCTTTACGTGCTAGAGCCTGATGGTAAGCTGTTTGAAATGCTACATTTTCAAACCATAAACAGTGTAAAGTCATTTAGCGGAATAACCCCAAGAAAAACTTATAATTTGAGATACACCAGTTTCATTGGTTCGGAGTTGAAAACCGTGATAGCAGATTCGCTCTTTGAAGACGAATTTACCAATGTGATGGTGACAAAAGATGCCTCAAAGCTCCGCATTTTCGCAAATGGTGAAATAAAAGATTCTATCAATATTTCTGGGTCGATTGCTATAGGTAACCAGCCTTTGATACTTGGAGCTGCAAATGTTGCCTACGGGTCGGGGTTCGATTATTTCTACAAAGGTAAAATGGATGAATTATTAATTTGGAATACCACCCTTACCAATTTACAAATTAAACAAAACTACGGAAGGTATTTGATTGGCAACGAGCCAGGAATAGTAGCTTACTACAGGCTCGATGAAAATGCTGGAGGCAGAATATACGATGCATCAAGAAATGATGCTATTTCTGATGAAAACAATAGATACAACAAGCACGATGGGCGTATTGTTGGCAATGTCGGCTGGTCGGATCAGGCACCTGATCCTGAAATTTTGGGTTTTGCAGGTTTTACTGATAAAAAAGGCAATTATTCTATTCCAGCCATCAGGTTTGCAGGCAATGGCGAAAATTTCAAAGTCGTACCCATTTTCCAAACACATGAATTTAGCCCATCCAACTCGGTTTTATTTCTAGGTGAAGGCTCCGTTGTACAAAACAATATCAACTTTTTAGACAAATCTTCATTTAAAGTTACTGGTTTTGTAAGGCTTGATACCACAGGCTACGGAGCTAATACTTGCTTTATTGAAAATGTAATTGTGAAAATAGATGGTAGGCCCGTAGTGTCAAATTCTAAGCTTGTGCAAACCGATTCGAAAGGTAAGTTTGAAATTCAGGTACCTATTGGCGATCACACAATTAGTGTAGAGAAGCAAGGCAATACCTTCTCATTGGGGAAATGGCCTGTAAATACCGAAACCCATAATTTTCAAGAAGATATAACCGGGATTACATTTAAAAATAATACCAAAAGAATTGTATTAGGAAAAGTAGTGGGCGGTAAGGAAGAAGGTGATAAATTTCCAGGCTTTGGCCATGCGATAAATAATTTGGGTGTTGCCCGCATCGAGTACTTGGCTCTAGGAAACGAGTGTATGACGAAATCAATCTTTACCAATAGCTCGTCAGGTGAATACATTACTACTTTGCCTGCACTTCAATTTAGGGTAAAAAACCTGAATATTGCCACGCAAGGGGCAGGGTTTAATGAAGAATTGAAAGCATTGGCCGATGAAATAATCGACCTCACCGTAAATTTTGAAAAAGACCCTTTTCAAAAAATGGATACAACATTTCACGTAGGTAATGGTGACAAAACACCAAATAATATCGCCTCTATAAAAACCGTAAATTACCATAAAATCAAAGACTATATTTATCAGGCTACTCCTAAAATATTTGTTACAGATAAAAATGGCAATGAATTTAGGGGAGACTCGAGCATAATATATTCAGACCCCCGATCTGTAAATGGTATAAATATTCCAGCTTATGCCTACAACGCTTCGCTCGGAAAATTGGAATATACATTTGGCCATCCCCTGTTTACCAGCGGTGCTAATTATGAATTGAATGTAGCCATAAAAGAAGAATATGAAAATACCGACTCAGGTAACAGATACCCTTATTTCGTAAAAGATGCGGCTGTAGAAATTACAAATAATATAGCGGATACAAAAGACAAATTAAGTTTAGCTGTAGGCCAAACTACAATAAAATTTACAGCGGCAAAGCCCAATATGCTGCAAAGTACCAAATATAGCTATACTAAATCAATCGATATTTTAGGCACAAAAGGGGCAAGATGGGAACCAAACAGCGGTAGCTTACTAAATGACAAAATTTTCAGAGGCTATGTACTTGGGTCGCAGCTTAAAGAAAATCTCGATTTTGTGACTGACATTACTGATCCAATAAAACAGGTCGATTTCATAATACGCGACCCTCCGGGAAGTAAAAGTAAAACTGTACTAAAGCAAGGCACTAAAATTGTAAAAAAATCTACCTCGTCATTTGGAGTAAAATTCGAGGTAACACAGGAAATTACTACCGGATTAGATTTGGAAGTATATGATGTACAATTGAGTGGTGTAAAACTACTTAAACAAGAGGGCTCAACTGCAATTGAGTCCTCGCGTGCAATCTCTGCAAAAGGGGAATTTGAATATACATGGACGCAAGCATTTGGATCTGATATCAGCACCAATGACGTTGCATATTTGCCGGGCGCAAGAAGCGATGTGTTTGTGGGAACAGGTGTGAATGTTTTGTTCGGACTCAGTGATCAATTTCATCTCATTCCAGCAAATACTTGTAGTCTGCCTAAGGTGGTGTGCGTAGGCCCAACTATTTTGGGCTTGGCGTTGGGTAAAAAGGAGTCTTATGCTTTAGTACCTGAAAAAGACTTTTCCACACAGTTTTTTTACACTGCCGATCATATTGAAAATGAAATTAAAGGGCTTTATACCAAAAGAAATTCTTTGTTTGATGGTATTTATTATGAAACTTATTTGCCTCAAACCCATGAATTATTTGGCGCAAATAATAATGACCGTAAACTCTTGACAATAGGGTTGCCCATTTCAGGTTCAAAGGGAATTGAAACTGACCAGGGAGCAAGTTACATTTACAGGAGAGATCTTGTTAAAACGACCCGAGCTGTAGATTTGGTGAGGAAATACAACAACCAAATCAGCCTGTGGAAACAAGTATTGGCTATCAATGAAGAAGAGAAAGTAAATTTGATAAACAACAGCCTTGCATTTGCTAATCCTTTAGGAATTTTGAAAGCACCTTTGGAAAATTACTCCTTTGGCTATGGCCCATCTTTTACCCAATCCATGTCAAGTGAAAATGGTTACTCTTACAATGTTGGTGGAGAAATTGAAGTTGGCTTATTGTCTACAACGAAACTAGGTGGGACATATGCTGGCACAAAATTAGAATATGAAGGAAAAATTGGAGGTTCAGTTACGACTGGAACAGAGTATGAGGACGAAAAAACTACCGAAACTGTATGGGAATTCACGCTTGAAGAAAAGGATATAAATGATCAGATTTCGGTAGACGTTATCCAAAGCCAAAGCGGAAATGGCCCTGTTTTTGTAACTAAAGCGGGGCGTACTTCATGCCCTCACGAACCAGAGTACCGCACAAAATACTATCAGCCAGGTACATTACTATCTGGGGGAACTATGCAACGCGATCAACCAAGCATAAGAGTTACGCCAAATAAACTTACCAATATAGATGATAAAGGCAACGCAGTTTTTATGCTTGAATTAGGCAATGAAAATAGGGAAGATAGCGTGAGAAACTATATTGTGAAGTACGATACCAGAACCAACCTTGGCGGCTCATTTTTGAGATTAGATGGAAAAAGTTTAGCATTGAAATACGACATTGCTATTCCTGGGGGTCAATCTTTTCTCATGCCCCTCGTTGTGTCAAGAGGTCCATTTGATTTTAACTATGACAATATTAAGTTAATAATGTATTCGCCTTGTCAATTTTCATTTGGGCAGAGTTTCGAAAGGAGCATTTATGATTCTACCTCTTTGAGCGTACATTTTTTACCTACTTGTTCCGATGCAGCAATCAAATCTCCAAATACCAAATGGATACTCAACAATAGCTTCAAAGACACTTTGGGTTTGTCTTTGGGAGGTTATGATATAAATACCCCAGGCTTAAAAGATTTACGTCTGCAATTCAAGAAAACTTCTCAATCAGAAGCAGAATGGCTTACTTGGAATACCTTCTGGAAAGGCGGACATCCAGACAAACCCAAAGATCCCGCTGTAGATTCGATCCCAACTACCAAAGGAAATATTGACTATGCCTGGGTTGTTTCCCAACTTACCGATGGCGATTACGAATTGCGGATGCAAACTACCTGTCTGGTAAAAGAAAGCCCTGATCCTGTAAAAGTGGTTTCGGGTCACATTACTGGCACTATCGACCGCATCAATCCGCATCCATTCGGTACGCCATCGCCTGGAGATGGTATTTTATCTCCCAATGATGATATATCTATCCAATTCAACGAAGATATTGAAGCTGGAAAACTCACTTGGGACAATTTTGAAGTGAAAGGCGTACTTAATGGCTCAGAATTGCGCCACGATGCCAGTATTTATTTCGATGGTTCTACCGAAAAATATATGAAGGTAAAAGGCCTACTACTTCAAAACCAATCTTTTACTATTGAGTTCTGGGCAAAACGCAGCACCACGGGAGAAGAGATTATGCTAGCCCAAGGTGTAGCAGGCACGCCCGAAATGTTTGTGGGTTTTGATGCAAATAATAAATTAAAATTTAGCTTGAACGGAACTTCCATTGTGGCTGATAAGGCGATTACAGACCAAAAATGGCACCACCTCTCTTTGTCTTACGATTATGATGAAAACAGAGCTTATTTGTATGGTGATGGCGAACTGTTGGGTTATGATGAAAACTTCGTAGCTGATTATAAAGGCAGCGGCAGCATCATGGTCGGTAGACGCAATTTTGCTCCTTACCAAGCTTTCAAAGGAAATATTCACGAGCTAAGAATCTGGAAAAAATCGATGCCTTTAACAGACGTAGTTATCAACTTAGGCAAAACTATGTCGGGCAGGGAAATTGGCTTAGTTGGTTGCTGGCCGATGGACGAAGCTGGTGGCAAATTGGCGCAAGACAAAGCCAACAAACGCAATGGAGAAGTGAGTGCAGAATGGGCAGTAGAACCCAGCAGCAAATCAATGGCTTTTTCTTCTGCAAATAAAAGCTATATCGAGGCCAAAGGTGCAAAAGCAGCCTTTACTGCCGAAATGGATTTTACAGTAGAGTTTTGGTTCAAAGCCGCACAAGCTGGTAATTATACCTTATTTTCTAATGGCAAGGGCGATTTGCAAGACAGCAGCAAAACCGATTGGGCTATTTCATCGAATATAACTGGGAAAATTATTGTATCTAACAATGGCAAACTTTTCACAGCAGTAGATTCTAATTTCTTCAACAACACTTGGCACCATTTTGCCTTAGTAGTCAATCGTTTGGGCAATACAAGTGCTTTTATAGATGGAGAATTGCAAAATTCAGCTTCTCGCTTGGGCTGGACAGGCTTCGGAGGTGCAAAATTGTGGTTGGGTGCACGTGGATGGTATATTGGTAACACGAAAAACTTCGATAACAATTTCAATGGCAAGTTGGATGAAGTTCGTGTTTGGGGCTTGGCTCGCAAACAGGAGCAAATTAAAACCGATATGCACAACCGCCTGCATGGCCATGAATTTGGTTTGGCTAGCTATTATTCATTCGAAGCCTACCAAAAAGATGCTGCAGGAATCATGTTGCTCGAAGAAACTTTAAGGGAGCAGAGCATAGTTCGCGACAATATCACCAAGGCAGTACTTCCAAACGATACAGCGGTAGCTATACTAGCAACTTATTCTGACGATACGCCTAAAATCAAATTGCCTCGTCCGGTTGAAAATGTCAATTTTATTTATTCGGTAAATAAAGATAAAATCATCATTTCGCTCACCGATGAGCCCAAGCGTGTCGAAAACTGTATTTTGGATGTCACCGTCCGTAATATTCAAGATTTGCGTGGCAACCAAATGCAATCGCCCGCCACCTGGACAGCTTATATCGACAAAAACCAAGTAGTGTGGGAAGGCCAAGAGTTTGTTTTTAGGAAAAAACTGTACGATACACTTTCATTCTCTGCCTATATTTTAAATCAAGGGGGTAATGGACACGATTTTGTGATTGACAACTTGCCACTTTGGCTCAAAGCCGAACCAGCACGTGGCAAAATCAAGCCAAATTCTAGATTGAAAATTCAATTTACAGTTAACGAAGGCTTGAATATTGGCAACTATAACGAAAGCCTATATTTGCGTACAAGCTTTGGCTTCAACGAAATGTTGGCACTGAATGTAAAAGTGTTCCAGCCCGCTCCTGCCGATTGGAAAGTAAACCCCGCGAATTTTCAGTTTTCAGCTAGCATGGTCGGACAAGTAAAAGTTGACAATATACTTTCTACCGATCCCGAAGATAAAATTGCCGCTTTTGTAGGCAATGAATGCAGAGGAGTGGCTTCATTAAGCTACATAGAAGTTTATGATACATATCAAGCATTCTTAAACATTTACAGCAATGAATCGAGCAGCGAGAAAGTTGATTTCCGTATTTGGGATGCAAGTCAAGGCTTAACTTTGATAAATGTAACCCCTTTTGTAGGCACAGTTCCCAATTACAATTTCACTTTCGAAGCCAACAAAGTACTGGGAAGTACCTCAAAACCAGTGATATGGAATTCTTTAAATGGAGTTTTGAGAAGAATGCCACTGCCAAAAGGTTGGAAGTGGATTTCTTTAGGATTGAAATCTGATGCACTTTTCCGCACGAGTTTATTGTTTAAAGACTTGAATCTGCACGATGGTGACGAATTTAAGGGAGCAGTTAATTTCGACCGATACGATTCTACAACTACCAAATGGTTTGGAAACCTAGCTGGAGACAATATGTCGCTCAGAATTGGGGGCTTACGCAACGAACAATCTTATAAAGTAAAACTGCAAAAGGCAGATACGTTGAATTACAGAGGTTCTATTATCAATGCATCAAGCAAACCTATCACTTTAGAAGCAGGCTGGAACTGGTTAGGTTTCATTCCCCAATACAATATGGACATTAACGAAGCGCTGGCCACATTGAACCCTACAGAAGGCGATGTAATCAAAAGCCAGTACCAATTTGCGGTTTACGACAATGTATTGAAATGGATAGGCAGCTTGAAATACATGATTCCTGGCGAAGGCTACATGATGAAATGCGAAACAGGCGCAGGAGTGCTCACCTACCCAAGAAGTGGATTGGTGGCAGCCCGGATTGAATCATCGTTGCCCAACAATTTGAGAGAAGAAGAACAATGGAAGGTTTTTCCACATAGCTATGCCAGTGAAATGTCGCTACTAGCCATCATTGACAATGATACCCTAATTGCTGAGGGCGATAAACTAGCTGCGATTTCCAAAGGCATTTGGCGAGGAATAGAAAGCCCGGTATATGACAAAGTAAGGGCGAGAAACTTGTTCTTTATGACTGTTTATGGAGCAATGGAGGATAAAAACATCTCTTTCAAGCTTAAAAAAGCCAATGGGAAAATATATGATGTTAAGCAAACGATGGGCTTTGAGAACAATAGACTGGAGGGTACATTTGAGAATCCTTATCAACTGTCGTTACTCAAAACAGATATTGTGCCAACCGATATTTTGCTGGAATCGGTAAATATTCAGCCCAATCCATTCAGCAACATAGTTCACTTTCAATTTGATGGCATGCCAGAATCTTCACTCAATATCAAGATTGCCAACATTTTGGGTGTAGAATTGAAGCAAATCAATTTTAACCCGGAAACAGCCTCTTTTGAAACATTCTCAGCTTTGCAATGGGATGGCAAAGATAAAAGCGGAAGCCCGGTATCTGCCGGAACGTATGTGGTGAGCATCACCTCTGCCGATAAAACGGTAAAAAAACTTATCATCAAAGAATAAAATAATAACAAATTTATCTGGCCTGCAAGACCTTCCCCATGGGGAGGGCTTGGGGTGGGGTAATTAAACTGTTGTAACCTACAACAGTCATCACCTTCTTGGCTATGGAGACCCAATAAACAAATTATGAAAGCAAAACACAATCTAATCTTCTTTGCCCTTTGTGCATTGGGCAGCACCATATTGCGAGCCCAAGCCCCAGATTGGCAGTTAAATCTGGCAAACTTTGAAATGAGAATGAGCGTGACAGCCCTACTTGAGATCGATGGTATTGAGTCGAGAGATACCAACGATGTGGTGGCAGCTTTTGTGGGCAACCAAGTGCGAGGTGTGGGAAAACCCACCGTGTACGTTCCGTCCTCCGATCGTTTTTTATTGCTTTTTCAGATAGGCAGCAACATTGCTGCGGGCGAAATAGTGAGTTTTAAATATTACGATGCCAGCAAAAATCAAATTACAGATGTACTCAGAACAGAAGTATATGCAGCCGATGCCAGCTTGGGTACTACCAACAATCCTTATATCATCACTAAAAATTTCTTTGTAAACGCCCCACCAAAAGCCGATAGTGCTCAGTTTTCAATTGCTGAAAACAGTATAAATGGCTTAGAGATAGGCACAGTAAAGGCTGCAGATAGTGACACGGGTCAGTCAGTAAAATATAACATGATCATTGCTGCTTTTACCGAGCCTGTTTTTGCTATTGACTCAAGCACAGGCACCATTACATTACTGCGAAGCGATTCCATAGATTTTGAAAAAAAACGACTCTATTCATTGAAAATAGTAGTAAGTGATAATTCCAAAATTCCCCTGAGTGATACCGCCAAAGTAAAGGTTATAGTTTTAGATATTCCTGAATCGCAGCCGTTGCCTGCCAATAACTATATGTCCCCCAATGATGATGGCATAAACGATAGATTTGAAGTGGAAAGGCCTGAGGTATATGCAGGTTTCACCTTATCTATTCTCAATCCTTCGGGGGAACTTCTATTTACATCAGATAACTACCAAAACACATGGGATGGCAAGCGCAACGGCAGTCCGCTGCCTAATGGCATTTATTATTATCTGTTTGAAAGCAAAAACACCATTGTAGTTTATAAAGGGATTATCTCTTTAAAAAGCAAATAACTACTAATTAAACTTATTGAATACATGATGAAAAAAATATGGAGTGCTTTATTATTAATATTGATAATAAGCAAAAGCTTTGCCCAGCAGGTGCAAGATTACAATTTATACACTAAAAATCTTTTCCTTATCAATCCTGCCTTTGCTGGCTACACCGAAGGGGCAAGTATATTTCTGCAAGCAAGAAGTGCTTTTCGGGGTATCGACAATGCCCCACGTAATTTTACGCTTGGCTTTTCAAGCCCTATAGAACGTTTTTCGATGGGTACTGGAGCGAGAATAAACATCGATCAAAGGGGAATTTTCCAAACTTTCTCGGCCGACATTGCTGCTGCTTACAAGCTGGTTTACAAATACAAACACGTGTTTTCATTCGGCATGGATATTGGTTTTGTCAACCGCTCGTTCAATTTGACCGGACTGAATGGCAATGTGGATATGTCCGACATCACTTTATCGTCCGACTTTTTCAATAAAACCTACTTCAAATCGGCCGTTGGCGTTTCCTACGTGTCGCCCAGTGCCGAGGCAGGTATTGCATTCCCTATGTTGATAGAAAGTGAAAAGGAAATCAACCAAAATGTGAATGTGTACGCTGGCTACAAATTTGCCGCTGGAAACAATTTCATAATAAAGCCCTCAGGATTTTTTCGCACTATGGCCGATGGCACCGTACAAGGTGATATCAACCTAATGGCTGAATGGAAAAAACTGATTTGGGTACAGCCAGGATTCCGATCAAATACCACTTTGTTATTATCTACAGGTTTCACATTACCCTATGGCAGCCTCGGTTATTCCTTCAATTATTATTCAGGCGAATACAGAAATCTAGACCTGAATACCCATGAATTTTCTTTGGTCTTGAATTTGAACGGTAGCAACGACAAGGCCGCTTTTACAGGCGACCGAAAAGCAGGACAACAATTGAGGCGAAAAAGAAAATAATTTACTCAAACCGACTATTTAGGAACAGATAATTACCATTTTGAAGCCTAACAAGCCCATTTTGAGAAATTGTCCCCACATTTGTACCCCCCAATTTCACAATTCCTTAACATTCGACACCTAGTTTTGACACCACCAAAGCCCCAAACACCGATTATGAAACATCTATTGTTTTACCTAATTACTTCAATTTTTATTTCGCAAAGCTCTCTTGCGGCTACGGTCAGAGGTATTGTTTCTGATGCAAAAAGCAATGAGCAAATTATTGGGGGAATTGTATTTTTAAAAGGTACAAGCTTGGGTGCGGCTAGCGGGCTAGATGGTTCATACGTTGTAAAAAATGTACCTGTTGGCAGTTATGAATTAGTAGTAAGTTATGTTGGGTACAAAAGCGATATCATTGCTGTAACCATAAAAAGCGATGGTGAGGTAAAGGAAATAAATTCCTTGCTTTTTGAAGAAAACACCAATTTGAATGAAGTGGTGATAGAAGGCTCACAGGATAAAACGACCGATGAGTTTGCGGCTCGTTCTATTCAAAATTCTTTGCAGGTGGTAAATATTGTTTCAGCAAAAACTATAGAAGTAAGTCCAGATTTGACTGTTGCCAATGTGCTACAAAGAGTTTCAGGCGTTACCATTGAGCGAAATCAAAATGGTGATGGTCAGCATGCTATCATTCGCGGAATGGACAAACGCTACAACTATACTTTGGTAAATGGAATAAAAATACCAAGTCCCGACAGCAAAAACAGATACGTACCTCTCGATATTTTCCCTTCCGATTTGCTCGATAGACTTGAAGTATCCAAATCGTTAACTCCCAACATGGAAGGCGATGCCATAGGTGGGGTGATAAATATGATAATGAAAGATGCACCCAGTAGATTGACTATAAATGCAAATGCCGGCACGGGTTATGGGCAATTATTTTTCGATAGACCGTATGTGTCATTTGATCGCAGTGGATTTAAGTCCAAATCGCCAGCTGAGATAAATGGCTCCAATTACGTAGCCACGCCCAATGATTTTTCACCTAAAAATTTAGACTTTAAAGATGTGGCACCTGCCCCAAATGCCATTCTGGGTTTTTCTATCGGCAATCGGTTTTTAAATAATAAGCTGGGAGCAATCGTTGCCGCCAGTTACCAAAATACCTACAGAGGCTCAGATAGTAAGCTTTTTGAAGAAAGAACCACATATGATAACAATGCCTTGGAGATTACCGATGTGGTTATTCGCAGGTTTTCAGCCCAGCAAATACGGAGTGGTGTTCATGCTAAATTAGATTATAAATTTAGTCCATCACAAAAACTAAGTTTTTTCAGTTCCTACATCAATTTGGTAGATGTGCAAAGCCGCATCTCGTCCGATACCAATTTGGTGATTGAAAGAAATGGGGCAGGAACTGGAAGAGGAAGCAACAAATACAGAAGCAGGGTAGAAACGCAAAACATTCTTACCAACACGCTGCAAGGGAACCATTCATTTTTTACCAACCAGCTTAAATTACAATGGTCAGCGGTTTACAGTTTGGCTTCTTATCAAAATCCCGACCAATCGATAATAAATGCGAGCTACGGCCAAAATAAAGATGTAAATGGAAACATAGTGCCATTGCAAATCCCAATTTTTAATGATGCAGAACGCAGATGGGAACGCAATTCAGACCAAGACAAAGCACTTTACATCAACCTAAATTATTTACCAAGCCTTTTTGGTCAGAAATTTGATTTTTCTATAGGTGGGTTGCAAAGATTTAAAAATAGAGAAAATTTTTACAATATCTATTTCCTGCGCCCCAACCCAACCGCACAAGAAAATGCTGGAACTAACCTTACCTCATTTTCTTATGATGTTTTTAATCCCACAGGCACTACTTCAAATGCCCTCAACTACACCGCTTATGAAAACGTAACTGCTGGGTATGGAATGGTGAAAACCGATGTTTTGAATGTGCAAATAATAGGAGGAATCAGGGCTGAATTTACTGATTTTGGATGGAACAGCAAAGCACCCGTTTCAGAGCCTGGAAAAACGGGTACAAACAAATACCTTGATGTATTGCCAAGCCTACATTTTAAATATGCACTTACTCCAAAATCTAATTTGCGAGCCAGTTATTATGCTTCTATCAGCCGACCAGGATTTTTTGAAGTGATTCCCTACAGAGATAAAAAAGATGATTTTTCAGAAGCAGGCAATCCATTCTTAAAAAGAACACAAGCTGATAATTTTGATTTGAGATACGAGCTTTTCCCCAAGCCTCTCAACCAATTGCTTATTGGAGCTTTTTATAAAATCATTAAAAATCCTATTGAATATTCTTTCGTTACCTATTCAGGTGCTAGGTATTTACAACCTAGCAATTTTGGAACAGCCACAAATTACGGGCTTGAAGTAGATTTTACCCATTATTTCAGAATATTTGGCATCAGAGCCAACTACACATTTACCAATTCGGAAATCATTACCCTCAAAACATTTCGCTACACAAATGAGGCAGGAGTGCGTACCGAAAGGCAAGAAAACCAAATCCGCCCACTGCAAGGCCAATCTATGCATTGTGGCAATCTTTCATTGTTGCTAAAAGACCAAAAATCGGGATTTGATGCACAGTTGGCCATGGTATATACTGGAGATAGAATAGTGCGGGTATCCAATTATAAAGATGGAGATTTTTGGCAAAAAGGATTCGTGCAACTCGATTTTTCAGCCGAAAAACGAATAATGAAGTACTTAACCGCTTATATCAAAATCAATAATATTCTTAATACGCCTTACGAAGTAGTGGTTTTTCAATCTTACAAAGCGAATAGTTCAGAGGCTGCTCCTTTTCAAAAAGATGGTGAAGATTTTCTCATTCAAAAAGACTATTACGGGCAGACATATTTGGCTGGTTTACGCTTCAAACTTTAAATTTTATTTATCATTTATCTATATTTTATTATGAAAACTGTAAAAATTAAAAATCTGGTAGTGTATGCAGCCTTAGCAGCTGGCTCACTAGCTTGTAGCACCAAAGAAGAAGTAACTATTTCTAAACCTGAGTATCAAGTAGGTGCCGAAATCACCACCGATACCTTAATAGGATCTGTAAAAGGCACCATGAAATCTGGAAAAACCTATTATTTTAAATCTGACATCACAGTAAACAACGGTGATACTTTATTGATGCAAAGCGGCTCAAAATTAATTGCGATTGGCGATGGAGTTACCCCTGCCACTAGCCCTATGATAATTGTAAACGGAGCATTTTTTAGCTTAGGTACAAAGGCAAATCCAAATACTATTACCGTATCGGAAGCCAATCAAGGCTACGACAAAGCTTTCAAAGGCTATTGGGGAGGCATTGCCTATGGTCCTGAAAGTGCCGATGCAGTCATCAAATGGACTTTATTGGAATACGCAGGCGGCCCAGCAGGTCCAAATACAAACCCTGCACTTTACGATGATGGCGACCCACGCTACACCATCACTTACAGCAATATCAATGGCAATTTCATTCTTGAAGATTCTTGGATTCGCTTTTCAAAAGATGATGGAATGCGTGTAGAGGGTGGCGGCAAAGTAAACATCATGCGCAATACTTTTGAGTATAATGGCGAATCGGGTGGAGAAGCTATAAATATCAAAAGTGGAACAGTTGGCAACATTGCTTATAATATGATTATTGGAGCTTGTACCAATGGGCTGAAACATTCAAATTCAGGCAGCACGCCCATACAAACGAATATAAAGTGCTACAACAATACGATGGTAAATGGCGGGGCGAGAAAAGTGCAAGCTGGGCGTGGTGGGTCAATCAATGTAGAACAAAGTGCCAAAGGAGAGTATTACAATAATTTGATAGTGAACTGCCGCTTTGGGCTGCGTATAGTGCGTGATGCAGATACGACCAACACCAAATACAACAACAATTTCTATTATGGCAATGCTGATATTATTGTAAATCAATTCAATGCCAAATCTGGTGTGGGTAAAAAAGCATCAAATGATGTGCAAGGATTAGCCAAAGAAAATAACCCCAAGTTCAAAAACTTCAATGTAGAAACCACACCAGATTTCGGTGTGTCTCCCTTCAATAGTTTTCCTACCGCTGTTGCTAGTCAGTCGGCCGCCATCAATACCATAGGCACTTACGATTTCAGATTGCAGAGCGATTCTCCTTGCATTGGAAAAGGAAAAACTGATTTTCAACCATTTGACAATGTGGTGATTTCTAACGAGGCTTTGAAACCAACTGTGACTCCTCCGGGCAAAGATGCAGGAGCATACCAAGCCGATGGCACTGGTAATCAGCATTTTATCAATTAATAACCAAATAATTAAAATATTATTCTAACAAAACACATCTATTAACCCGGAGCTCCTTACTCGTAATTCTGAGCAATCGGATCAGAAATAAAGGACTGGGGTGAGGTAAAAAGAAGTAGAATGAAATCAACGGTATTAAAATTCTTATTTTTTCTCTCATTTTTCAACGGAAATGCTCAGCAAAGCAAAGTAAAAACTATTGCGGAGCTTACGCTAGAAAAAGATGCTTTTGTATTCTTTGTGATAGGCGACTGGGGCAGGCAAGGCGAATACAACCAATCGGAAGTAGCAGCGTCTATGAAAAAATGTGCAACTAAATTTGAGCCAAGTTTCATCATTTCTACAGGCGATAATTTTTATAGCGATGGTGTTGCCAGTATTTACGACCCGCAATGGGCAAAATCATTCGAAAATATTTATGTGGGGAATGATGTGCAAATTGATTGGTGGGTGGTGTTGGGCAATCACGATTACCGTGGCAATCCTCAGGCGGAAATAGACTATTCTAAAATTAGTAGGAGATGGCGTATGCCTTCGCGCTATTTTACTAATGTACATGAATTGAAAGATGGCAAAAAAGCGAGATTCATTTTTACAGATACCAGCCCGTTTGTAAAAAAGTACCACAAAGAACCACTGAAATACACTGATTTAACCAAGCAAGATACCGCCCGCCAGATAAAATGGATTGATAGCGTGTTTAACACCTCGAACGAGGAGTGGAAATTTGTAATAGGCCATCACCCAGTGTACTCAAGTGGCAAGCATGGCAATACTGCCGAATTGATTGACATGCTAAAACCTAGAATGGAAAAAAACAATGTGCAAGGCTATTTCTGCGGGCATGAGCACGATTTGCAACACCAACAGCCCAAGGGAAGCAAAGTGGATTATTTTGTATCTGGTGCGGGCTCTGAAACCAGACCAACTTCAAAATTTGACTTTACAAAATATGCGGAAAGTGTGGCAGGATTTGCCATGGTTTCCATCAAAGAAAATAAGCTCACTTTATATTATATAGACAAAAACCAAAAGATTGTCTATCAATACCAAAGAAGCTTATAATTAGATTTTTCAATTTTAATTCTTTACCATTTAATTTAACATAACCTTTTATCAAAAATGAAAAAGTTGTTTACCAAATTTTCAATCGTAGCAATGGCAAGTGTTGCCATTGCTATAAACGCTTCTGCACAGTGTTCCGCCCCCACTGCTGTTACCTGGCCAAATGCTGGCGATAAAGACATTTACTTCCATACCTATGCTAACGAAAACACCGTTTTCGTAGGTGGAAGCGATGGCTTGGTTGGGAAAGGAATGTATGCAAACGGCACTTGGTCGTTTATGACTATCACTTTGCCTGGTGCATCCGCTGCCAATTCAAGAGCAGGATATTTCTATCCAGGCAGCGCTACTGGTTTTATCGCCAATGACGATGCCAAATTATTTAAAACTACCGATGGTACCACCTTCACAGAATTGAGTGGTTTTAAAACAGTAGTAGTAGAAGGAGATGTAAATCATTTGGTGTTTGCTCCTGCTCCAAATCAAAATTTTGGTTTAGCAGCAGCCCAATCTGGATTATTTGTCACAATGGATGGAGGTGTATCTTGGACATTACAAACAACTTTTACTAATTCTAAGTTGAACAGCACCAATACTGGTGAGTTTTTTACTGTTGAAATAAAGGGAAATAAAGCGTATGCTGGTACAGATTTAGATAATGAAGGTCAAATATTTGTGGCTGACATCACCACTAAAACCACTACTTATACTTGGAACGCAATGGAATTTGCCTCTGCTGGTACTACAGCTTTCTACATGTCGCAGGAAAAAGGAAGAGGCATAGCAGTAACGCCAAACGGTACGATCTGGAATGCCGCTGAAACGGTATTGTTAAAAGCTACCAATTCTACCTCTACTTTTCAAGTGGTAACAGTAGCTGGAAGTGCAAATGTTGTGGAAATAAGAGGTGTAGCATTTTATGATGACAACAATGGTGCGTTTGCAGATGGCAATGGTGATGTGTTTGTAACTACCAACGCAGGTGCCAGCTGGAAACTACTTGGCAATGTGCCTTCTGAACCTAAAGCTATATCTTTCTCACCCATGGGAAAAACCATTGCTATAGCTGCAGATGTAGCTGGAACTGTGGTGGGTACTTTCATCAACACGCCTTGCACAGTTACAGGACCTATCAGTTCGAGTGAAGAATTTGAAACTGTTGCCCAATCTATCTATCCAAATCCAGCTACAGATATAGTTAACTTTATGTTAAATGCTGGCGATATTTGGTCATTGATTGATTATACTGGATCAGTTGTAAAATCAGGCAAAGCTGCGGAGAGTGGTGTTATTGCGGAAAACATTGCTAATCTGGCTTCAGGATTATATTTTGTGAAGGTGAGCTCAGCCTCAAGCTCAAAAACATTCAAATTATTGAAACTTTAGTTATTTGATTTTACTCTGTCGAGATTTTGTCTCGGCAGAGTATTTTTTTATTGTTTCTAAGCATTCAAATTGTCTTGTTTTCTTCATTTTAAATTTTAATTCATTACACTTTCTTTATGAAAAAATCTATTTTAATTTCTGCCGCTACTATTATTCTATTTGCCTGCAATCCTAAAAAGGAAGACTCTAAAATCAACAGCGACACAACCTTAAAACCCACAGCCGTTACTGACACAGTACCACGCGATTCTGACGACCCTGCTATTTGGGTAAACAAAGAAGATTTTGATCAAAGTTATATTTTTGGGGTAGATAAAAGTGAAAATGGTGGCCTTTACAAATACAACCTTGATGGCAAAATGGACACTTCAAGCAAAGTTACGAACCTTAACCGCCCTAACAATGTAGATATTGCTTATGGCTTTCAACTGGGCGATACTACAATAGACCTTGCAGCTCTAACAGAGCGCAAAGCAGGTAAAATGCGCATTTTTTCAGTGCCCGATTTAAAGCCCGTTGATGGTGGAGGAATCGCAATTTTTGAGGGTGAAGCCCAAAATGAAGGCATGGGAATTGCATTTTATACCAATAAAGAAACCATGAAAATATATGCCATAGTGGGCAGAAAAGAAGGCCCTTCGGGTTCGTATTTATGGCAATATGAGTTGTTAAACGGGGACAGTGGACAAATTACAGCCAAAGTGGTTCGCAAATTTGGCCAATACAGTGGTGAACGCGAAATAGAATCCATAGCTGTGGATAATGAATTAGGCTACATATATTATAGTGATGAAGGTGTAGGTGTAAGGAAATATTATGCCGATCCTCAAAAAGGCGATAAGGAACTGGCACTTTTTGCCACCAAAGGCTTCACGGAAGACCATGAAGGCATTTCCATCTATAAAACATCTGAAAAAGAGGGCTATATATTGGTATCAGATCAAGAAGTGAATAAATTTCATATATTTCCTCGAGAAGGATCTGCAACGAATCCAAACGAGCATAATTTAATTCGCATTATCAACGTATCAGCCAATCATTCTGATGGGAGCGAAGTGAGTAATGTGGCTTTCAACCGCAAATATCCAAACGGAATATTTGTGGCTATGTCCGATGACAAAACCTACCACATCTATGATTGGACAGAGGTAGAAGCCGAAATTAAAGCCACAGTTAAGCCACTTTCTAAAAAATAAAGATTCTTTTACACATGATTAAAAGACAAAGTGGAAATCATATATTTTATTGTTCTTATCCTTTTAATTTGCATTTTTGAGTTTCTAACCTCCAATACGGTGGTTAACTTGGTGTATTCCAATACACTAACTCCAGTACAGTCTGCATTTTATTTCGGTTTTTTTAATTTTATAGGCATTGTTACCGCAGGTATCACCGTGGCCGTAAGTCTTTCTATGCTTGTGCCAATCGAAGTGTTTTTGGGTGCCTCATCATCACATAATTTCTACTTCGTATTTTGCGTAGCCATTAGTTCACTGTTCCTGTATTGGCTACTCACCCAGTTTGGCATCCCCACGTCTAGCACCCACGCACTTACTGGGTCGGTGATCGGTGCCAGTTTATCGTACTCATTTGCCAAAGGCACTTACGCCAACATTGATTGGGCTTTTATCATTCAAATTTCGGTGGGACTTTTAGCTGCCCCCCTTTTGAGCTTTTTGTTTGCTATTCCCCTATTGCTAATGCTAAGGCGGATTATCAAATCTAAGGGCTTTTTCAAAACACCTAAAAAAACAAACCCGCCCCCATTGTTTCCAAGGTCGTTAATCTTGATTTCCAATGCTGCACTCAGTTTCTCCAATGGATCAAACAACGGACAGAAAGGATTAGGGATTATTATTCTTGCCTTGATCGCTATTTTCCCAGCGCAATATGCGGTAGATAACAATATCAAAAAAGAGTATATAGCCCTGCAAATCAATATAGTACAGGAAGTAATAAGTAAAATAGACAGAGAAGAAACCGCTAAATACAAAGTAGAGACTTTAGAGAAAATGGATGAAAGTCTGACAAATATAAAATTGCTCTTAAAAAGTAGCTCCTTGGGTGATTACGATGCCCTTGTTCTGAAAAGTGAAATACAAAATCTAGTAAAAAATACCAAAAAAATGATGAAAGAAGGCTCGTTTGATTTTAAGAGGGAAGATAGAATGCTCTTAAAAAAGCGGCTCAAGAAGGCCTTGAATAACCTGAAAAATTATGTAAATTTCATCCCTTTCTACTTGATCTTACTTATTGCAGTAGTGCTGACTATGGGTGCATTATACAGCTACAAACGTATATTGAAAACTTGGAAAAATAAAATAGGTGCTAATTCACCCGACTACAGTCAACTAGCTGTTTCCGACATGTCAGCAGCTTTAAGCATTGGCATTGCCTCACTATTCAGTGTCCCAGCCAGTACATCGCACGCACTTACGGGAGGCCTCACTGGGTCAATGGCGGCCAAATCAGGGTTTACAAGTGTAAAATGGAATTTCTTGGCTACACTCATATTGGCTTGGTTCTTTACGCTGCCTCTCTGTGCCATATTATCATTCGGACTTTATCAGCTTTATTATTTAGTAAAGTAGCAAATCGAAGTTCCCATTACGTTAGGTAAACATTTGGCAGCCATAAAAAATGGTCTCAAGAGTATTTTTTTTGTTTTGAAACTACAAAAATCGTAAAATGTCGGGAGTTACTAAAAATATTTCAGCAATTCGTTCTAGATTTTATAGAGTTCTAACGCATTTTTGTACAATTTATCTTTTGTCAAAATACTTGAATCATAGCCTGTTAGCCAAATAATTGAGGAGTTTTCTCCATT
>Ga0163144_10008979_pt1 | contig 21536 bp, 25 predicted proteins | sample OliLak19BULKMAT1_FD_123175 | JGI IMG/M metagenome (GOLD analysis project Ga0163144, IMG submission 123175) | Freshwater microbial mat bacterial communities from Lake Vanda, McMurdo Dry Valleys, Antarctica - Oligotrophic Lake LV.19.BULKMAT1 | ecosystem: Environmental > Aquatic > Freshwater >... | reverse complement strand
CGTGAACTCCGCCAGTGCGGCCGCCTGGCGCATCCGGCGCCGCGCTTCGGCCGCCCGGCCCTGAGCCGCGAGCGCCGCGAGTGCAGCTTCCCGAAGCCATGGCAGGCGCGCGATTCCCGCGGCGCAGGCCGGCCCGTCGTTCCACGCCACGAGCAGCACCCCGAACGGTGCAGGGCCGCGACGCAGCGGCACGCACCAGATCCGCTCGGCATCATTCCAAGGCGCCCCGGGCTGGTCGGCAGCAGCGCCCTCGGCGGGTTCGCCGCTCCGCCATGCTGCACCGAGCGCTCCCTCCAACTGGTCGGCTGGCTCCGCCCAGGCGCGTGCGCGCGCATCGAGCGAAGTCTCGACCGGAGCAGCGCGCCGGGCCGCCCCGAGCGCTGCGCCCAGTTCCTCCGGTTGAGCGATGGGCTCCACTCCCCGCCAGCCCTCGAGCAGGCCCCGCCGCGCATCCCAATGCAGCATCCACGCACCCGCCGCACCCGCGCCCAGCGGATGCACCATCGCCGCGAGCAGCGTGCGCTCGAGCGCATCGAGGTCCGCCTCGCACGCGAGCATCGCGGTCAGGGTCGGCGCGGCAGCGGCGCAGGGGTCGGTCGAGCTCTGGCGTCGGGCGGACAGGTCCATTCGGTCTCCGGGTGGGGGCGACGCACGGGAGCACCCGCGCGGCGGCTCGCCCTGGAATCATCGGCAGAAGGACATCGCGTCTTGACCCTGCCGCGGCGCATTCCTATGGTGCGAGCGAGATTGCGGCGGGGGAATCCCCGCCTTCCCCTTCGCCCCGGAGACACCCGTGGACGCACCTCAGCAGCAACCCATCGAGATCGGCCTCGGCGAGAAGGAAGCCGAGGGTATCTACTCGAATGTCGTCTTCATCACCCATTCGCAGGCCGAGGTCATCCTCGACTTCGCCCGTGCCCTGCCGGGACTGCCCAAGGCACGCGTGTTCTCGCGAATCGTCATGACGCCGCAGGCGGCCAAGGGACTGCTGCAGGCACTCGAACAGAACCTCGGGAACTACGAGAAGCACTTCGGCGCCATCAAGAACGGCGGCGGCGAGAAGGGCAAGGAACTCGGCTTCACGGCCTGACACCGCACTCATGTGCGCAGGCTGGCGAGCCGATGAGTCTGCGATCGCGTGCCGCCTTGTTCCGCGAGGCGGCGACCGCCTTGACCGCCGCAGGAGACCGCCATGCGCCCCGTGACCCGTGTGTGCCTCACCTTCGTGATGCTCGCCCTCGCCGCCCCCACCGCCTTTGGCCAGAGCTGGATCGGCGCGGGTACTCCGATCGTGACTGTGACCGGAGCGCAGGTCGGCGCCAAGAGCTGCGCCGATGGAGCCGATGGCGTGTATGTCGCTTGGGTCGATTTCCGTGGGCCGGATGCGGACCTGTATCTGCAACACCTCGACGCCGACGGCGCGGAGCGTCGGCGTCCTGACTGCCGGCTGCAGCCCGGGATCGAGCTGTTGCCGGATCGCAATGCCCCCCTCGCGGCCGCCGACGGCTCGGTCCTCGGCGGCTGGAGCGCGAATACGGGAAACGCGGTGTGTACCGAGTCGGGCGACCAGTGGAACCCAGTACTCCTGGCTTTCGTCGTCCCCATCGGGAATCCCGCGCTTCGCGATGTGCAAGGCCGCATCACGCTCGCGAGCGACGCGGATGCCGAACTCACACTTCTCGATATCACCGGCCGCGTACGCCATCGCCAGTCGATACGCGGCGCTGGAGTCCATTCACTCGCGCTCGCCGGCACGGCGCTCGAGCCGGGCGTTTATCTCGCCGAGTTGCGCCAGTCGGGTGACCGCACTCGCACCAAGTTCTGCGTGTTGCGCTGACGATTCAGCGAACCGCGGTGCCCTCGAGCAGCGACGCGAGCTCGGGCGGCACCTGCGGCGAGCGCTCGAGGAGTTCGCGCAGCGCAGCGGGCGGACGCATCGGACGCGCCTTGTGATCCGTGCAGCAGTGCTCGGTGAATCCCAGCGCCATCACGCGACCCGCCGGATCGAGCAGCCGATAGCCGAACCGCAGCGTCGCGCGCGCGACCCACAGCACGCCGGACTCGATCGTGACCAGATCGTCGTAGCGCGCCCCTTGCAGGTACTTGCACCGCGCTTCCAGCACCGGGAGCAGAACCCCCTCGTCCTCTTCGATGCTGCGGTAACTGCGGCCAAGCGAGCGAAGCATCTCGGCGCGTCCGATCTCGAACCAGCGCAGATAATTGCCGTAGTAGGCCCAGCCCATCTGGTCGGTATCGCCGTAGCGCACGCGGATCTCGAAGCGATGCATCATCCCTCCCCAGCGCCCGCCTGCGGCGGAGCAGTCTTCCAGCGACGGTGCAACCAGAACCAGGCCTGAGGTGCGCGACGCACCGCGGCCTCGAGCAGTGCGGTGTGCTGCGCGGTCAACGCCACGACCGCGGCCTCATCGCGCGGATCGCCGTGCGGCACGAGGGGTGGTTCGATGGTGAGTTGGTGGCGGCCGTCGCTCTGGCGCACCACCCACCCGAACACGATTGGAGCGCCGCTGGCGAGCGCGATCCGCGCGGGGCCTTCCGGAGTGCTCGAAGGAATCCCGAAGTACGGCACGAACACCCCGTGTCGGCGCGCATCCTGATCCGCGAGCATGGCCACCCAGCGCTTCTGCCGCAGCGCCTGGAACACCCGCTTCACGCCGCCATGGGTGCTGATGCTCCCCACACCCGAGCGCGTGCGCAGATCCGTGATCAACTCATCGGCGCCCGGATTCGACAATGGTTTGACCACGAAGTCGACCGGATTCCAGCGCGTGAGCCATGCCCCGAGCAACTCGAAATTGCCGAAGTGGCCGGTCATCAGGATCACCCCGCGGCCATACGCCGCTGCCGCCTCGAGATGTTCGATCCCCTTGACCGGATGCACCACCTCGCCCTCTTTGGACCGCACGATGGCCGGCATGTGCGGATACTCGCCGGCCACGCGGCCCAGCTCGCGATAGTGTTCGGCCAGCAACGCCTCTCGCTCGGCGAGGGCCTTCTCGGGAAACGCTCTCGCCAGATTCTCGCGTGCGACCTTCGCCCGCAGCCCGAGCGCACCCACCATGCTCCCCAGCATCGAGCCCGCGCCGATGGCACGGCGCCATGGCATCGCGCCGAGCCCGGCGGTGACACTGCGCAGCAGCAGCGTCTCGAGCACATGCGCTGGCTTCACGAGGGCGCTCCTCGGCGCCGCCAACGCCCGCCGGGTGCGCTCACGGCGACGCCGCTCCATTCGAGCCGCAGCAACATCGCACTCGCTTCCATTGCCGACACCGCCGCGAGACGCGTCAGTTCGTCGAGCGAGCGCGGTACGCCATCGAGCGCCGCGGCCAAGCGGCCGAGTGGATCGATCGTGGGCGGCGCGGGGAACGCTTTCGCGAGCGCGGCCAGCACATCACCCGCATCGCCACATGGGCGCGCGCCCGAGCGCAGCAGCGCGAGCGTGCCGTGCGCGGTGGGTCGATCGACATCGCCCGGGACCGCGAGCACAGGACGACCGAGCGCTTCTGCCGCCTCGGCGGTGCGAAGCGCGCCGCTTCGCACGCCCGCCTCCACCACGACCGTCACGCCCGCGAGGGCGGCGATGATGCGATTGCGCTTCACGAACGCACCGCGTCCGAACGGCCCCCCATTCGCCACTTCGGTGACGAGTGCGCCACGTTCGGTGATGCGGCGCGCGAGTCCCGTATGCTGCGCAGGAGTGATGTGAGCGAGCGAAGAGGGCAGCACCGCGATTGTCACGCCTCCGGCCGCGAGTGCCCCTTCGTGAGCCGCGGCGTCGATGCCGCGTGCCAGCCCACTCACCACCGCGATTCCCAGCGCCGCGAGATCGCGGGCGAGTCGGTCGGACATCGCTCTGCCGTAAGGCGACGCCGCACGTGCGCCCACGAGCGCTGCCGCGCGTGCAGGCGCATGTGCCAGGACCCCGCGAATGTAAAGATGCCTGGGCGGGGAACTCAGCGATCGAAGCGCATCCGGATAGTCCTTGTCGTCGAGTGACCACGCGCGCGGCAACTCCCGAACGCATGCGGACCCAAGCATGCTCACCTTGGCGTACGGGGGCGCCACGGCGATCAGGGGGTGTCCGTCCCGGCAGGAGCGCTCGGTGGAACCGGGCCAGTCGCGCGCGGGACCGGCGGTCCCGTGAGGATCTCCCACTCGACCCCCTCTTCGCTCGCGCGCACCAGGTCGCTGTCGTCCCGCAGGTCGTCCGGATCCTCATTCGTCATCAGCTCGTCATTGCGCAGCATGCGTTCGAGACGCTCACCGAGCGGACGGTCGAGCGCGCTCAGGCGCGCCACGAGGACGGGACGCACCTCGGGCTCGCGACGGTGCAGTTCCCAGGCGATACGCACGGATCCACCACGGTGGGCGAGATCAGCGAGCGAGGCTTCCGCAGCCTTGGTCACCGTGACCACCGAATCCTCGAGCAGGCGCAGCAGACCCGCCGCCGCTGGCCGATAGCCCAGTCGTCCGAGCACGCGTGCCGCACTCGCCCGCGAGTACCAGAGTCCCTGCTCCATCAGCGGCAGGAGCGTTTCGCCGGCGCGGTCCCCAAGCCGCAGCAAAGCATGCTCAGCCAGTTCACGCAGGTACCATGATTCGTCGCACAGGCATTCGACCAGCAGCGACATCGCCTCTTCATCGCGACGCTGTTCGAGCGAGCGGACGTAGTCGCGCTTTCCGGCGAGGCCGCGCGCGTTCATCGCATCGAGCGTTCTGCCGGTGTATGGATCATCCGTCATGCGTTTCTCCCAGAACTTCAGTGTCGGCTGCGATGCGCACCCAGAGCGCCTCGAGCAATTCCTTGAGCCCTTCGCCGGAGTGTGCGCTCAGCACGAGCGCCTGCGGCAGCCCCACCCGCTCCGGAGCGCCACTGCGCTCCTCGGGCGGCAACAGGTCCGACTTGCTCAATACCACCAGCCGGGGCTTCTCCGCCAGTGCCGGACTATATGTGGTGATCTCGTGCGTGAGCAGATCGAGTGTGGCCGAAGGGTCGGGGTCGCTGCAATCCAGCATGAATGCCAGCACGCGGGTGCGCTCGACGTGGCGCAGGAACTGCAGACCCAGCCCCTTGCCCGCGCTCGCTCCTTCGATCAGTCCCGGGATATCCGCCACCACAATGGTGCGCAGCTCATCGAGAGCGGCGATCCCCAGATTGGGCTCGAGTGTGGTGAAGGGATAGTCCGCGATCTTGGGACGAGCACGTGTGATGCGCGAGAGCAGCGTCGACTTGCCGGCATTGGGCAACCCGACCAGCCCGACATCGGCGATCAGCTTGAGTTCGAGCGCGATCGTGCGCTCCTCACCCGGCTCGCCTGGATCCGCACGGCGAGGCGCCTGATTGGTCGCGGTGGCGAAGCGTGAGTTGCCGCGTCCTCCGCGTCCGCCCTTGGCTGGGAAGAACTGGTCGCCCTCGGCGATCAGGTCGGCGATGACTTCCCCGCTCTCGGCATCCTTGATCACGGTGCCGGCGGGAACTCGCACGATCAGATCGTCGCCATCGGCGCCCGTACGATTGCTGCCGGAACCCGGCCGGCCGGGATCGGCGCGGTAGCGCGGCCGTTCGCGACAGTCGAGCAACGTGCGAACGTGTGGATCGACTTCAATGATCACGCTCCCGCCCTTGCCGCCGTCGCCGCCGTCCGGTCCGCCCTTGGGCACATACTTCTCACGACGGAAGCTGATGCAGCCCGCGCCACCCTTACCAGCGATGCAATGGATCTTCGCAAGATCGATGAGCATGTCAGACCGTCGCCAGTGACAGCGCCGCGATGATCGCGTCCGCCATCTGTTCGGTGGTCGCCGCACGCGCCGCATTCTCGGGCGCGAGTAGATCGCGCGTCACCACCTTGCCCTCGGCCAGCACCCGCTCGATCGCGCCCTCCAGCCGCTTCGCGGCCGCGACCTCGTTCAAGTGCCTCAGCATCAGCGCCGAGCTGAGCAGCATCGCCGTGGGATTCATGAGCCCCGAACCCTTGAACTGTGGCGCCGAACCGTGCACGGGTTCGAACACCGCGGCCCGCGCGCCCATGTTCGCTCCCGGCGCCACGCCGAGTCCGCCCACCAGACCGGCGCAAAGGTCCGACAGGATGTCGCCGTACAGGTTGGGCATCACCAGGACATCGAACTGCTGCGGACGCTGCACGAGGTTCATACAGGTCGCGTCCACGATCATTTCGGCGAACTCGATGCTCGGGTGCTGTGCCGCGACCTCGCGCGCGACCTCCAGGAACAGCCCGTCGGTCGCCTTGAGGATGTTGGCCTTGTGGATCGCGGTCACACGCTTGCGGCCATTGCGCTCGGCGTAGGCGAACGCATACTCCACGATACGGCGCGAGCCGAAGACCGAGATGGGACGCAGCGCGATGCCGGAGTCCGGACGAATGACCTTGCCCGATTCGCGTTCGGCGAACGCGCGCAGCTCTGCTGCTGCTGCCGAGCCATTCTCGAACTCGATACCGATGTACTCACTCTCGGTGTTCTCGCGGATGATCACGAGATCCACTGCGGGGAACGAGTTGGGGATGCCTTGGAACGTGCGCGCTGGGCGCACGCTGGCGTAGACATCGAGCTCCGTGCGGATCGCGACATTGACCGAACGGAAACCCGTCCCGACCGGTGTGGTGAGCGGACCCTTCAGGCCCACCCCATTCGTTCGCAACGAGTCGAGCACGCGCGTGGGCAGCGGCGTGCCCTCGGATTCCATGACCTCGGCACCGGCGGTCTGGACGTCCCAGTCGATCTCCACCCCGGTCGCTTCGAGCACGCGAGTGGTGGCCTTGGCCAACTCGGGGCCGATTCCGTCGCCGGGGATGAGCGTGATGCGATGCTTCACTGGAGCACTCCTTCTGTGACGGGATCGAGCGCGCCCCGCGCGCGGGCGCCCAGCAGCCCACCCGCGCGCGCAAGCTCCAGCGTCTGCGGATCGAGGTCATGCCGGACACCAAGTGAAAGACCGCGCGTCAGGTCGCGCACGATCGGACGGCCGCCGAGCACCAGCGCTTCGGGCAGGCCCGTGAGTTCCAGTTCGTCGCCCACCCTCACTGCGTCGCGGGTGTCGGAGTCGCGCCACAGCAGTGGCAGGACGCCATGCAGAACCAGATGATGCCGCATCGCGGGCGCATAGGACAACGCGAGCACCGCCCGCACGCCCAGCGCGGCCAATGCGCGGGCCGCCGCCTCGGCCGGTTCGCCCGCTCCGAAACGCTCTCCCGCCGAGACGAAGCCGCTCCGCTCCGCCATTCCCCGGGCCGCTGCCAGCGGGTCGAGATCGCGGAACAGCAACTGCGCAAGCGCCCGTGCATCCCCTCGCACCGCATGCGCCCGTGGTCCCCACGGGAGCAGCCTCGCGGCGGTCGCGTCATCGCCCAATGTCGCGATCAGCACTCCCCGCTGCGGCCCAGATGGCGGGTCGGTTCGCACTGGAACCAGGTGCGCGGGACCATGGTGGGGTAATGCAGAGTCGCCGTCGCCATCGAGCAGTTCCGCCGCGTCGAGCCCCGAGGTCTCGAAGCGTTCGAGTCCATCCGCCGAGGCGAGACCAACGAGGTCGCCCACTTCGCCGTTTCGCGCAAGTGCAGCACAGGTCCACACGGAAGCCACTCGCACGCTGTCGCCGGGATGATCGGGATCGCCGCCGCACACCAGTGCGAGCCCCGGCGTCGCGGCCGCATCGGGATCGCTCATGTCGAGCACTCGCACCCCCGAAGCGGACAGCGCGTCCCAGACGCCCTCGCGTTCGAGAGCGGCACGTTGCGACCGGCCCCCGACGATGACCTCCACGGACACGCCATCATGCAGCACATGGTCTGCGAGCGCGCGGGTGAGACGGCGCAGATCGTCGTCCTCAGCAAGCGGGCCCACCCGCACGCGATCGAGCGGAAGGTCGGTCGGAAGCCCCGTGCCGCTGCGCACTTCGGCGAGATCGAGCGTGAGTGTCTGATCGAAGCCCTCGCCCCCACCCTCCAACCGCCGCCAATCCGAGTCACGGCCACGTGCCCGCAGGTAGGCGCGGACCGCGTCGTCCACGGGAAAGAGCGAGGTCTGCGCCCCGAGCCGCGCGTGGCCGTGTGCGGCCATTGCGATCCGATCACACATCGGCAGGCTCGCGATGCCCGGCCCGTGGTACTCGAGCCACGCCCCTTCGGCACCGCCTTCCAGACGGCGCGCGAGCAACGCCAGCAAGTCGAGCCCAGTCGCGCCCGCGGGCAATACGCCAGCGAGCTCCACGCCGATCACACGCGGCCTTGCACGCAGGAGCGGCTCACCCGCCAGTACGCCCGCACATTCGAGGGCGCTCGCGGCCAGGTGCACCATGCCGAATGCCCCGCAGCCGCCCGCGCCCGGCGTGGGAGAGGCGAGGATGCGGCCCGGAACCGCGAAGCGGCGCCGATGCAACATCGCGGCGGGGCCTGCGCCGGGACGCGCGAATCGCGCGCCGAACCGTGCCGCTGCCTGCTGCAGATAGCGCACGTCCTCGCTTGCGTCGGGACCCGAACCTTCGTGCGTCGGCGCGATCACCGCGAGTTCGCAGGTGATGCGCGGAGCCGCGAACGCTTCGAAGCCAAGCATGGCCACGGTGCCGTCGTGCTCATCCAGCAGCACATGATCCGCACGCAGCCGCAACGGACTGGCTGCTGGAGCGGGCGCGCCATGCGATTCCAGCAGGAATGCGGCGAGGTGCGTGGCCAAGCGGCCGACCTACTCCTTCGACGGTTTGGAGCCGCCGTCGGATCCCGAGCCGGAGCCCTTGTCCTGCTTCGCACCTTCTTTGTAGGAAGAGCTGCGGTAGTCGGTCTGGTAGAACCCGCTGCCCTTGAACAGGACACCCGCGCCGCCGCCGGGGACGCGCTTGGAGATCCCCTCGCATTTCGGGCAGTGCTTGGGGCTGTCATCCTTCATGCTGTGGAACAACTCGAACCGATGTCCCTTGGGACACTCATAGTCGTAAGTCGGCATGACACTCCTCTCGTGGACGATCTCTCACGTAGCCGCGGTGGTGGTACTCGCCCCCATGACACAGGCGATGGTCGCGGTATCCACGACTTCTTCGCTGGTGCAGCCGCGCGACAGATCGTTCGCCTGACGACGCAACCCCTGCAGCATGGGACCAATCGCGGCGGCGCCGGCAGTGCGCTGCACGAGCTTGTAGCCGATGTTGCCCGCATCGAGATCGGGGAACACGAGCACATTCGCATGCCCGGCCACCACCGAATCCGGGCACTTGCGCGCGCCAACATCCGGTACCAGCGCGGCGTCCGCCTGAAGCTCTCCATCGATGTGCAGATCGGGTCGTAGGCCGCGCGCGAGCCGCGTGGCCTCACGCACCTTGTCGACCGCCGGATGCTTCGCGCTGCCGCGGGTGGAGAACGAGAGCATGGCCACGTGCGGCACCTGCTGCGTGAGCCGGTGGTGATGGTCGGCTGCGAGACATGCGATCTCGGCGAGCTGCTCGGGCGTGGGATCGGGCAGCACGGCGCAATCCGCGAACGTCACCACGCGCTCCTGGCTGCCGGCCAGTGGTGAACCAGGCGGCAGCACCATGAGGAAGAAACTCGAGACACTCTTCACTCCCGGCGCCAGCCCGATCAACCACAGCGCTGGACGCAGCACATCGGCGGTCGTGCGCTGCGCACCCGCAACGTAACAATCCGCCAGACCTTCGCGCACTCGCCAAGCCGCCTGATACACCGGATCCACTGCACAACGCTCGAGTTCGGCTCCGACCAACCGCTCGCCTCGCGCGGCCGTGAGCGCAGCGCGCGTGCGCGCGATGCTATCGGGGTCGTTGGCATCGAGCAGCGTGACGTTGCTGAGCGTGACATCGGCCTTGCGCGCCGTGGCGCGGGCCAACTCGGGGTCTCCGATCAGTGCCACTTCGGCCAGGCGCTCGCGCGCAATACGAGCCGCCGCACGCACGATGCGCTCGTCCCCCGCCTCGGCCAACAGGAGTCGGCGAGGGTTCGCCATTGCGACCTTGCGGATCCGCTCCATGAGGTTCGGCGCCATGGGGCCTACTTCTTCTTCTTGCGTTGCGAGATTCGCGGCCGCTGGCCGCGGAGCGCTGCGCGGGCCGCGCGACGCGGCTCCGCGAAGCGCTCGAGCAGAGCCGCCTCGACCACGGCCGGCACCAGACCGCGGATGCGACCGCCGTGGCGCGCGACCTCCTTGACGAGCGTCGAGTTCAGGTAGGTGTATTCCTGACTCGGCATCAAGAAGGCGATTTCGAGCCCCGGTTTCAATCTCCGGTTCATCAGCGCCATCTGGAACTCGAACTCGAAGTCACTCACCGCTCTCAAGCCACGGATGATCACCTGCGCTCCCACCTGCTCTGCGCAGTCGACCACGAGACCGCCAAAGTGCATGACACTCACACCTCGCAGGCCTCGGACCGACTGCTCGATCAGATGGACCCGCTCCTCGGGGGTGAACAACCCCGACTTGGCGGGATTCACGGCGATCGCGATGACCACTCGGTCGAACACCGCTGCGGCACGGCGGGCGAGATCGAGGTGGCCATTCGTGAACGGATCGAAGCTGCCGGGGAACAACGCGACGCGCTGGCTCATGACGGGCTGGTCTCCGCAGGCGGGAGCGCTTCGCCCCCAACCTCATACTGGTCCACGACGGTCTCACCGTAGCGTCGCTCGCGCACTCGCGTGAGCACCCCGGCGCTCTCTGCCACCTCGTCCTTCTGATGTCGCTCCAACACCACTCGCGTCCCGGGCCGCAACAACCCCGCGACCCCGAGTCCGGCGAGGATGGCTCGGGCCTCCGAACCGCCATAGGGCGGATCGGCCAGCACCAGGTCGGCGGTGCCGAGCACCCCCGCGAGCCGCTTCAAGCCCTGTGGCAGCGTGAGCGGCCAAGTCTTTGTGCGCGAACGGATTCCCAATGCATCCAAATTCTCCTCGAGCACCACGCGCGCCATTCGGTCGGAGTCCACGAAATCCACTCGAGCGGCGCCGCGCGAGAGCGCCTCGATGCCAAGCGCGCCGCTGCCGGCGAACAGATCGACGACGGCCTGTTCGCTGAGGTCGCCGAGGGACATGAACAACGCCTCACGCACCCGATCGGAAGTCGGGCGCGTGTTGCGGCCGCGCGGTGCCTGCAGGCGGCGCCCTCCGAACTCCCCGGCGATGACACGCATGTTCTGCTTCGTAGGATGCCGGGGGGCCACCGGGGTGTCAATCACCGGCGACCGGACCATCAGGTCAGGGCATGTCCACCGGGACGAAGCCAGCGGGTGTCGCCAGATGGAATGCCGACTCGCCCCGTGCGCGAGAGAAGCGCCAACCGGCGAGGCGGTACACCGCGCGCCCACCCGTACCATCGGGGAGTTCCAGCCGCGCGGGCAAACCGCGTGTGTCGAGCCAGACGTCAGCGCTGTCGGCATGTCCAGCGGTCGTGACCAAGCGGTAACCACCCTGGGCAAGTCGACGCTCGCGCACCCCGGCACCATCCCCGAGCAGAACGCGCCACCACTGCAACGCCGCCACCGCATGTCGCGGCCGCAGCTTCACCAACTGTTTCATGGACGGCTGCAACCATTCGCCACCATCGCTTCGGAGCGTGATCTTCTCACCCGTACCACGCACATCGAGTCGCGCCCGGTCCGGCGGCTCGAGCGCAAGCGTCGCGTACACACTGCGCGACGCGGCACCCGGCGCGGAAGCCACCGCATAGCGCAGCGTCGCCTCGGCGCGCCCGCGCTCGGCGAGCGAGCGCACCAGCGCGCGCGAGGCCTCGAGCGGCGCAGCGTTCGCAGGGAACGCGAGTACCACACCCAACAACATCCAAGCGATGCGGATCATGGCGTCCCTTCTCCCTGAACTCGAAGTCGTTCGCGCAACTGCTGCCAGTCCAGACGCTCGGCATCCGGCGGGGTACGGAGGACGAATGAATCCTCGGCCAGCCGACGGTTGGAGCGCAACGCCTGCAGTTCGGTCCTCAATCTCAGCCAGCCTTCCCGCTCGGTCAGTTCCATGCGTGTGGGCCAGTCCAAGCCGTTGACCGTGCGCCAGCCCGCGTATTGGATGGACACCAGCCGATCTCCTCTTGTGATGCGCAGTTCGAGCGGGCGGCTCGCACCATCCACCCGCATGGAGAGCGAATCGGCGCCCTCACGCCAGCCGAGGATCACCTGCGTGCTCTCCACGCTCGCCGCGAGCCACGCGGATGCGGGCGGATCCCAACCGGCCGAGAGCGCCCGGATCATCAGTGCCACCGGCTGCGGTTGCTGCAGTACCTCGGCGAGCCCTCCCACCTCGAGGACTGCGTGCTCGGTGGGCAGCCAAGCGCGGACGCTGTCCTCGATCGCAACCAGATCGAGCGCGGTGCCCAGCATCCAGCCCGCGCGCAGACGCAGCTTCTGCGGCCCGGCGATCGTCCCGCTCACCAACAGACCGGGAAGGCGCCCCGTGGCGCGGCCCTCGAGGCGAACGACCATCTCGAGTTCAGCCGACTGTAGACTCTGCTCGCGGCGGGTGCGTTCGCTCCTGTAGTGCGTGGCGAACGACGTGAGTTCGCCCGGCCGAGGCGGCGGTGCGCAAGAGGACAGCAGCAGCCCCACGAGCGAAGCGACCGCGAGCGACCGCCGCAGCTGCAGCGTCAAGCGCTGGCCGCCAGCGCCGTCGCGATGGTGTCGGCCACCTGCTCGGGGCTCTGACCATCCGTGCAAACTCGAAGGTGCGCGACCTCTTCATAGAAGGAGGCGCGCTCAGCGAGGAGTTCGGTGAGACGTGCCTGCGGCGGCCCCCCGGCCAACAATGGCCGCAACGTCACGCCATCCGCCGATTGCGCCAGGATTCGGCGCGCGGCTTCCGCCGGTTCGACCTGCAGCCACACCACCCGGCAACGTTCGTGCAGCGCGGCACGGCGCGCGGGGTCCACCACGATGCCACCACCACAGGCGATGACCTGCACCTGAGCCAGCAGGACTTGATCGAGCAGCTGGCTCTCGCGCTCGCGGAACCACGCCTCACCGGCGCGAGAAAACAACTCGCCCACGCTGCAGCCCTCGACGGCTTCGATCATGGCATCGAGATCCGCGACTGAGGTGCCGAGCCGCTCGCCCAGCGCGCGCGCAACGGCGCTCTTGCCTGCGCCCATGAGCCCGACCAGGGCGATTGGCTTCTCGTTCGTATGCGTCATGCCACCACCTTAGCGCGCGCCGCCGAGCGCGCCAAACCCCGGTGGCGGTCCCGGCGCCGGACATACGACGGCCGCCGGCCCCTTGCGGGAGCCGGCGGCCGCTGACGCATCCTTGCGTCGGTGAGACTAGTTCTGCGCGATGTTCGAGACGATACGCGGCGTCACGAAGATGATCAGCTCGCGGTTCTGCTTCACGGTGCTCGTCGAGCTGAACAGGCGGCCCAACAGCGGGATGTGCATGAGGCCCGGGATACCGCGCAGCACGGTCGATTCGTTCGTGCGGATGAGACCGCCGATCACCGCGGTCTGGCCATCGTCCACCATCACGCGCGTGTCGGCCTCGCTCGTGTTGATGATGATGCCGCCCTGCACCGTGGACTGGGTCGAGAGATCCGACACTTCCGGGTGCAGGTCCATGATGATCTTCTTCTCGCTGGTCAGGTGCGGCGTGACCTTGAGCTGGATACCGATGGTCTGCAGCTGCGAGACCGGATTGCCGGCCACGTCCTGCACGATCAACGGGATCTTCTGGCCCACGACGATCTTGGCTTCGCGGTTGTCCACGGTCGTGATCCGCGGATTCGAGATGATGTTGGCCTTGCGGTTCTCCGCCAGCGTCTGCAGCTGGGCCTCGATGAAGCCCCAGTTCTTGGCGATTCCGTAGGTCAGCGTGTTCGCGGAGTTCGAGATGCCGGTGTTCTGCTGCGAACCGAGCGCATTGTCGCCGTCATTGCCCGGGTGCAGGAAGTCCGGCGTCCTCGGCGTGGACGAGAAGAACTCGGCATCCGTTCCGTCCGACGGTCCCACGTTCCACTCGATGCCGATGCTACGCAGCGCCGAAGCGTCCACGTCCACCAGCTTCGCGGTGATCTCGATCTGCGGCGTCGCAGAGTCCAGATCCATCGCCATCTTCGCGACGGCATCCAGGTTGGCCGGCAGGTCGGTGATGATGAGCGAGTTGGTGCGCTTCTCGACCTGAACGCTGCCACGCTTCGAGAGCGCCGGGGTGAGCGGCGGTCCCATTTCGGCGGCATTGGCGTAGTTCAGCTTCACGATGCGCGTCTCGAGCGGCACCAGCTCGAGCGTGCGGGCGTTGGCCGACTCACGCTCCACCTTCTCCGAGTTGAGCTTCGAGGCTTCATCCACGCGGATGACCGAACCATCCTCGACATAGTCGAGGCCGTTCGAGCGCAGCACGGCCTTGAGCGCATCCTGCCAAGCGACGTTGCGCAGAGTCACCTTGACGGTGCCCTTGACGGCGCCGCCCGGGACGATATTGCGACCACTGAACTCCGCGATGGCGCGCAGCACGGTGCGGATGTCGGCGCCCTCGACGTCGAGGCTGAACGAACCCGAACCGGTCCGCGTCAGACCCACCGTGGATGAAGCGTTCGACTGCTGAGCGACGGCTGGCCCCACGATCGCGGCCATCAGTACGCCGGCTGCGAGGAGGACGCCGAGACCTGCCTTCTTAGCGAGCATTCTGATCTCCCTTGCGGATCAGTGGGATCACCACCGACTGAGTCTGACCTTCGGCCGTCAGGCTGAAGATGACGGCATCACGTTTCAGGGCCTGCACGTATCCGTTCTGAACCTTGTCGCCCTTGCGAAGCACAAGGCTGTTGCCACGAACATCCTCCACCAGCGCGAACTGATCCGTGGAACCCCAGACGATGCCCACGACCTTGATGCCGCCCGGATCCGGCGGGGCGTCACCGCCCACGTCGACGCCGACGAAGTCACCACCGACGAGCGACTGGAACGGATCACGCCGACCGAGCGCGTTGTACTGGTAGGTCAGATGGTCATCGAGATGCGCCATCTGGGAGGTCGCCCGAGTGTTCGAAGGAGCCACCGACGTGACGACCGGAGAAGCCGCGCCATACGACGACGCTGCCTTCACGGGAACCGCGCCGCCCGACTGACGCGAGGTGTTCACATTGCTGGCGTTGTTGACGTTGTTCGCGTTCGCCACGTTCTGCGGCGCAGCAGGCTGCACCGAGGTGTTGTTCGCGACCGGAGCCGCAACGGGCCTGGAGACCTGCGCGACCGGAGCATTCGCATCGTTGCCAGCCGAGTTCTTCTTCGACAGGTAGACCCCTGCGAAGATCGCGACGGCAACCAGGACGGCGATGCCGCCGACCACTCGCTGGACGACCGCGTTGCTCATCTTCTCGCGGAGGTTCGCGAAGAGATCAGGACTTCCGGCCATGGTTGTCTCCCTTCTTGGCGTCCGTGCCCGCTGCAGGGGCGGTGACGACGGGTGCGGTATTCAGGCTGTACGCCGAGGCGGTGAAATCCGCCGTGGTCGTGCCGTCGTCCCCTGACTTGAGATTCGTGGCCAGACGCAGGTTCGACACCGTGACGATCCGTCGCAGGTTCGCGAGTTCCGCGAGGAACGAGCCCACCTGGTGGTAACCGCCCTGGACCTGGATGTTGATCGGCAGCTCGGTGTGGAACTCCTGCGGCTGCTGTCCATTCGGCTTGAACATCACGAAGCGCACGCCCGTCTGCTGGCCCGCGAGCGTGATCCGGCGCAGCAGCGCCGACAGCTGACGATCAGTCGGGAGCAACTCCGAAGCGAGCTCCCAACGCTGATGCAGCTGGTCGTACTCGGCTTCGAAACGCGGCAGGTCAGCGACCGACGCGCGGGCTCGAGCGAGTTCCGTGGACTTCTTCTCGTACTCCGCACGCAACCCCGCCATCTTCTCGTTGTTGTTCGTGAAGCCGAACGGAACGAGGTGCGTGAAGAAGTAGACGCCCATTGCGCCGCCCGCGAGCAGAACCGCGAGCACCAGCTTCTGGACGGCCGCACTCTTCAGATCGATGTTGGCCATCTTCGCTTCCTCCCTTAGTTAGCGCTGGCGTTCGGCGTCACCTTGCAGGTGAGGCGGAACTTGACGACATCTTTTTCCGACACCGCACCGCGCTCAGCGATCCCCAGTTCCACATTGGCGAACATGGGAGAGCGCTCGAGCCGCGACATGAAGTCGGAGACGACGAGGTTCGAATAGGTGACCCCCTCCAAGGTGAGGGACGACCCCGCATCCTGCGTGGATCCCGTCAGCCAGAGGTGGTCCGGGACGCACTTCGCGAGCTCATCCATGAGCTGTACGCTTTGAGTGCGGCCGTTTTCCAAGCGATCGATGATGCCCATGCGCAGGTCCAGCTCGGCCCGTTCCTGAGCCAACTGGTTGACCCGGGCGATCTGCGGAGCGAGCGCGCGGGACTCGTTGTCCACCTGCTGGATCTCCGACTGCAGACCCGAGATGCGTGACCGCTGCGAGAGAGTCGTACCCGCGATGACCGCGGCCGCGAGGCCGAGCACCGCTGCCGGCAGCACCATGTCGCCCATCTTGAAGTTCATGGAGACGGACTTGCGCTGGTTCTTCTCCTCGCGCGGCAGGAGATTGACGCGGATCATTTCTTGTCCCCCTGTCGGCGAAGCGCCAGTCCGATACCGACCGTGAGAAGCGGCGCGACCTTCATCACGTCCTGGCCCGCGAACAGCGACGGGTCGTAGGCGATCCGCTGCAACGGATTGACCAACTCGGTCGGCACGTTGAAGCGACGATTCAAGAACTCCGGCACACCCGGGGTCAGCGCGCTGCCGCCGCACAGCATGATGCGGCTGATCTGACCCGCCTCGCCCGCCGTGCGCAGATACGCCTGCGCGCGTTCGAGCGCGGTGGCGATGCCCTCACAGGCCTGCTCGATGACCGGCGCGACCTCGAGCCCAGAACCGGATTCGCCCCGCACCGCTGCAGCGGCTTCCGCCTGGCTGAGGTTGAACTTGCGCTGCGCGGCCTCGGTGAACGTGTTGCCGCCCACCTGGAGATCCTTGGTGAAGTACGGCACCCCCGCCTGGATGATGTTGATGTTGGTCATCTCGGATCCGACGTTCAGGATCGCGATGACCTCTTCCGGCGAGAAGTCGTAGTTGGCTTCGATGGCGTTCTGAGCAGCGAACGAGTCCACGTCCACGATATTCGGCTGAAGGCCGGCTTCGCGGATCAGGTCGCTGAAGGACATCACCATGTCCTTCTTCGCGGCCACGAGCAGAACCTGCATCTGCTTGGGATCATTCGGAGCGGCGCCCAGGATCTCGAAGTCGAGCGACACGTCGTTGATGTCGTACGGGACGTGCTGCTCGGCCTCCCAGTAGATCGCCTGCTGCGCGTCCTCGGCGGACAGCTTGTTCATCGTGATCTTCTTCACGATGACCGCGCGTCCACTGACGGCCGCCACGACCGCGCGGGACTTGATTCCGCGCGATTCGAGCAGGTTGGTGATGGCATCCGTCACCAACTGGCGATCCATGATCTCACCGTCGACGATGGCTTCCGCCAGCGGCTGCGAGATCCCCCAGTTGGTGAGCTTGAAGTTCTTCCCGGACTGGGACTCGAGCTCCACGACCTTGACGCTGTGGCTCCCGATGTCCAGCCCCACGAGCGATTGCTTTTTGCCGAAGAGCATGGGTTCACTCCCTGAATGCGGTGCGGGCCTCTGGCGGTCTGCTCATGGGTGCTGACGCATCCGTCCACGACCAGGAACGTGAGCGAGCCTTCGTCACGTTCCTACTACTGCCGTCCAGTGAATCGGCCACTGGAGGATGAATCTGAAGTGCGTTCTTCACGGGGTCATGCATCCTGCCCCCCGGGGGGTCCGGGGCGGGCGGTGAGGGGGTCAGTGCTGAGGGCGTAATGACACGGTCGGAGTGGACAGCCGCTTCACCGCCAACTCCTTCCGCCCGGTGGCGATGCTTTCGCGGATCTTGGCGATCTCCTTGTCGGCGATATCGCGCATGTAGGCGTTCGGCGAGTTCTCCTTCACCTGCAGCCACAGCTGGAGCGCCACGACAAGGTCGCCGGCGTGCTGGCGGCAATAGGCGGCAAAGCGGCTGGCCGAGGGCGGCCCGCCCGGGAGCCGGGCCGCCAGTTCGAAGTACTGCGCCGCTTTCGGCAAATCGCGACCGCCAGGCTTGACGTAGTAGAGAAATGCAAGCTCGGAGGCGAGCCGCCCGCTGCGGGGATTGTTCTCGAGCCCCTTGCGCATCAGCGCCTCGGCGCGCGGGAACTCGAAGCCCTCCTGCGCGAGCGAGAACGCTCCGAAGATGTAGGCGCTCTCGAACCGGGGCGAGAGCGTCGTGAGGATGTCGAACACGTGGTACAGGTGCTCGAAACGATTGTCGGTCCGCCGGTGCTCGCCGTAGTACTGGATGGCGCGCAGCCACGCGAGGTCGGCAGCAGCCTCGGCATGACCGAGTGTGGCAGGTCGCACGTACTCCCCCGAGGGGTAGTACGCCAGCTCCTCGAAAGGCGAGACGCGGGGCACCGCAACCGAGGCCCAGTCCGCAACATGGAAGACGCCGACACCCAGCGCGAGCGCGACTCCCCAGGCGATCAACTGCCGCACGCGAAGCGCACGCACCGCAGGGTTCGCGGTCGCTGCCCCGATCACTTGAAGTCCCTTGACTCGAATGCGGCCGCCGCGAGCGCGAGCACACATGCGCAATACAGCACCGCGTATCCGCCTGCCACACCCAGATGCAGCACCGTCGTGGACTCCCCCGCTGCCGCAAGAGAGCGCATGTTGAACAGCGGCAGGTTCGGCACCAGATTCGCGCACGTTTCGAGCAGCATTCGCAGAGACCCGGGCGCCGCTTGCGCGAAACGCCGCAGATCGTCGGACCACTGTCCCGCCAGGAACAGCGCCAGCGTGTAGAGCGCCGAGAGGACCGGAGTGGAGAGCGCGGAGAACATCACTGCGACCGCGGTCACCACCGTGAGTTCGAGTCCTGCGAGGAAGACGGCCTGGGCGATGGGCAATGCGTTGCTGCCGTGCCCCAGTATCGCCAGCATTGTCCAGAGCCCCAGCCCCAGCACACCTGCGACTGCCCAGAGCGCACCGGAGAGCCCGGCCCACTTGCCGATCAGGTACACGGGCCGCGAGATCGGCCGCGAGAGCAGGTTGAAGATGGTCTTGCGCTCGATCTCCTTGGCCACGAGGCTCGTACCCACCATGAGCACCACCAAGAGCCCCAGGAACGAGATCGACGAAAGCCCGAGATCGACCGACAGCCGCGTGCCCTCACCCATCGCGAGCGGACGCGCCACCAGTGTGAGCACCATCAGCGCGAGCCCGGCCACCGTGACGCCAGCCAGTACGCGGTCACGGATCGCCTCGCGGAACGTGTTCTGCGCGATCAGGACGATCTTCATGCGCTCCTCCGCTGCGATTGGCCCCGGATGGCCGAAGTCTCCGCTGCCGCCATGAAGAGCTGCTCGAGCGTGGCCCGAAGCGGATTCACCGCGCGGATCGTGGCGCCCGTCTGTACCAAGTGCGCGAGCACCTGCTGCAGCGCCGCTTCGCCCTCGACCGTGAAGACGGATTCGCCGAGCCGCTCGGTCCGCGTCACATGGCTGGCCCAGGACGCCGGCTGCTCCAGCATCGGCGCACCGACCACATGCACCTCGGTGCGCGGATCGCCGTTGTGGACCAGATCCCCCACCGTGGCGACGCGCTCCAACTTGCCCTTGAGGACGATGGCGACTCGGTCGCACAGCATCTCGACGTCGGGCAGGATGTGGGATGAGAACATCACCGTGACGCCACGCTCGCGCTGCTCGAGGATCAGATCACGCACATCACGGCGACCGAATGGGTCGAGCCCGCTCATGGGTTCATCGAGGATCACCAGCTTGGGGTCGTGCACCAGGGCTGCGGCAAGGCCGAGCCGCTGCAGCATGCCCTTGGAGTACTTGCGCAGGATGAGCCGCTCGCGATCCCCCATCCCGACCCGGCCGAACCAATGCTTCGCTGCTCGACTCGCGTTGTGGGCAGTCATGCCCGACAGACTGGCGACGAACTGCAGGTACTCGATCCCATTCAGGTAGTCGTAGAAGTACGGCTGCTCCGGCAGGAATCCGAGCGAGCGACGGCTCTCGACACGGTCGATCGACTCGCCCATCAACCAGGCGCGCCCACTCGTGGGCTTCAAGAGCCCGGTGAGGATCTTGAGCGTCGTGGTCTTGCCGGCGCCGTTGGGTCCGAGATACCCGAACACCTCGCCGCGCTGCACTTCGAGGTCCAGATGATCGAGGCCCACCGAAGTGCGCATGGACCAGTTGCCGCGGTAGACCTTGGTCAGGCCTTCGATTTTGACCGCGGCGCCAGGCGCTGTCATTGCGGATTGCCCGCTCGAATGGCTATGGCTTGGCCGCTCGGGATGCGAATCGGCCGAAGACGGCGCAGCGACGGGCTTGGAGAGGTTTTGGCTCATCGTCTCGATTCCATTGGGCCACAGGCACTTAGGACATTGCTTGCGAACGGCGGTGGATGCACTTGCCGTCTTTTGCAATGGACGTGCCGGGGGGAATCAAGTGTTCGGGCCGGGATCGTGGAGCCTGGGCCTTGAGCCGCGCGGTGCGAACTCGCGCAGGAACCGCCTACTGGCCGTTCGAGAGCAGGATGTAGGTGAAGTCGGTGGTCTTGCCGCGTCCCACGATCTGGTAGCGGATCGTCGAGGAGTCGCCATAGGCGACGATGCCCGGCTTGCCCGATGTGGCCAGCGGGATCGACCACGATGCTTGGTACTCATACGCGTTGCCCGACCCGATCGTCTTGTCGAACGGGTTCTTGAACAGGGTCGCGTTCATCGGCAACCGCGAAGCGATAGTGGCCGCAGAGTTCGGGTACACACCGTCCTGCAACACCGCGTAGTCCTCGGCGGCCAACTGGAACGTGTGCATGTTGCTCTTGGTCGCACCTTCCTTGGCGCGGTCCTGCATCGAGATGAAGTTCGGGATGGCGATGGCCGCGAGGATTCCGATGATCACCACCACGATCATGAGCTCGATCAGGGTGAAGCCGCGCTCGGTGCTCTTCATCTCGCATCACCTCGGAGTGGGGGTTCGGTGCTGCTCTGCGAAGGCAGCCATCGGCTGCAGAGTGAGACGACCAGATTGCAGCCTTACCGATCCGGTGATGCGGGGGCTTGATGCGCCCCCGCATCCCGTTTCGACTACTGACCGCTGGAGAGGATCAGAGACAGGTGAGCGCCGTAGCCCTCGCCCGCGATCGCATACTTGATAGCGACCGAGTCCGCGTACGCCAGGATGCCGTCCTTGCCGCTCGTGACGAGCGTCGGCGAGAAGGTGGCGTTGTCTTCCCAGGCGTTGCCCGTACCGACCGTGCGATCGAAGGGGTTCTTGAAGTTGACACCACCAGCCGGGAGCAGACCCGCGACTTCCGCAGCCGTAGCCGCATACGCGCCGTCGTTCTGCACACCGTAGTCCTCAGCCGAGAGCTGGAACGTGTGCATGTTCGCCTTGGTCGAACCTTCCTTCGCACGGTTCTGCATGGCG
>Ga0163144_10008978_pt1 | contig 21536 bp, 22 predicted proteins | sample OliLak19BULKMAT1_FD_123175 | JGI IMG/M metagenome (GOLD analysis project Ga0163144, IMG submission 123175) | Freshwater microbial mat bacterial communities from Lake Vanda, McMurdo Dry Valleys, Antarctica - Oligotrophic Lake LV.19.BULKMAT1 | ecosystem: Environmental > Aquatic > Freshwater >... | reverse complement strand
GTGCCGATGATCATGCGGAACAGCGTGGTCTTACCCGCACCGTTCGGTCCGATCACGCCAACAATGCCGCCGCGCGGCAGCGAGAACGACAGATCGTCATACAGCAGCTTGTCGCCGTAGGCTTTGGTGACACCCTTGGCGATGACCACATCGTTGCCGAGTCGCGGCGGAACCGGAATGACGATTTCGTTGGTCGACACGCGCTCCTGCTGCTCTTCACTCTCGAGCTCCTCGAACGCCTGCACGCGCGCCTTGTTCTTGGCCTGACGTGCGCGTGGGGTCATGCGCACCCACTCCAACTCACGCTGCAGCGCGCGCTGACGCGCCGACTCCGTCTTCTCTTCCTGCTGCAGACGATTCTTCTTCTGATCGAGCCAGCTCGAGTAGTTGCCTTCCCACGGAATACCCTTGCCGCGATCGAGCTCGAGAATCCACTTGGCCACGTTGTCGAGGAAGTAGCGATCGTGAGTGATCGCAACGACGGTCCCTGGAAAGTCGGCGAGAAAGCGCTCCAACCACGCCACACTTTCAGCGTCCAGGTGATTCGTCGGTTCGTCCAGCAGCAGCATGTCCGGCTGCTCCAGCAGCACACGACACAAAGCCACACGACGACGTTCGCCACCGGACAACGTCTTCACATCGGCATCGCCCGGCGGTAGACGCAGCGCGTCCATCGCGATCTCGATCTTGTTGTCGAGATTCCACAGGTCGAGCGAATCGATACGCTCCTGCACCATGCTCTGCCGCGTTAGCAGCTTGTCCATTGCGACGTCGTCCATCGGTTCAGCGAACTTCATGCTGATGTCGTTGAACTCGTTCAGCAGATCTCGCTGCGCCTTGATCGCAAGTTCGACGTTGCCGCGCACGTCGAGTGTTTCGTCGAGCTGCGGTTCCTGCGGCAGATACCCGATCTTGGTACCCTGCGCGGCCCACGCCTCGCCCTGAAAATCCTGGTCGACGCCGGCCATGATGCGCAGCAGCGACGATTTGCCCGCACCGTTGGCGCCGAGCACGCCGATCTTCGCGCCAGGGTAAAACGAAAGCCAGATATCGTCCAGAATGATGCGCGAAGGCGGGACGACCTTGCGCAACTTCTTCATCACGTAGATGAACTGCGGTGCCATACGGGAGCGGGATTCGGGGAGTGGGCGGCGGCAGGGGCGCGCTGCGGCAGGTGAATCTAGTTGGGGCGCGGCCTATGTTTCACCACTGATGCAAATCGCCGACGTCACCGCCCAGCTCTCGTCCAACCCGGCCGCCGCCATCCCGCTCCTGTTTGGCGCCGGTGTCCTGACGTCGCTCACCCCGTGCGTCTACCCGATGATCCCCATCACGGCGGCCATCGTCGGGGGGCAATCGGCGGCGGAGATAGCCGGCACCGCCATCGCCTCCCGCTGGCGACCGCTCCTGCTCTCGCTCACCTACGTGATGGGGCTGGCGTCGGTCTACGCGGGGCTCGGACTGCTGGCCGGACTGACCGGCACGATGTTCGGAACCGTGTCCGCCAACCCGTGGGCGTTCTTTTTCATGGCCAACCTGCTGATGTTGGCGGCGCTGGCCATGCTGGACGTCATTCCGGTCCGCGTCCCTGCGGTCATCCTGCAACGCGCCGCCAACGCCGGAACAGGCGGACGGGTCGCGGGTGCTTTCATCATGGGTGCGGCGTCGGGGTTGGTGGCGGCGCCCTGCTCGGCTCCGGTCATGGCCGCGGTCCTCACCTGGGTCAGCACCACGGGCAGCGCGTTACTGGGCTTCGCCTATCTGTTCGCCTTCTCGCTTGGCATGTGCACGCTGTTGGTGGTCGTCGGACTTTCCGCCGGCGCCGTGGCACGACTGCCGCGTGCGGGAACGTGGATGGTCTGGGTCAAGCGCGGGTTTGCGTTCGTCATGCTGGCGATGGCGGAGTACTACCTGGTCAAGATGGGGCAGGTGTACTTCTGAACTGCAACCACCAGGTGTCGGGTTTCGGGTATAGGCAATGGGCTTCGGGTTCTCGAAGCCCAAAACCCGAACCCACCACTCGAAGCTGGGTGGTTGATTTTCCCGCTCCACCCTTTCGCCTTTACGGGACGTCCATGCGCTTCGCCTTGCCCGTCATCCGCTCCGCCAACTCGTTGCTCCGCATCTGGCTCGCCTGCTTCGCGCTCGTCACCGCGACGCTGGTCAAGCCGCTCGTGTACACCGGCATCGTGGCGGCTCAGGATCTTGGCATCGCACTCGGCGAGCAGGCGCCTGGCGGCCCGCTCGAGACCCTCGATGGCAAGGCGGTCGATCTGTCGACCTATTTGCGACAGGGACCCGTCGTGCTCGAGTTCTGGGCCACGTGGTGCGGCAACTGCAAGCAGCTCGAACCCGCCATGCGCGCCGCCGTCACCAAGTACGCTGCCCAGGCGAAGTTCATCACCATCGCCGTATCGATCAATCAGTCGGTCGAGCGCGTGAAAGCGTGGCAGGCCGTCAACAAGATGCCGGGCGAAATACTCTACGATCGCAAAGGCATCGTCGCGGGCGCATTCGATGCACCGGCCACCAGCTACGTCGTCGTGCTCGACAAAACCGGCAAGGTGGTCTACACCGGCGTCGGCGGAACGCAGAACATCGACGCCGCGATCAAGAAGGCGCTCTGAGTCCAGCAACAGATCACGACCGCCCCGCGTACTCGTGATGCCTGAGCCAGCCGAAGATCGTCTGGCCGGCGGCGTTCCCGGTGGTGCGTTCATATCTCGACCAGCTGGTGCGCCACACCGGCCTCGCCGCCACGCGGACGACGGCCTTCGACGCCGCGCTGACGGCAGCGGAAGCAGAGACCGGTGCCGCACGTCGTACGTCGCTGACGCGTCTGGCGCGTCAGGCTGATGCCGATGCAGCCGGCGCGAAGGATCCCGCGCCTGTGCGCGCCATGTTGGCCGCCATCAAGCAGCTCGCCGCAGCGTCGAAGTAAGCGCGATCGTTGGACCTGCTGTTGGCGGTAACGTAGGTGATACATGTGAAACCGGCGGCACGCGATGGCGTGCCGCCGGTTTTGCGATCTCCATGGCATGCGTAGGTCAGCGTTGCTTTCGGGCCGGTGTGGCGACGGCCACCGAGTCGCTGAGCAGGACGCTGTCGTCCTTGTCGAATCCAATCGACAACATCGCCGCTCCTGCCAATGCCTTGAGCGCGTCACCTCTCGACTGCAGTCCAAGACGCAGCGACACTTTGCGTGCGCCGAGCGCCGGATCGGCCAACGCCGCCTTGAGGTCGAACCAGCGAATCATTTCCGGAAGCACCTCCCGTACCGGCGCATCAACAAAAACCAGCGTGTCGTTCGCCCACGACAACGCCTGGTGCTGTGCGGCGTCATCGAGCAGCTGCACGCTCCCGTCGCGAGACAGCCGCAACGCCTTCCCGGCCGGCACCGCCGTCGCGCCTCGCTCGTCCTTCACGCGAACGGACACGCTGCCTTCGTTCACACCCACGTAGACCACGCTGTCGTCTTCGAATGCGCGCACGGTGAAGACGGTGCCCGTGGCGGTCACGATCGCATTCGCGGCGCGCACGACGAATGGTTGCGGCCGACCCGCCGCCACGGTGAACATCGCGGTACCGAACAGTTCGAGAGTGCGCAACCGTCCGCCGAATTCACTGGGTAGACGCAAACGCGACTCCGAGCCGATCCTGGCGGTGGAGCCATCATTGAGTGTGACGTTGCCCCGCTGACCACGAGCGGAACTGAGCGTGCGCGCATTGTCAGCTTCGAGTCCCTGCGTCGCAGCGACTTCTTCTCCGCTGGCACCAAACCAGCGCATCACTCCGACGATGGCCGCGACCGCAGCCACGAGGATGACGGCCGGCCCGATCCAACTGCGCGTCCGGCCGACACTGTGTACATGCTCGGCGGCGTGATGCTTGCGCGCGGCATTCGACTCACTCATCGCGCGGGCATGGTCCACCGGTACCGCATGCAACTCGGCGAGCAGCTGCTCCACCGCCTGATCGACCGTCGGCACGGTCACATGCGGTGTGTACGCCGAGCCGACGCCGCCGTGGTGCAATGCGACATGTTTCCGGCGCTGCAACGCGGCTTCGCTGCGTACGGATTCCGTCAGCGCTTCAGTCAATCCGTTGACGTTCTCGTAGCGTCCACGATGATCCCACGTGGCCAGCATGGCGTGCTGCGCGACTCGACCACTGAAGTGCGCGAGCTCAGGGCCGAGCGCCTCTCGAGCCTGTTCGAGCAGCGCGTCATACTGTGCGCGGTAGATCCGGACCAGTGCGTGCTCATCACCACTCGTGAAGGCGCGGAACTGCGTGAGCTCGGGCGGTTGCAACAGGTCGGCCATCGGTCCTCCCATCGACATGTCATGGGTGCATACCGGGCGGCGCGGGGCGCGTCTGCGGAGCGCGTCGTCTGTGCGTGTTCTGTACGCTGTAACCTGTGCCGCGAGTTGGCAAACGTGGGATGTGTCCAAGCGGTGTCAGGCATTCGCGCCGGATGGCCGCATCCGCTATCCGCGCTCCACAGCCCGATTGACCCGTCCGTCCCATCGCCAGTGATGCGCGGTGGTGAGATGCACGCCACCGATCCAACGATCGATTCCGTTGATCGCGATGCCATCCGCCCGTGCACGAACGACATCGTGACCGAACGGCGTCAGCACGACACTGCGTTCCCAGAATCCTTTGCCGTCCTTTGTCGGTGCCAGCACGCGCGTGCCGTTGGGATGCGTCACCAGCGGCTTGGCGCAGTCGCTCAGTCGCTGCACGTACCACGCAAAGGTCGTGTCGCCCAGCCACGCCCACGATTCGCTCGCATGATGTGCCGCCTGATACAGTTTCGTCAGCGTGATCTCACCCGGCGCCATCGCTTCACAGATCTGGCGCTCGCTGCGACTCAATCCGTGATCGATGTCCGGATACTCTTCGAGTTGACGTCGCAGCGCGGCCGCGAGATGCGGCAATCGCACGTCATCACTCGCGCCGTACGTGCGCACACCAACCGCGCGATCCAGGCCTTCGGCCGCGCGCAGGAGCGCAGCCGGCGTTGCCGACGTGAACGCACTCCACGCCTCCGCGCCCTGCGCCAGCTCCAGCTCGCCGATGCTCCGTCGCGCGTCGTACAGCGGCTTGAAATGCTCGGGGTTCATCGGGCCGAGGAAACAATCGGCCGGGACGATGGCGATGCGCGGTCGCCGTTGGGCGGGCCTTGCCGCGAAACGCGCGAGCACCTGAATGAGCTGCAGCTGATCGTAGAGATCGGGCTCAAACCAGAGCACGACCTCGTCCTCGTGGGTAACGCCATCGAGGCGTGCATCGCGCTCTTCGAAATCCGCGACCACGTCGCTCGGACTCATGTGCGGATGCCGATCGGCCAGAAACGCGCCGCGCGCGGACCGGAAGGCCGACATGTCATTGTCGGGCAGCACGGGTCCGTCGTGCAGGACATCGCGCCAGGCGACGATGTCGCCAGGAAGCCCGGAGCGGGCAAGAGCGCTGGCGGCGCTGTCGCCATTGGTGACGTGCAATACCAGCATGTGCGAGGGTACGGGGAGGCGAGACGGGCGGAACCCCGCTGACGCGTGGGCGGGAGTGGGATATGTTGCGGAGGCGCTGGCGTGCGCGCCAGTCGTGACGCGCTTCCGGCGACGCATCGGTTGCGATGTGCTCCACCCTTTCACACGTGCCGATACGAATGACCGAATCGCGAGCCGGTGGCCACAGCAGCGACGCCGCAGTCATCATCGAGTCGATCGTCGAGGCGGCCGTCGCGCCGCAGACGCTCGAGGAACTCGAGCCCGAACCGCTGCTGGATACGAGTCTCGCGCTCTGGGCCGTCGTGTTTGCTGGAGGCATCGGCACACGCTTCTGGCCGTTGAGTACACCGCAACGCCCGAAGCAGTTGCTGGCGCTGGTGAATGAACGACCGCTCATCGCCGACACCATCGCGCGTCTGTCACCACTCGTGCCATCCGAACGTGTCCTTGTCGTCACGAGCGCCGATATCGCCGACGCACTGCATCAGGCGATTCCGGAAATTCCGCGTGAGAACATGCTCATCGAGCCACGTCCATTGGGCACGGCCGCTGCACTCGCGTGGGGCGCGCAGGAAGTCGCACGACGCGCGGGGCCCGACACCGTCTTCTGCGCACTGCACGCCGACCTGACCGCTTCCGATCCGGGTGCCTTTCGCGATACCGTCCGTCGCGCCGCGCAAATCGCCGCCAACGAGCGCGTGCTCGTCACCATCGGCGCCCAGCCGACCCGCTGCGAAACAGGCTTCGGCTACCTGCAGCCAAGCAAGCCGCTGGATGCGTTCGTGTCACGCGCCGAAGGCGGCGCGTGCAAGGTGGAGCACTTTGTCGAGAAGCCGACGGCGGCCCTGGCCGATGTCCTCATCGAACGCGGTGCGCTCTGGAACACCGGCATCTTCGTCTGGCGCGCGAACGTGCTGCTGCAGGAACTCGAATCGCACGTCGGCGAAATCAGTCACGGCCTGCCCATGCTGGCCGCTGGCGATTCGGACGCCTTCGCCTCGATGGTGACCTCCATCTCGATCGATCGCGGTCTCCTCGAACGCAGCCGGAACGTGGTCGTCATGCGGGGCGAGTTCGGATGGGATGACGTGGGCACCTGGGCGTCATTGCGACGCGTGCGCGAACTGGATGACACGGGCAATGGCATCATGGGCGACGTGCACTGTATTGATGCCTCGGGGAACGTCGTACACGCCGACGAGAACTGTGTGGTGGCGTACGGCGTCTCCGGCATGCTCGTCGTGTCCATTCGCGGGCTGACCTTTGTCACCACACTCGAACGCGCCAGTGAGCTCGGACCGCTGCTCAACGCGCTTCCCGGCTCGCTCCGATTCAATCCGGGCGGGCGATAGGGCGCCGCGCCATCAGTTGCCGCCGAACACCGGCGCGCGCTTCTCCGCGAACGCCGCCATCGCCTCCCGCACGTCACTCGTCGCGAAGCAGGTCTTGATGTGCGTCAGCTCGTCGCGGAGCTGTGCATCGAGTGATGCGTCGGCACTGGACAACATCAGCCGCTTGGTGAGCGCCAGCGCCACCGACGGACCCGCGGCGTAGCGCGCCGCCAGCACGGCTACATCGGCGGCGAACGACGCGTCCGGCAATACCGCCGTGGCCAATCCAATGCGCTCGGCTTCCTCGGCCGCGAGGTCGCGCCCGCTCAACAGGATCTCCATCGCGCGCGCATGTCCGACCAGCCGCGGCAGAAACCACGTTACGCCAGCGTCGGGCGAGAGCCCCCGGCGCACGTAGCCGGCCGTGCACTTGGCGCCCGCACTCACCACACGAATGTCGCAGGCCAGCGCGAGGCCAAATCCCGCGCCGGCCGCCGCGCCGTTGAGAGCGGCGATGACCGGCTTCTCGCACTGAGTGACCGCGTGTACCCAGCGCCCAACCCAGTAGTACGGATCCAAACGAGAGGTACGGCTCCCGCCCATGCCATCGCCCCGATCGGCGAGGTCGAGTCCCGCGCAAAAGCCACGTCCCGCGCCCGTCACCACCACGGCCCGCACGGCGTCATCGCCGGCCGCGTCGCGCACGGCCAACGGAAACTCCTCCGCCAGCAGCGGATTCACCGCGTTCAGTCGCTCCGGCCGATTGAGCGTGATCGTACGGACACCGGCGTCGGAGGTCTCGACCAGCAGATGCGTGAACGTGGTCATGGCAGGCGTGGCAGAGGATAATGACGTGTCGGCGATCACCGATGTCCCCTGATCGTGGAGTGCCGGTGCCGTGACTGTCAACCGATCGCTTTACGCAGCACTGGTGCGCACTCACGAATGCCGACCACTACCGCAGCGATGGGTGCTCCCGCTAGATCACTGACACGAACCGCAGCGCCGCGTCTCCCCACGGCGTTCATTCCGGCTTCGTCGCCATCGCGCGACGCCCTTCCAGTGCACTGCAACATGGCTCTTACCCGTACCGCTGCGAACGCGAAGATCATGGACGACGCGCTCGCGCTCGATGTCCGCACTCCGCTCGCCGTTGCCGATGCACTGGCGCGCACGGCAGCTGAAACGTGTCGTCAGCATGAACGGCTGGCCCGCTTGATGGAGCTTCGCGTCGCACAGTCCGAGCTCCAGGCCGCGCACGCGCTCGTCGACGACTGCGATCTGGCCCTCGCCGAATGCGTGCGGGCGTTCGAAAAAGTCTGCGCGAAGGTGCCCGCATCCGACGATGCGGATCTGCGGCAGAAGGCCAACGCACTCTGGCTTTCCTCACGCGAGTATCTGCGTCGCCACTCGATCTCCGAAAAGGCTTCCCGTCAGCTCACCCAGCATGGCTCCGAAAAGCTGAACGATCTGCACTTCGAGTACGAGCTGGTGGCGTCCGCCATCTTGCAGCTCAAGCAGAACACCACGGCGTTCGCGAAGGGCAGACCGCAGGCCGCGTAGGGCGACTCAGCCGGCGCTGGCGATGTTCAGGGCCGGCGTCACGCCGGTCAGCTCCAGATCGAACAGCATGCGCGACGGCTGCGGATCGCGCGTCAGGTACACCTGCAGTCGCTCCACGATGCACGGCGCATCCACCCGCAGCGCCAGCATTTCACGCTCGCTGGTGAGGGTCAGCGTGGGGTAGAAGCTCAGCGTGCAGTGCGGCGAGAACATGAACCGCGCCGGACGAAAGGGCAGCCCGCAGCGGGCGATGCGTTCGTGCAGCATGCGCAGCGGCCCATGCACATCCAGCGGCAGCGACACGATTTCCGTCTGCATGAAGCGGTGCGGTGCGCCGAACCTGAGCGACATCGGCGCTGTCGACACCGCAATCGGTTCGAGTGCCGCACGAATGCGCTCCACCGGCGTATCGGTGGGAATCGACCCTACACCAGACGATCCGACCAGCGTGATGTGCGGCGGCGTCAGACGCGCCAACTTGGGGTCGTAGCGCTGCTGGATCTCGCGCACCATCTGCCCGGCCTCGCCGGGAAGTTCTGCCAGCACGAAGATTCCAAAGGACGCGGCCATGCACGCAATGTACCAACGGGTACGGGAGACACTGCAGTGAGTGACACGCGTTTCGCGGGCCGAGTGGTGCTCGTGACCGGGGCATCCAGTGGCATCGGCGCCGAACTCGCCCGCCAGTTCGCGGCCGCGGGAGCGCGGCTCGTGCTGGCCGCACGCGACTCGGCGCGGCTCGAGACCGTCGCGGCCGAATGTCGAGCGCTCGGTGGCGACGCGCTGGTGGTGCCCACCGACGTCGCCACGCAGGCATCGTGCGAAGCCGTGGTAGCACGCGCGGTGACGCATTTCGGACAGATCGATGTGCTGATCAACAACGCGGGGCTGGGTTCCAGCGCCCAGTTCGACGAGATCACCGACCTCACGATCTTCGACACGCTGATGCGGGTGAACTACCTCGGCAGCGTCTGGTGCACCGCGTACGCACTGCCGCACCTCAAAAAGACCCGCGGCCAGATCGTCGCCATCGCCAGTCTGACCGGACTGACCGGAGTTCCCAAGCGTACCGCCTACGCCGCCACCAAGCATGCGATGGCCGGTTTCTTCGATTCGCTGCGTCTCGAACTGCAAGACAGTGGCGTCGGCGTGACCGTCATCTATCCGGGCTTTGTCTTTTCGGAGATCAATCAGCGCGCCTTGTCGGCCGATGGGACGCCGTACGGCGAGCGCAGTTACAAACGAAAGAAAGGCGAAACCATGGAGACCGACGAATGCTGCCGTCAGATCCTCCGCGCCGTGTCCGGCCGCGAGCGTGAACTCGTCATGACCTGGCGCGGCAGAATCGGGCGTCTGCTCAAGCTCATCTCGCCGGCGCTGGTGGACGGCATGGCCAAGCGCGCCATCGCGCGTCGGCAGTAGGTGGACGCCGCGCGCCGGATGGGCGAACGCTCAGCACCAGCACTGCTCGTCGTCGACCCGCAGCATCCCGGCGCCGAGCCGATCGCGCGCGCGGTCGGTGTTTTGCGCGCTGGCGGACTCGTCGCGTTTCCCACGGAAACCGTGTACGGATTGGGCGCCAACGCCCTCGACGCCGATGCCGTCGCGCGCATCTACGCGGCCAAGGGACGCCCGGCGTGGAATCCGGTCATCGCGCACGTGGATGGCGTGTCTGCCGCGCGCGCACTCACGACCTCGTGGCCCGCTGCCGCCCAACGCCTCGCGCATGCCTTCTGGCCCGGCCCGCTCACGCTCGTGCTGCCGCGCGCGCCGCACGTGCCCGCCATCGTCTCCGCCGGTCTCGACGCCGTGGCGGTGCGGGTGCCGTCGCATCCGGTGGCGCTCGCGCTGCTCACCGCCGCGGGCTTTCCCATCGCCGCGCCCAGTGCAAATCGGTTTACGCAGCTCTCGCCGACGACCGCGCAGCATGTCGTCGCGTCGTTGGGCAATCGGGTGGAGCTCGTCCTCGACGGCGGTCCGAGTGACGTTGGTATCGAAAGCACCGTCTGCGACCTGACCGGCCCGGTGCCGACTCTCCTGCGACCGGGAATGATCACGCGGGCGCAACTCGAACGCGTGCTCGGACGTGCCGTGCACGTGGCGTCACAGGAGATCGCACTCTCGTTGGATGGACCCGGCGCCGACGACCCTGCCCCGCGCTCGCCCGGCATGGCCGAACGGCACTATGCCCCGCGCGCCGACGTGTGGTTGCTGGAGGCGGCGCAGCCGGATGTGGCACAGCGGGTGTCGACGCTGCGAAAGGCGACGCCGCTGGATGAGGTCGTGCAGGCGCTGGGGCAGCGACGGCGCGATCGCACGCACGGGGCGGGGCCGGTGACCGCGCTCCTGCTCACACCGCAATTGCTGCCGATGGCGCTGCTGGACCACGTGGTGCACATGCCGAACGACCCCGCTGCGTACGCGCGCCAGCTGTATGCGGCGCTCCACGCGGCGGACGCGGCGCAGTCGAGCGTGATCATTATCGAACGGCCGCCGAACGCCGACGGCTGGGTCGCCATCCTCGACCGCATCACCCGCGCTGCCCGCTGACGGACGGCTAGATTATGCCCATGCTACCCATCGATCTCACAGGCAAGCGAGCCCTCGTCGCCGGAGTGGCGGACGACGGTGGTTTCGGCTTTGCCGTCGCCAAAGCATTCGCCGAAGCCGGCGCCACCGTGTGCGTTGCCACGTGGCCGCCCGCCCTCAACATCTTTCTGAACCTGCTCGAGCGCGGCAAGATGGACGAGTCGCGCGTCATGCCCGACGGCACGATGTTCTCCTTCGAGCGCATTTACCCGCTCGACGCCGTCTACGACACGCTGGAGGACGCGCCGGACGATGTGCGCAGCTCCAAGCGCTACAAGGACGTCGGCGACTTCTCGATCAGTGGCGTGGCGAACCGGCTCGTGGCGGATTTCGGCGAGCAGCCCTTCGACATTCTCTTTCACTCGCTGGCCAATGGCCCGGAAGTGAAGAAGCCGCTGCTCGAAGTCTCGCGCAACGGATATCTCGCGGCGGTGAGCGCCAGCGCGTACTCGCTCACCTCCATGGTGCAACGCTTCGGTCCGCTGCTGCGCCCGGGTGGCTCCGTCTGTTCGCTCACGTACATGGCCAGCGAGCGCGTGATTCCGGGGTACGGCGGCGGCATGTCGTCGGCCAAGGCGGCGCTGGAAAGCGATACCCGCGTGCTCGCATTCGAAGCCGGTCGCAAGTACGGCATTCGCGTCAACACCATTTCGGCGGGTCCGTTTCCGTCCCGAGCGGCGAGCGCGATCGGCATCATCAACGTGATGGTCGAGTACTGCACGGCCAATTCGCCAATGCCCGAAACGCTCACGGCGGCCGATGTCGGGCACACGGCCGCGTTCCTCGCGAGTCGGCTCGCTTCCGGTATTTCCGGAACGACGGTGTACGTCGACAAGGGATACCACGCGATGGGCATGGCGGTGCCGACGCCTCCGGAAACGGAACCGCTGGGCGCGTGACCGACTCCCCTTCCAGTCCCCGCGCCGGTCGCTGGGAGGGGATACGACTGTATCTCATCGGCCTCGCTCTGCTGGGCGCGATGCCGCTGGTCGCGCTCAATCTCTATCGCGTCATCGCACGCAGCTCCGAAGAACGCGCGGACCTGAACAAGGAAGCCAGTGGTGTCGCCCGCACGCTGGCGGCCCGATTGGATGAGCGGGTGCGCACCGCCGACGCGCTGCTGCTCGGCCTTTCGGCTGAATTGCGCCCCGCGCGCGAGGGGCGCGCGCACAACGACTCCGTGCTGCAACGCACGCTCGCCAGCTCACCTGGTCGATACGCGAATTTCTACGTGCTCGATCGCGAGGGATCGCTGGTTGGCTCCGCCCTTGCGACGTCAGTGTTCAATGAGCAGCCGCGCGCCTTAGCCGGTCGAGGCTACTTCGCGCTCGCTCGATCGAACGGCGGCTTCATCGTCGGCGATGCGCGCCGCTCGGCCGTGCTTCCCGACAGCGCCTGGGTGGTCGTTCTCGCACGGGCACTGCGCGACGACAGTGGGGGCTTCGCGGGAATCGTCGCGGCGCCGGTTCGACTCGACTCACTGACCGATCTCCGCGCGCTGACCGACGTCGGTGAACTGGTGGAACCCCCCGAAGTCACCGTCTTCGATACCGCGGGCGTGGTGATGGCGCGGACAAAGGACGGGGAACGCTTCATCGGCCTGAAGCGATTCCGTTCAGGAGTGCCGATCGACACCGAGGGCGTCGCGTCGATGACGTGGTTCGACGGCGTCGTGCGCATCACTGCGTTTACGCGCACCAACGCTGCGCCGTGGCTGGTGAATGTCGGCGTGCCGGAGTCGAAGGTCGGTGCAAAGTTCCGCCGCATGCTGTTCGAAGATCTCGCGCTCCTCACCGTGGCCATCGGACTGACGCTGCTGGTGGGCTATCGCGTCGGGCAACGCATTACGCGCCCCATTGAAGCGTTGGCCGACGATGCGCGTGCGCTGGCGCGCGGCGCCGTCGCCACCCGCGCCCGCGTCTCAGGTCCGCGCGAAGTGCAACTGCTCGGCGACGCCTTCAACCAGATGGCCGAGACGGTCGAACGGCGCAATGCGTCGTTGGCCGACGGTGAACGTCGCTATCGCCTGCTCTTCGATTCCAACCCGTTGCCCATGTGGGCGTGGGACGCCGAGACGATGCAGATCAGCGCCGTCAACGAAGCGGCAGTGGAGAAATACGGTCACAGTCGCGACACGTTCCTCACGCTGCGCATCATCGACCTGATCGACCCCAGCGAACACGAGCGCTTTGTCAAGGCGCGGTTGCCGTTCGCCGAGAGCAAGCAAACCGCCGGTACGTGGATGCATCGCACTGCAGGCGGCGCGCGCATGGAGATGGAAGTCGTGACGACGTCGTCGCGACGGCTGGGGCGCGCCAACTGGCTGTCCGTCGGCATCGACGTGACGGCGCGACGCGCGGCGGAGCGTGCACTGGCGGTGAGCGAAGAGCAGTTGCGACAGTCGCAGAAAATGGAGGCGATCGGTGCCTTCGCCGGCGGCATCTCGCACGACTTCAACAACCTGCTCACCGGCATGCTCGGCTACTGCGACCTCGCCTTGCTCGAACTCGAAGAGGGATCCGCGTTGTACACGGATGTGAGTGAGATTCGCGCGCTGGCGATACGCGGTGCCGATCTGACCAAGCAGATTCTCGCCGTGAGTCGCAAGCAGGTGGTACAGCCCACGCTGCTCGATCCCAACGAAGTGGTGCGCGGACTCGATCGTCTGCTCCGTCGTCTCATCGGCGAGCACATCCAACTGGAAACCGTCCTCGGCGAGGATGTGGGCACCATTCACGCCGACGCCGGTCAGTTGGAGCAGGTGCTGCTCAATCTCAGTGCGAATGCGCGCGATGCGATGCCCGCCGGCGGACGACTGCGTGTGGCGACCGATCACGTGCGCGGAGAGGATGCCGCGTCGCAGGGACTCGACCCGAATACGCAGTGGATGCGCATCGCCGTGAGTGACACCGGGCAGGGGATGTCGGAGGAGGTTCGGCTGCGCATCTTCGAGCCGTTCTTCACCACGAAGGAGCGCGGCAAGGGAACCGGCCTCGGTCTGGCGCTCGCGTACGCGATGGTGGATCAGGGCGGTGGCGCCATTCGGGTCGAGAGTCTGGTGGAGGTGGGCACCACGTTTCATCTGTACTTCCCGGCCACCACCGAGCCGGTGGATCGTCGCGTCGTCGAGCCACAGCACGCCAAGTTGCGAGACGGCACTGAAACCATCCTTTTCGCGGAGGATGAGGACAGCGTACGCACCGTCGCCGCGGCCGCACTCGAGCGCTCTGGTTATACCGTCCTGTCTGCACCGGATGGTGAAGCGGCGTTGATTATCGCCAACGCGTATCCGCATCGCATCGATCTGTTGCTGACGGACGCCGTGATGCCGCGCATGAACGGTCGCGAACTTGCAGAGCGGGTGACTCGTATCCGGCCGAGCATTCGCGTGTTGTACGCCTCTGGCTACACCGACGATGCCTCGCTGCTGCACGGCATCCGTACCGACGAGCTATCGTTCCTGCAAAAGCCATTCACTGCGGTGGAGCTGGTGCGACGTGTGCGCAGCGTGCTCGACGAACCGACGCGCGTGGCGTGAGCAGGTAGCGCGACGCGAGTGATTCCTCCGGGAGCCCGATGTACTGGATCCTGTTCGTGATGGGAGCGATGGCAGCCGCGGTGATCGCCTTGCTCGTTGGCGGGCTGGCCACCCCACGCGCGTACACCGTGACGCGGACGGCAATGCTGCGTGCGACGTCCGAGCAGATCGGGCGTGCGCTGCGGTCGATCATCGTCGACAACCCACAGCTCGAGCTGCGCGACACCGAGCCGGAAGCGCGGAGGGCTGACATGGTATCAGCGCGCCTTACCGCGCGACTGATTGCCGATGACCAGAGCGACGCGGGTGAATGGACGTGGACGCTGGCACCGGAGGGCGATGCCACGCGGGTCACGCTCACCGAACGCGGAGACATCGCGAATCCGATTGCGCGGTTCGTGCGCGCGCATGTCAGCGGGTACCACCGCGCCATCGAGCGGCAGCTGCAGGAGCTTGAGGCACAGGTGCCGTCGATGACGGGTCCGTCCGCATTGCCGCGCGTATCGTGACCGATAAAGTCGGTGGCGTCAAGCGCTTCTGGCGCACACTCGGTCCGGGGCTGATCACCGGTGCGGCGGACGACGATCCATCAGGGATCACCACGTACTCGTTGGCCGGTGCGCAGTTCGGCACGTCGCTGTTGTGGATGCCGATTGTTTCGTTTCCGCTGATGTGGGCGGTGCAGTTGATGTGCGCGCGCATCGGCATGGTGACCGGGCGCGGACTGATGGCGGCGATGCGACAGCGATTTCCGCGTCCGTTGCTCTTTGCGGCCTGCGGCGCGCTGGCGATCGCCAACGGCATCAACATCGGCGCAGACCTGGCGGGTATGGCCGACGCCGCCGAGTTGCTGAGCGGGGTGAACTCCCACGTGTGGGTGGTCGGCTTCGGTGTCGGGATTCTCTACACCACCATCCGGTTGCGGTACGCGCAGGTCGTGCGCGTCCTCAAGTGGCTCTCCGTGGTGCTCTTCGCGTACTTCATCACCGCCATGATCTCCGGCCCCGACTGGGGCAAGATCGCGCATGATGTGTTCCTACCCACGATTCCATCGAGTCCCGCGGGCTGGGGCATGATCGTGGCCATCATGGGCACGACCATCTCGCCATACCTCTTCTTCTGGCAGGCGTCGCAGGAGGTGGAGGAGGAGAAGGCACGCGGTCGCGCGGGGCGCGAGCGCGCGGGTGCCACGGCGACCGAGATGCGCACGCGATTCGCCGACGTGGGTGTGGGCGCCTTTGTTGCGACCTTCTCGATGTTCTTCATCATGCTCACGACAGCGCTGACGTTGCACGCCACTGGCAACACGAACCCGGGCACCAGCGCCGAAGTCGCGACGGCGTTGCAGCCGTTGGCCGGTCGCGCAGCGATGCTGCTGTACACCGTGGGCATCGTGGCGATCGGCTTGCTCGCCATTCCCACGCTCGCCGGCGCGACCGCATATGCCTTCGCCGAACTGCTCGCCCTCCGCCAGGGGATCGACGAGCAGTTTCATCATGCGAAGGCGTTCTACTCCATCATGGCGCTGTCGGTGGTGGGCGGCATCGCGATGGACTTCTTCAACATCAACGCGGTGCGCGCGCTGTACTGGACGGCGGTGATCAACGGCCTGCTGGCGCCGTTCCTGCTGATCGGGATTCTGATCGTCGCCGCCGACGCGGGGCTGATGCGCGGCCAGGCGGCGTCACGAGGTGCGATACTGCTGGTAGGCGGAACGACGCTGCTGATGATCGCGGCGGGCGTGGCGATGTTGGTGTTCTAGCCGCCGCTCGATCAATCGCGAAGCCAATGGCAGCTATAGCCATTGGGATTCTTCTGCAGATAATCCTGGTGGTAGCCCTCCCCCGAATACCAGACGCTGGCTGGCACGATCTCGGTCGTGATCGGCTTCTTCCACTTTCCCGACGCGTCCACGCGCGCCTTCACCGCCGTCGCCACCGCCTGCTGCTCGGGGGAGTTGTAGAACACCGAAGAGCGGTACTGCGTGCCGGTATCGTTCCCCTGCCGGTTGAGCGTGGTGGGATCGTGCAACCGGAAGAACCACTCCTCGAGCAGCGTCTCGTAGCTGAGCACCGACGGGTCAAACGTGATGCGCACCGCCTCGGCGTGCCCCGACTTGCTGTCGTGCGTGTCGTGGTACGTCGGGTTCTCCAGCCAGCCACCGGTGTATCCGACATCGGTGTCGATCACACCCGGTACGGCGCGCAGGAGCTCTTCCACGCCCCAGAAACAGCCACCCGCCAGAATCGCCACTTCGGTTGTATCGCTCATATCGTTCAAGTCCGTACCTTGGAGTTTGACCTCTTCGCACTGCCTGTATTCTATCCCGGAGCCCCCGTGTCCAGTTCCCATCGGCGCTCGTTTGCTGTTCGTATGCTGACGCTCACGCTCGCGTCGATACTCATCGCCGCCGCCGGCGCTTCGACGGCGTCGGCGCAGCGTCTCAAGGAAATCGGCAAGACCTCCACCGGCGATCCGGTCTTCCTGGAAACGAAATCCGTCCAACGCGACAAGGGGATCGTCACGGCGGCCGTGCGGGCGCGATTCGCCAAGCCAACCAAAGCGGGGATGGGCGACCTCTACGCCTCGCGCACGATCGCCATGTACGACTGCGCGGCGAAGAAAGTCGCGGTCAAGGAAAACTGGTACTACCTCGACGCCGCTGGTACGAAGGTCGGCAGCCACAAGGTGGTGGGCATTCCGGGATACGGCGTCACCTTCAAAGGTTCGGTCCCCGATGTCGCCATGCTGCACCTCTGCAAGGCACCGTGAGGCACCGTAAGGCAGCGCGGCTCTCCGTAGCGCGCCGAGACGCGGAGAAGCGGCCGCTACCGCGCAGCCTTCACTACCAGCACCTTGCCGGCGTAGCTGCGCGGACTGACCCGACGTGTGGTCGTCGCGATACGCGTCCCACGCAGCGGTACCGTCACCTCGACATCCACCTGTGCCAGCGTGGCCAAGCCGAAATGGACGGGCATGTCGCTCTGCGCGTCGTACCCGGAGCCGGCGTCTACGACACGCAGGGCGAGCAGCCGACGTGTGCCCGCCGCAAACAGCCGCACCTCCGCACCGGCCAGCGTCGCGCGCCCATTCACATCCACCACGCGCACCTGCAGTGAGCGAGCCGCCAGCGCAGGTGGCAGCGCGTTGCGCAGCAGCGCATGCGACGCATCGGCACGCGAGCCGGCCAGCGCGAGATCGAGCGCACCATCGTTGTCCACGTCGGCCCACTGCACACCGTGACTGGCCGGCAGCGCCAGCAGGTTGGGCGGTGTCACGTCGCTGAACCGCTTCCCCGTCTGCACGAACAGGTAGTCGCGAAAGCTTTCCGTGGCCGAGACCGTGCCGTTGACGTAGAGATCCAATCGACCATCGTGATCGATGTCGGCGAACGCGCACGTGTCATAGCGTCCATCGATCGCCACACCCCACGCACGGCTCGCATCGTCGAACGCGCTGCCTGACTTCTCAGTCGCGGCGCCTCCACGCGCGAGCATCAGCCCGTTGGGACCGTAGTTGGCCGCGAAGAGATCGAGACGTCCGTCGTTGTTCACGTCGGCCGCGCAGGGCCGCACCGTTCCGTTGGTGGCCAGTCTCGGCGTCCGACCCGCCCAGGCCACGCCCGCAGACTCGGCCACATCGAAGAACATGCCGGCGACGTTGCGAAAGAGTCCGTTCGCATCACCGTCCTGATTCGCAACGTACAGGTCGATATCGCCATCCTGCTCGTAGTCGAACCACACCGCGCCCACGCTTTTGCGTGCATCGGCCAGACCGATGGCCGCGGCAATATCGGTGAAGCGGCCACCGTCGTTGCGAAACATCATGTTGGCGCGGTCACGAAACGCGACGAACAGATCGAGATCACCGTCGCCGTCGTAATCGATGAAGACCGGCTGACGCACGGCGCCCGTCTCCACCAGCAATGCCGACGCCGTGGTGATGTCCGTGAAGTGCCCTGCGTCGTTGCGATAGAGTCGCAGCACCGGTCCCGCACCGGGGGTGAAGCCAACCAGCAGGTCCGGATCGCCGTCGGCATCCACATCACTCCACGCGGCCGCACGCGTCGCGCGCGCATCGGCGACGCCCGCGGCTGCGGCAATCTCGGTGAACTGCCCGCCCGCGTTCTGGTACAAGCGATTCGGCGTGCCATTGAAGCCGACGAACAGGTCGAGATCACCATCGCCATCGAAATCGGCGAACGCGTTGGCCAGTGCACCACCGGCGGCAAACAACTCCGGCTGAATGGACGTGAACACCGGCGCGGACTGCAGCGGCGTCGCGCGTTGTGCATGCGCCGGTCTGGTCACAAATGCTGTGCCGCACAGCATCGACAGCGACCACAGGTTTGACAGCAGGTGGCGATGCAGCATGATTGGTGGGGTCGTGGGACTCAATGGTTACCTGTGGCGGGGAATATGCCTCGAATGCTGAAGACCGGGATCACGCATGCCTGAGTTGCCGGATATCACCGTGTATCGCGAGGCGCTCGCTCGCTTCGTGGTTGGTCGCGTGCTCCGACGCGTGCACCTCAGCAATCCGTTCGTACTCCGCTCCGTCGACCCGCCGCTCACCGCCTTCGACAACAGCACCGTCGTCGATATCGAACGATTGGGCAAACGACTCGTGCTGGTGGTAGAGAACGAGCGCTTTCTCGTCATCCACCTGATGATCGCCGGCCGTCTGCGCTGGCTCGCGCAAGGCAAGAAGCCACCCGGTCGCATCAGTCTCGTCCAGTTTCAATTTGATCATGGCGCGGTTGTCCTGACGGAAGCCGGCACCACACGTCGTGCGTCGCTCGCGGCGGTGCACGGTCGCGCGCCGCTCGCCGCCATGGACCGCGGTGGACTCGATGTCTTCGCCTCGTCGGACGACGCGCTGGTGGATCGCTTACGCAGCGAGAATCACACGCTCAAGCGTGCGCTCACCGATCCGCGCCTGCTCGATGGCATCGGCAACTCGTATTCCGACGAGATTCTGCATGCGGCGCGACTCTCGCCACTGCTGCTCACCGCCAAGCTCGACGACGAATCCTACGCGCGACTGATCGCGGCGATCCGTCGCACCCTCACCACGTGGACGCAGCGATTGCGCACCGAAGTGGGCGACGGCTGGCCGGAGACCGTCACGGCCTTTCGACCGGAGATGGCGGTGCACGGTCGCTTCGGCATGCCCTGCCCCGTCTGCGGCGCGCCGGTGCAGCGGATCCGCTACGCGGAGAACGAAACGAACTACTGCGCGCGTTGTCAGTCCAACGGACGGCTGCTGGCCGATCGAGCGATGTCCCGTTTGCTGCGGACTGACTGGCCCAGATCGCTGGACGAGTTGTAGCTCTCCCCGCAGTTCACCGACCTATCGAATGTCCAGCCTCGCTTCCGCCGCTGTCAGCTCTTTCCCGCGAAAATTGATCACCGGTGCCAGCGCGCACCGATTGACCTCCCGCGCTGGACTGTTTCACGGATGGCCTCGACCTGCGCACGACCCCTGGATGTGACGACACACGGCATTCGATGACACACGAAACCGTGGATTTTCTCCCAGACGAAACTGCTTTTGCGGCGATGGTGCTACGCGCCGAGGCCGAGACGGCTCGCACACTGCTGCGCCAGGAAGCCGATGTTGCCATTATCGACCTCCTCCAGCCTAACGCGGAGCGACGTACGTCAGCTGTCGCAGCTTCTCGATGCCGTAGCGGTCGCCGAGGGCGGTACTCAGGCGATCGAAGGTCACAGACGAATCAGCAGTCATTGCGGTGGTTTGCCTCGCGCCGCCACGCCAAACGCGAGGAAATAACGATGGAGCCCAGCGGCGGACTCAGCCGACGGGTTCGCTTCAAAAAAGAGCCGACAAAACTCTTCGCGCGCGCGCAGCACCTCGCGCCGCCGGTGGCCCGCCCAGCGCGGATCGGCCGCCGTCAGGTCGAACAGTGACAGTGCGCGACCGAGCGCGCTATTGAACCGCTCGATGTTGCCGGTGCGGTGCGAACGAATGGTGCGTTCAACCTCGCTACCGACGTTGGCGAGTTGCTCGACGAGGGAAAACCGCTCCCATCGAACGCCAGCAGCGCTATGCCCGGCCGGTGAGGTCATGCGTCGGACACCAACATTACGACAACGCTGCGGATCCTGGTGCGAAGGCCTTCGTCTTCGACACCGCGCGAACGATTCCCCTGAGCCGGCCGGATGTTGATCATCGAATCGAACTCGATGAATCCATCGCCGACTTCGCCTGGATAAAGATTGATTCCCCACACGTCCGGCTGACGCGAACCCTCCTCGAGGAGCGCGGCTTCTTCGTCCGAATGCAGTTCGGCTCCGATCGCCATGACACCGCGCGAAACGTCGACAACCGCCTTGACCATGTCGCCGAACTGTGGCGTCGCGATCGTCGCGAGGTCCGCCCGCGAGATGGCGTGGCGAATGACCTGCATGGGCGTGGGCTGCATTTGCGTCAATCTAGTTGGGATGGGACGAGAGAAGTGCAGCGATTCCTGTTTCTGGCACCATTCAGTGGCGAGGCTCTGCTGAGAGGAACACGCGTGACATCCCAGCACCACCGAACACGCGCTCGGGGCGATAGCGCTGAGCGAGGGCATTGTAGAGGCGATCGATCGGTGCCGTCACGGGGGTCGTCACCGCGTTACCAGAACACCTCGACGCCGAGATCGGCAAACGCCGCGGGTCGGCGTGTGGCGCCCCCGGTGCCGACGGGCCCTGGGTCGATGGGGGACGCCGCGCGCGGCCGTGGACGGCGGTGGTCGCCCGAGTGCGGAGGTGCGTCAGGATCTGGTCGATCACCGACGGGCGCGTGAGACAAGCGACGATCCGCATGGGCGGGTCGACGGTCTCGGTGCCCGCCGTCGGGCCGTCGGACTTGTCGGAGCGGGAGGTCACCGCCTGCGTGGTCCGGTCGTACGTGAGTCGCTCCACGGCGACGGGATTCCGGGCGCCGTACCGGGCGAGCCGGGTCGCAAGGGCGCGGTCGTCTTCCGACACCCAGACG
>Ga0163144_10008977_pt1 | contig 21537 bp, 22 predicted proteins | sample OliLak19BULKMAT1_FD_123175 | JGI IMG/M metagenome (GOLD analysis project Ga0163144, IMG submission 123175) | Freshwater microbial mat bacterial communities from Lake Vanda, McMurdo Dry Valleys, Antarctica - Oligotrophic Lake LV.19.BULKMAT1 | ecosystem: Environmental > Aquatic > Freshwater >... | reverse complement strand
GTTACGGCAACTTGGTGGCGCTGGTGGTGAAATCAATGCAAGAGCTTTATGTGAAAGTAGTGGCGCTGATCTCCAGTGACAAAGAGCAAACTCGCAAGATTGCTTCGCTAGAAGAAGAAAATAAAGATTTAAAAGATGAGAACACCACGATTAAAAAATATCTGTGCGCTAAAGATAAGGCCGCTCCATTTTGTAAATAGAAGAAATTTCAAAATGAATTAGACAAAATCGTTTAGCTCAAAGTTGAACTAAAAGAGATCTCGGGAAATACCCTACCCACTGCCAAGGCAACAAAAAAGTGATTTCTTGAAAGGGAAAATACTAAAACAATTATTTTAAAAAAAATTTAAATATGTAATATGAGTTTTTTATGGCAGATCAAGCACAAACCGTTAAGTCGGCCAGTTGATGACGTTAATGGCAACTGGCCGACTTATAATAATTTTCATGATAGGTCGAAAACACGAAACAGAACAGATTGAACATTTTTGCAAACAATTATCGGAGCAGGCTGATACATGGGTGAAGGCCTTGGATGGCCGGAGAAAAATCAAATTTAATTTCGATCTTGAAATATTTTACAGCTACAATTCTTGAAATTATAGAGTTCATTAGTACCTTCCTGGTTTAGCCTTTACGTAGTTTAAGTAGCTTAGGCTATAGGTTTCGACATAATAATGCTAAAAACATGGGTATTTTTGACAAGTTTATGCTAATATTACACCCATGAAAAGACTTATCATCGGAAACTTAAGTCAATGGTTCCACTCAAAAAGACGCAAACCACTCATCCTAAGAGGCGCCAGACAAGTAGGTAAGTCTACCGCCATTCGACTTTTTGCTAAAGAAGCACAGCTTGATTTAATTGAAATTAATTTCGAAAAAGATTTCATCCGTCCCGCCAAGGAAGGGATTAAGGTTAAACAGTTTATTCAAGACATCGAAATTTCGACACAAAAAAAAATTACTGAAAAATCATTATTATTTTTTGATGAAATTCAGGCCTGCCCAGAGGCGATAAATTACTTGCGCTATTTTTATGAAGAGTATCCCCAGATGGCGGTTATTGCGGCAGGATCTCTTTTGGAATTTGTTTTAAATTCGCAGCAATTTTCCATGCCAGTTGGACGTATTCAATACCTCTATTTAGGGCCCATGACTTTTAGTGAGTTTTTAATTGCCTGTGATCAAACACAATTAGTTGATTGGCTTGAAAACTTAAAAAATATTAATGAGCTGACAGAAACAATTCATCATAAACTTTTAGGACATTTTAAAGATTATCTCATTGTGGGCGGAATGCCTGAAGCAGTTAAGACGTTTGTGGAGACGCAGAGTTATTTAAGCGCTAAGGATGTGCACAAAGAAATTATTAGTACCTATAGAGATGATTTTGCCAAATATTCATCTAAAAACGAAATCCCTCGCATCAAAAAAGTTTTTGAAAAGATGCCACATTTACTGGGCAAAAAAATTAAGTATTCAGAAATTGATGTTGATGAGAGATCTTTAAATTTAAAAAGCTGCTTACAATTATTAACTTACGCCAGAATTCTTAGGCCTTGCTATCACAGCAATGCCAAAGAAATATCACTAGCGGCAGATGCAGATGAATCCATTACAAAATATTTTTTTCTGGATGTCGGTTTGCTCTCATCGATTTTAAATATAGCTTGGCAAAATTTTAAGTTTGATGTGGAAAGTCCAATTAAAGGATTGTTCCTGGAGCAATTTGTGGCCCAGCATTTGGGGAATAATCTTAGCACTGATCAAAAAATTTATTACTGGCTAAGGGATAAAACAAAAAATAACGCAGAAGTTGATTTTATCATTGAAGACAATTCTAAGTTCTATCCCATTGAAGTCAAAACCAATCGCATCAATAAGCTTACTTCATTAATGTGTTTTCTACAGGACCACTCCCAGATAAAAAGATCAATTAACTTACACCTGCAAGAAAAGCTGGACGAAAATAATCTTGGCCCAAAAAAAATTGATCGAATGTTATTTGATAAAAAGATTACCGGTGAAATTTTGCAGTTGCCAGTTTATTTTACTGAGTATTTATGTAAACTTTTACCTCGTGATTAAGCAAGCGCAGCATAAAGAGGTAGGATTTTGACTGAAATAGAATCAAAAATACAAAGTTTAGGTCTTCGAAAAAGTTCTCATTACTGCAAATGGCACGATTGGAAGAAATTTGTTAATGGTAAAAGAGCGACTTAAGGATTCGCCACGAATCTTTAAGTGGTCGAAAAGAACTAAGATTTTTTTTATGATAGATGGTCTGGATACTATGAGTAGAAACTTTAACGCCTTTTTTAAACGCAATAAGCAGCATTAAAAACTCTGTCTCATATCCCGCATAAAAATGCCGCGGGATTTTTTTTAAAAAAGAAAAAGAGACAAATCTTAATCCACATTGAGTATCGCTTAAAAATCGGCCAGTGATAAAAAAGGTCAGAATACTGATCGATAAATTTCCTAACCAATTGCGAAAAGGAGTGACACGAAAACGAAAAGTCCTGGCGCCCATTAGCATCAGCTCATCTTCACATTTTAGCGTGCGATTAATTAAACTTTGAATATCAGAAATGGCATGCTGACCATCTGCATCTGCAAAAACCAATCCCTGAAGATCTTGCTCTTCCAGATATTTTATTGCCGAAAAAATTGCCTCGCCTTTGCCTAGATTTTTCTCATGATGAATTATTTCTAAATGAGGATAATCACAAAAGATCTTGGTAAACTCAAATCTTGGATTTCCATCATTAACAAAAATAACTCGAATAGTAGTAACACTTTGTAGCAGCTCTTTTAAAAAATTGGCATCAAATCGATAACAAGGAATAACTAGAGCTATTTTTGTTTTCATTTTAATGTTTGTACCAGCGCAAAATATTTTTCTGCTTCTAGTCCCCTTCCTTTATTTTGCCAACAAATACCCAATGCATTGAGTGCGACCGTGTCGTAAGGAGATTCTTTTAATGTCTTTTCAAAAATGGTGATGGCGCCATCAAAATTTAATTTCGACATTTCGATCAAGGCCATAGTATTTTTTAGTGGAATGTCATCAGGATTATATTTCATCGCCTGAACCATAAGTGCGCTCGCCTCATCCAAACGATTTTGCTCTCGGTAAAGATTTGCTAAGCTGATGGACAAAAGTGGAAAATCATTTTTTCGTGCAATCTCACTTCTTAGAATGGCCTCTGCTTCTTGCGGTTTTTGTTGCATTAAATAAATATGAGCGATGTTAGCGGCAGGCCCTGGATTATTTTTATCCTGTGTGAGCGCCTTTGCAAATAAGGCCAGTGCTTCATCGTTTTCACCCTTGATCATCTTAAGTGTCGCTAGTTCATTGAGTGCGCGCGCGTTGTTTGGTAGCCGATCTAGGACACTAATCCAAAGCTGCTGGGGATTTTGATAATCTTCATTTCTAGCTCGCGTTGCAAACATCAAAAAGCAGCACCACAAGACGAGGATGGAAGTAAAAACCTTGGCGGGCAAATGACTCAGTAAAAGAGAGGCACCAGCAATTAGACCAAAACTCGGGAGATAATTTCTATATTCAAACGCCAGGTCTTTGATGACGACCAATCCACTAGTTGGAATTAGTAAAATAAAATACCAAAGAAAAAAGAATAAAAGTGTTTTTTGTTTAAACTTAACACACAAAAAAGAGACACCAGCTATCAGCGATATTAAAGCTAAGGAAAAAAGCGATGCTTTTAAAGTTGAGATTTCAACTGGCCAGTTATAATCAAAAATTAAAGGGATCGGAATAAAGATCAAATGAATATAATGCAAAATAATTTCAGGCATAGTTAAGACGTATCCAAACCAAGATAAATTCGCCACATGAAGTCCAGCAGCTTTATCAAGCTTTGTGGCATTTAAAAGTAGTGCACCAAGAATTAACCAAGAGGAAAAGATCAAAAGGATAGTTTTATTTAAAAGTTTTTTTCTCTCTTCTAAGATCAATGTATAAAGCAAACATAAAAATGGCGCAATCACCATGATGGGCTTGCTAAGCATACCAAGGACAGCACAACAAAAGGCCAGATAGGGAAAATATTTTTTTGCATCGCGGTTGATATAAAAATAAAGAGTCGAAACAATAAAAAATGAAAATAATATTTCAGCGCGCTGAATCGTATAGGTTACCGCCTGCGTGTGAATGGGATGTAAGGCCCAAACCAAGGTCACTAGCATTGAGGTTCTCTCATTCTTTACAATCGAACGAAGGGTAAAATAAAGCGCACAGCTGGTTAAGATATGAAAAAAGATATTTGTCATATGAAAAGTAGTTACATCAAGTCCCGTCATTTGATAATTTAGCATCAAAGTAAAATCAGTTAAAGGACGAGCAAACCCCAAGATCAGCCGAGTATTATCAAAAAAACTCCCAGGTAAGCGCAGCGCCGGATTGGCCACAATATGAGTTAGATCGTCGAGAATAAAGGGAGCATTGATGGCACCTGAATAAGCGACTACAATAAAAAAAATAAAGATAAAAGGAATTATCACCATATAACTTTATTATCTGCGAAATCATGAGTAAAATAAAGTAAATGTCTTGTTTAATTTCGAAAAGGATAAATGATAATGAGTAAATTAATTGTGCTTGGTCTTCTTTCACTTATATTCATCGTTACCGCTTGCGGTCCAAAAATTCCCCAATTGACCACAAACGATGATAAAGTTCTTTATGCCATGGGCGTCATGCAAGGTGAGAGACTTAAAGCTTTAAACCTGACAGAAAAAGAGATGTTGGTTTTCTATGCTGGGTTTTCTACTGTAGCTTTAAAAGAGAAGCCGCAACTTATTCCCAGTGAATTCTATGCCCCAGTTAATGAATTCTACGCCAAACGAGTTAGTGCCTCGGCAGAAGTTTACAAAATAAAAGGCGCGGAATTTCTAGATAAGTTTTCTAAAGCAGAAGGCGTAAAAAAAACGGCTTCAGGACTTGCCTACAAAATTATCACGGCCGGCACTGGCAAAAAACCTTCAACTGAAGACAAAGTTATGGTGCACTATCATGGAACACTGATTGATGGAGTGGTATTTGATTCATCAGTGGATCGTGGTGAGGCGGTATCTCTGGCAGTGAGTAGACTCATTAAAGGTTGGGCGGAAGGTATTCAGCTGATCGGCGTGGGTGGAAAAATTAAACTGGTTATCCCCTCTGATCTTGCTTACGGCGATGCCGGCTCTCCTCCCACGACTCCTGGGGGATCAACCATCATTTTAGAAGTTGAACTAAAAGAGATCTTAAAGGCAAAAAAATAGTTCGAAGTAAACCCTGGCGAAAATATATTAACTTTTTGGGCCAAGATAAATTTTTAGAATGAAAGACTTGAGTGCAAATGTTCTACGAGTAATATAACCCCATGTACGAGAAATTTTTCCCGTTACCCTATAGCAGGGCCCCTTCCGCACATTAAGCTCAGTGGTACAGCTTGTGCTCTAAGCTTGTGTCAGATAATTTTCAATTATGGAGGTAATATGAAATTAAAAAAATGGTCTTATCTTTCTGCAATTGTTTTTTCCCTAAGTACTATTGGTGCTGTTCACGCTGATGACATCTCATTAGGTATGGCCGGTTACGGCGGTACCGGTTGTCCAGCTGGCTCTGCCTCTGTCACCTTGAGTCCTGATTTTCGCACCCTGAGCTTAATTTTTGATTCTTATACTGCAATGGCCGGCCCATCTAATAATCGCACCCTTGATCGCAAAACCTGCAGTGTCGCGATCCCTGTGCATGTTCCCCAAGGCCTGAGCGTTTCCATTATTGATGTAGATTATCGCGGATACGTTGGTCTGCCTTATTATGGAAACTATGCAACCTTTGCTTCTGAGTACTTTTTTGCTGGAAGTACTGGCCCCAAATTCGTAAAAAGATGGACTGGGCCTACCGATACTGAGTATCTTTTTCAAAATACTTTAGCTTTAGCCGCCAACGTTTGGTCGGCCTGCGGTGCTGACGTGAACATGCGTGTAAACACCAGCATTTTGGTAAGAAATTATTCTAATTATGGCGATGCGCTCGCTTCTGTCGACTCGGCAGACTTCAAAGCCGGCATCATCTATAAACTGGCATGGAGACGTTGTTACAACTAATTTACTTTTAACTTGAGGGCCTTAATTAGGCCCTCTTTATAATATTGCTTAATCATTATGTTTGACGACTCAAACTTTTAACGTTATAACGAAACCATCGTTGTTTTCAATAACTTAGGAGTTTACATGAAATTGATTTTTACTCTCGCGCTATGTTTCTCTAATGCCTTATTGGCGCAAGAAATTGTGATTTACACTGCCAGAAATGAACAATTGATAAAACCAATCTTTGATCTTTATAAAAAAGAGACCGGTGTAGAGATAAAATTTATCACCGATAAAGAAGGCCCTCTAATGCAAAAATTAAAAACTGAAGGAGCTGCCACACCTGCTGATATACTTTTAACAGTGGATGCTGGAAACCTTTGGCAAGCCAGCAATGAGGATCTACTAAGACCAGTAGACTCAAAAATATTAAAACAAAATATTCCTTCTCACCTAAGAGACCCACAAAATAGATGGTTTGGTTTTTCCGTAAGAGCGAGAACAATTTTCTACAATAAAGAAAAAGTTAGGCCTTCTGATCTTACCACTTACGAAGATCTTGCTTCTCCAAAATGGAACAAGAGACTTTGTCTTAGAACCTCTAATAAAGTTTACAACCAATCACTGGTGGCAATGATGATTGCTGAGCACGGCGAAAAGAAAACTGAAGAAGTCGTTTCTGGATGGGTAAAAAACCTGGCGACAGATGTTTTTGCTGACGATACAAAAATGATTGAGGCCATCGATGCTGGGGTATGTGATATAGGTATCGCAAATACTTATTACTATGGAAAATACGCTGCCGGAAAAAAAGATACAAAAGTCGCAATCTTCTGGCCGAATCAAAAAACAAAAGGTGTGCATGTTAACATTTCAGGTGCTGGAATCACTAAGCATGCTAAAAACGAGAAAGCTGCTGTAAAATTCCTTGAATGGTTGTCATCAGAAAAAGCACAAAATCTTTTTGTTGATGAAAACTACGAATACCCAGCAAACTCAAAAATTAAACCCAGTGCAAAAATTGCAGATTGGGGAAATTTTAAACAAAACCTGATCAATGTCAGTAAAGCTGGTGAACTGCAAGCAAGTGCAGTGAAGTTGATGGATCGGGCCCAATACAAGTAGTGCGAAACCTTTTTAAATTTTCCAAAGTTATAAGTCTCTTGGTGGGGATTGTTATTACAATCCCCATTTTTATTATTTTCACTTCATTTTTTAGTATTGATCAGGAAATTTGGCTGCACTTAAAAACTTACGTGCTCCCGGAATTAATTCTCAACACTATTAAACTAGTTTTAGGAGTGAGTATTGGCACTCTACTTATTGGCGTGACTCTGGCCTATATCAATTCATTTTATGATTATCCTGGAAGAAAATTACTCTCTCTTTTGGCGGTCATGCCAATGAGTATTCCCACTTACATTATGGCCTTTGTTTATGTTGCCCTTTTTGATATCACCGGAATCTGGTCGCTAAAAATGAGAGAGTTGCTTGGAATGGCAGGATTTTTTCCAAGTATTAGAAACGTTTACGGCATCTCGTTTGTTTTGAGCCTCTGTCTCTACCCTTATGTCTACCTGCTTGCTAAAAATGCTTTCGAAAGTCTTGGAACCCGTGCACTTGAAGTGAGCTGTATGATGGGAATGGGAAAAAGAAAAACATTTTTTAAAGTTATTTTCCCCTTGGCAAAACCCTGGATTCTCTCAGGTCTCATTCTCGCATTAATGGAAACTCTAGCTGATTTTGGAGCTGTTTCAATTTTTAATTACACCACCTTTACCACAGCTATTTATAGATCGTGGTTTGGACTCTTTTCCCTTAAGTCTGCTGAGCAGATTGCGGCCATTTTAATTTCAGTAATTTTTATTTTTATGCTTTTAGAAAAAATCCTCTCATATAAAAAAAAATTCACCACCATCGGTAGAGGTCAGGCAAAACCAGTTAGAATTCGAATTTCTTTTTTAAAAGGCCTGCCTTTTATCTTGTTTTCATCACTGGTAAGTCTTTTTGCTTTTTTTATTCCAGTTATCACAATTTTCAAATGGGGAATCGGCGTCATGAAGCGCGACCTGGATGAAAGATATTTCTATTTTGTCTGGAACTCTATTCAAATATCGCTACTCACAGTGATCACACTCTTATTTTTTACCACAATCATGGCCTATACTCTAAGAAAATATCCGGGGATCATAGCAACCGCAATTAAGAGTTTCTCTTCTTTAGGGTATGCCGTTCCCGGTACCGTTCTCGCCGTAGGAGTTTTTATTTTCGTCGGAAGTGGTCTTCATGCTTTAATTATCGGACTGGCCATTAGATTTTATTCAATCTCACTGGCCCCCATTAGCAATGCTTTTTTAAGAATCAGCGATTCGCAATTTCATGTTTTAGAACTTTCAAATAATTCTTTGAGACAAAAATTATTTCAAATTATCGGGCCCATGATCAAACCCGGTTTATTAACCGCGGCCCTTATGGTTTTTGTTGAAGTGATGAAAGAGATGCCCATTACTCTGATGACTAGACCCTTTGGCAAAGAAACACTTGCCATTAGGATTTTTGAAATGACTTCCGAAGGTGAATGGCAAAGGGCCGCCCTCCCGTCACTTTTTTTAATCATTATTAGTTTTATTCCTACCTTATTCCTGTTCTATCAAAGCGAGAAATCCGAATGAAAAAAATCCTCCTATCGCTAAATAATATCAATCTTACTTTGGAGCACAATCACATTCTAAATGATGTGAACCTAGAAATACACGATGATGAAATCATCTCCCTCTTAGGTCCTTCTGGTTGTGGTAAAACTTCGCTATTAAGAATTATTGCCGGATTAGAAGATAAGGCCTCTGGTGAAATATTTTTAAATCAAAAAATACTTCAGAACAAAAAAGAATTCCTCGCTCCAGAAAAAAGAAAAATTGGAATGGTTTTTCAGGACTATGCTCTTTTTCCTCATCTAAATGTGAGCGAAAATATTATTTTTGGCCTAGGCCACTTAAATAAATTAAAACAAATAAATAAACTGGAAGAAATGCTAGAATTAGTGAAACTTACACCATGGAGAAATATCTATCCCCACAAACTCTCAGGCGGACAGCAACAACGCGTGGCCCTCGCTCGTGCGCTGGCCCAAAATCCATCGCTACTTCTTTTAGATGAACCTTTTTCAAATCTTGATACTGAACTTCGCTGCCAACTCTCTGATGAGGTGAGAGCGATTTTAAAAGATCTTCGCCTGCCGGCCATCTTAGTCACTCATGATCAAACTGAGGCCTTTTCTTTTGCTGATAAAATTGGAGTTATGAAATCAGGACGAATCGAACACTTTGGTAACTCGTACGATATCTATCACCATCCTAAAACGCCTTTTACCGCGAGTTTTATTGGAGAGGGCCTAATAGTTGAAGGGGCCTTATTAAAAACTTATATGCCCCAAACAGGCCATCCTATGGGAGGCCAGATCTTAGTTAGACCAGACGATATCGGCCATGATGACACATCACCCTTAAAGGCGAAGGTTTTTAAAAAGATTTTCCGTGGCTCTCATTTTTTATATATACTGGATTTTGAAAATGGCCTTCGAGTTCTCTCTTTAGTCCCAAGCCATCACGATCATAATATTGGGGATTTAATCGGGGTGCGGATAGAAATCGAACATATTGTGGAATTTCAAAGGGCCTAAGGTTGATTTTTCGAACTGAAACGCACAGGAGAATTTATGAGTGAAAAAAGAATTGGTTTATTGACTGGAGGAGGAGATGCCCCAGGTCTAAATGGAATAATTGAATCAGTTGTTTTAACTTTAAGTAAAGCTGGATATTCGATTATAGGAATTCAGGATGGTTTTGAAGGGGTATTTGAAAGAAAAACCATACCAATTACGGTTGATAAAATTCATGGCATTCACGCTGAAGCCGGAACATTATTGGGCACATCAAATCGTTGTGGCATCAAAGGTCGTGAAAAAGAATTTTTAGAAAATTATTTAGAACTAAATCTCCAAGGACTTATCGCCGCTGGAGGCGATGGAACTTTTGCCGGTCTGCAGAGTGTGAGTGATAAAATTAAAATTTTAGGTGTTCCAAAAACAATTGATAATGACTTGGCCGGAACTGATTTAACTTTTGGTTTTGATACTGCATGTTCAGTTGTGGCCAATGCAGTTGATGCGCTTAGATCTACTGCTAACGCACATCGACGAGTGATGGTAGTCGAAACGATGGGACGCACAGCGGGATGGATTGCTCTTGGCGGAGGTGTTGCTTCTTACGCTGATGTCATTCTCATTCCGGAGAGAAAGTTTAATTATCAAAAGTTAAAAGATTATATTTTAGAAAAAAAGAAAACGCAGAGAGGCCTCATTGTGGTGGTTGCCGAAGGGGCACAGGCAATAAATGAAGAAACGACGGTCGCCTTTCGTGTGAAAGATTCGCCGGTGGCCGAACGTTATGGCGGCATTGCTCAAAAATTAGCTGCTTGGATTGAAAAAGAAACTCAATGGGAAGCCAGACACGTAGTATTGGGACATTTACAACGGGCCCAGCATCCAACTACTACGGATCGATTTTTAACAGCGGCGATGGGAGTAGAGGTGGCGAACTTGGCCATTGCCAATCGATGGGGAGAAGCCGTTGTTTATCGAAATGGTGTAGTGACACATGCACCGTTATCAGATTTGATGAAACCAGCACGGTTGGTTGACTCGCAACATCGTTGGGTTAAGTTGGCCCAGGCGCTTGGTTTATTTATTTAATTTCTTGTAGGTAATTCCAATACTCTTTATGATTGAGTATTGTGAGTCATGGCAATTTTTATGGAACACCCAACATCAAGGCCATGTCTGATGATCAAGTGTTAAAATTAGGTAATAAAAATCTTGAGATAGTCAGAGCTGATTTCAAGGCCCTAAAAGAAAATTCAAATCTACTTAAAAATTTCGAAGTTAATCTAAGGTGTACAACTGCGGAAGATTGCGAGCAAGTTCCCGTTGGACATAAAATATGTGGTGGCCCAATAAGTTTTATCCTTATTTATTTATTGACTTGAATCTTTATGTGCTCATCCGTGCATTTTTTAGGATAAAATGAATATACCCCCTCATTAGCACACAAAAATTTATATAAATCGTTAACACCTTTTTCTTCTTCTAAAATTAATTTTTTCTCAATATTTAAATAATGTAGATAATCTAAAACTGTATATCCTCGGGTATTTTTGGCATTGACTATTTTACTCCCCGGTATGGCCTTCGTCATTATTTCTCATCTGATGCCCGCCGCCAGTAGCCACCTCGTTCAAATTTTGTCCCGTCATACCAAGATGGCGGTGATGCTCGCCTCCCAGGCGATGGTAATAGAGGCCAATCACGTCTACGTCATCCCACCAAACTCGGATCTATCTATGGAGAAGAATACTTTTAAAGTCGTCACTCCTCGCACGCTTAGGAATAATCAGATTGATTTATTTTTTATTTCGCTCTCCGAGACCATGGGTGCGCGTGCCATAGGCATTATCGTTTCTGGCTATGACGGTGATGGGAGCGAGGGATGCAAACACATCAAGGCCAAGGGTGGAATAACTTTTACTCAAGATAAGTCTGCCGAAATAAATCAAATGCCTTTAAGTGCCCAGACCACCGGCCATGTTGATTTCGTGCTGCCGATGGAAAAAATTTCATATGAACTTACCAAATTGGTCAAGGCAGCGAGTCTTGATCAAAAGAAAAAGAAAAAGAAAAAGAAAAAGAAAAAGTAGCACCGAACTCTTCGAAACATCGACTACATAATTACAGTAGTGCCCCAACTATCTGGTTTTATTATTTAAGAGATTGTATTTTCTAATTGTTCAAAAAAGTCTGTAAAAGAAAGCGCTAGAATACCATCTGACATTTCACGATTTTTACCTCGAAATAAAATAAAAGATTCAACTGGCTTTCTGGCGATATCCTTAAAAAAGAGCATTTTATTAAAATATTCTTTTTTGGTTTTTGTAGAGTATTTTATTTCGATGGCCATGATTTTTTTACCAGTATCAATAATTAAGTCAATTTCTCGATCAAATCCGTCTCTGTAGTAATAGAAATCCCAATCTAAATTGTGGTAAGAGGAGAAAGCTACTAATTGATTAATTACCCACTGTTCAAAAAGTTCACCTTTTTCTGTGTCAGAAAAAACATTTTTGTGTTTTCTCTGAATGGCATTTTTTACACCCAAATCAAAATAAATCATTTTTTCTTTTTGCACAGCCTTGCGAGTCGAATCAGATTCAGTATAACCTTTCAATTTATAAACAATAAGAGTGTCATTTAAAATTTCATAAAATCTTCTTAAAGTTTCCTTTGGGATTTCTGATTGTGATGATAATTTTGAATAATTAATTTCTTTGCCTGAACACTCCGCTGACAAATCAAGAAAGCGGGCAAACTGATCAACGCCTCTAACTAAGGCCTCTTGCATAATTTCTTCTCTTAAATACGTATCAATATAATTCTTAATCAATTCTACGCCATAATCTTCTAAATAAATTTCTGGCAATGTACCCAATGTAAGGGCCCGATCTAAATTAAAGTTCTGTTTAATTTCCCACCACACGAAGGGAAACAAGCGGTAAGAAAATATTCTTCCTGGTAAAAGATTTGTATGTCCTTTTTTTAACTTTCTAGCATTCGAGCCAGTTAAAATAAATTTTCTAGATTTTTTTTCATCAATTAGGGCCTGAATGGTATTTAACAAGCTAGGTAAACGTTGAATTTCATCAACAAGAATAATTCCCTTTGAAAGGGCCTCTACTTGTTTTCTTATTAAAGCGGGGTCTTTTAAGTGGTCTCTGTAAGTACTTTCGTCGGCTAAATTAATAACTAACTCAGGCAATAACTCTGCCAGAAGTGTACTTTTTCCAACCTGCCTAGGGCCCAATAACAAAAGACTCTTGGTCTTTAAAGTCTTTTGTAGTTTAGGTTTAATCAGTCTCTCGATTATTCTAGTCATTCAGGAATTGTATCACGACCTACTACGTAGGTCAATTATACCCAAACCAGACCATGGTGTGGGTCAAAAATACATTTCGCTAAGCAAAAAAAAAGAGAGAAATTAGCACCATATTCACATAACTTCATCCACACCCGCGAGATTTTTGCTAAGGTAATAGATCCCTTGATAATGCTTTTTCTCGATTTGGAATTTTGCCATTGGGTAGCTGCCAATCTCTCTGACGAAAAAATGGCATGAATAAAGAATGAAATATGGTTTGGTCGCGAATTGTTCTGTAAGAAGGAACTCCGATTGAGATCTCGTTTTGTTTAATTCCCAGACGCAAGGAATGGTGAAATCGATCCCATATAGTAAAGATTGTCCCGTAACTAGAGTCCGTTTCATCTTTAATAATTGAGTGGTGAATCCCATGCATTCTGGGTGTGACAATGATCAGATTTAGAATTCTTTCAAGACCAATTGGTAAACAAACATTGCTGTGATGGAATTGTGCAAATGCAGTTACACTTATTTCAAATAAAATGAGCGAGGGCAAATCAATACCAAAAATAAAAATTTGCAGAATACGAAAAAAAGTAGAATTGATCAGCTCACCAAAATGAAAACGCGAAGCAGTTGATACGTCGAGATCAAGATCAATATGATGCACGTTATGAAATCGCCACAAAAATGGAAGTTTGTGATTCAATTTATGCCAAAAATAAAGCGTGTAATCTAAGGCCAGAATTGAAACTATAAATTTTAACGGCCAGTTAAGTTGAATATTATTTAATAGACCTAATTTATGAGTACTGGAAAAATCAGTGGCCCAAATGACAAACGGAAAAAACATGAATTGCATTGCCACGCCGGAAATGGCAGCAATGAAAAGATTGCGAGAAACACGAGTGAACTTTGGTTGGGTTGCAATACGCAGCGGTCTCATGTGTTCTAAAATCAGCCCCACGCTAAATAGTGCGGCCAGGAATACAAATCTGGTTGTGCTAGAAATTTCAAACATTCGTGCCCTCAGCTGCAAACGCTAAGATCGAAATCACACCAGTCAAAAGCACCGACAATCTATTCATACTAGGCCAATTTTTTTTCATTTTTTAAGATCCTTTTTGCCAGTAAAACACGGGACACTACGGTCAAAAATAAAATGCAAATCCATATCTTAGAGAAAATAAATATGCAGCTTGGAAACAAAAGAAACATTGAATAAGCAATGCCAGTTTCTCCTGCTTCGGCCACTCCAGCGGCCAAACGTAATCCACGATTATCATATTTCAGTCCTGGAATTTTATCTTCAATACTGCCAAGAGCAAGTGCACTGGTAATGCATAAGACATAAAAAAACAAAATCAAAAGCCAAGTTAGTTGCAATTGAGGGAATGCAAAATAGAACCCGACTACCATGGCCGAATAAGCGGCCATATCTAAAAGAATATCTAAGAACGCACCAAAGTTTGAAGCTTGATTAGTGCTGCGTGCATAAATTCCGTCAGTACCATCGAGCAGTCGACTGAGCCACCATACGGCCAATGCTGGTAGAAAAAAATTTTTCGCAACTAAGTATGCCGATATAAGACTTAAGAAAAATCCAGCATAGGTAATATGATTGGGAGTTATTCCTAAATAAGCATAAAAACGAATAAGTGATTTTGTTATCTTTGGTAGGTGCTTTCGAAAATGATTATCAATCATTTTTAAGTTTTATCATGCGTTCAGAATTAATTCAATCTTTTGTTCAAAAACTTTCTAAAAATTTCTACCTGCGCCACGCATGAAATTTTTCCAAATATTTTAAAATTAATGGCGATGTATTTTGCCTCTTCCAAACACCTGCGACATATTTATTTGATTCTGAAAGGGTGGGATAAATATGAATTGTGCCTAAAATTTTATTCATTCCAAGATTATATTTCATGGCAGTTACATACTCTCCGATAATATCTCCTGCATGATCTCCCACAATGGTTACTCCTAAAATTTTGTCTGTACCTGGAACTGTCAATACTTTAATAAATCCATAATCCTCACCGTCTGTTATGGCCCGATCCAGTTCTTTAATTTCAAACTGACTGACTTGATAAGCAATTGCCTGCTCTTTTGCTTCATTTTCATTTAAACCAACTCGGGCAACTTCTGGATCAATAAACGTACTCCATGGAATTACTCTGTAGTCTACTTTAAATTTTTTGAAAATTCCAAAGAGCGCATTGACAGCAACATACCAAGCTTGATGAGAGGCGGTGTGAGTAAATTGATACGGGCCAGTGACATCTCCACAAACAAAAATATTTGGATAATTAGTTGTGCGCAAATATTCATCAGCGACAACTGCTCCTTTATTTGAAATCTCTATTTCAAGCTCTTCCAAACCAAATCCTTTGATGTTTGCCTTTCTTCCCACGGCCACTAAAATATGATCAAATTCAATTGTTATTTCTGCACCTTTGAATTCACAAATTAAAATCTTTTTTTGAGAGTCAATTCTTAAGGCCTTATGATCTGTTAAAACATTAATCCCATCTTTTTTAAAACTTTCTGATACAATTTTTGAAATTTCTGCATCCTCTCTTCCCATAATTCTATTGGCCATTTCAACTTGTGTAACTTTCGAGCCAAGACGTGCAAAACTCTGTGCCAGCTCACTGCCGATTGGGCCACCACCTAAAACAATTAATCGCTGTGGCAATTCTTTCAAGTTCCACACATTGTCACTTGTGAGATAGTCTATTTCATTAAGCCCAGGAATTGCTGGCACTAATGGCCCTGCCCCTGTTGCCACTACAATATTTTTAGTTGTAAAAACTTTTCCATCTACAATAACTTCGTAAGGCGATAATATTTTTGCTGCTCCAGAAATACACTCAACACCTAGTCCTGAATACCTTGCAACAGAATCATGAGGTTCAATTTTTTTAATAATGCTATGTACTCTCTCCATTACTTTGGCAAAATCTACTTTTATATTTTGACAATTAATTCCAAATTCATTTGAGCGTTTTAAAATATGTGCGATTTTAGCAGATTTTATAATGGCCTTACTTGGAACACATCCCGTATTAAGACAATCACCACCCATTTTATGTTTTTCGATCAACAATACTTTGGCCTTGACTGCGGCAGCAATATAAGAAGAAACAAGACCGGCGGAGCCTCCCCCAATGACAATCATATTATAATCAAATTTTTTGGGTCTTTTAAATTTTCGCAAATATTTATTTGATTTAATTTTATCAATAATGAATTTTGATAAAATTGGTAATATTCCTAGCAATACCAGCGAAATTAATATGGAGGGAGATAATATTCCTTTTATCGATTCAATTTTTGCCAGCTCAGTTCCAGCATTAATATAAACCATTGTGCCTGGAAGCATCCCCAGAAGGCTTACCCAAAAATAAGTAAAAGTTGAAATCTTGGTTAGCCCCATTAATAAATTTATTAAAAAAAATGGAAACACTGGCAGCAGACGCAAAGTAAAAAGATAAAAAATTCCTTCCTTTTCAATTCCTTTATTTATTTTATCGAATTTAGTTTTAAATTTTGACTCCAAGAAGTTCTTAAATAAATATCTAGAGGCCAAAAACGCCAAGGTTGCACCAATTGTACTTGCTAGCGAGGCAACAATTATCCCCACTTTAAATCCAAAAATGGCACCTGCAGCTAAAGTTAATATACTGGCCCCTGGAAATGAAAGTGCCACCGACACAATATAGAGCAGGGCAAATAATCCCAAAACATAAAAGGCATTTTGAGTGTAGTATAGATGAAGTGAATTTTGATGAAGCTTTAGATTTTCTAAAGATAAATATTCGCCTAACCCAAAATATTTGTATGAGAAAATCACCACAACAATTAATAAAAAAATACCCATACTTTTCATCAACTTATTATTCATCAAATTCTCCATCTTATAATCATAAATCTCTTTTAGATTCTATACCAACATGACGTTAAATTAGCTCCTTGGCCACAGATTACTCAATTTAATATTGTTTATTTTAAAATTTCACTGTTCAAAACGCTTACTCATTTATAGAGTTTAATATTGGAGCTTTTATGAAACTTAAAACGATTATATTTCTACTTAGTTTTTTTTCAATACTATCTTTTGCAGGTTCTGATTTTGATCAATCTCATACACCATGGACTAATATTTTATCTACTGTCGTAATCCCTGAGGGAAAAACGACAGTAATAGATTATCTATATTTAAAACGCAATCCAGAGAAACTATTAAATTATCTTTCAAGTTTAGAGAAAATTTCAAAACAAAATTTTCTAGTCTTTACCGAAAATCAAAAACTAGCATTTTGGATAAATGCTTATAACGCCTATACTATAAAATTAATATTAGATAACTACCCGGTTAAATCCATAAAAGATATTGGAAGTATTTTCTCTAGTCCGTGGAAGAAGAAATTTATTCATCTTTTGAATGATGAAATAAGTTTAGACTATATTGAACATGAACAAATTAGAAAAAACTTTAAAGAACCTAGAATTCATTTTGCAGTGGTGTGTGCCTCTATTGGATGCCCATCTCTTAGCAACGAAGCCTATATCGCCGAAAAACTAGATTCCCAATTAGAAGATGCCACAATAAAGTTTTTAAAAGATACTAAAAGAAATCGCTTCAACAAAGAGGCCAAAACATTAGAAATTTCTTCAATTTTTAAATGGTATGAAGAAGACTTTCAAAAGTATAGTGGTGGAATTAAGGCTTTTATTTCAAAAAAAATAACATCATCTCAAACCGATCAATTATCTATTATCGGCAATGAAACTAAAGTTATTTTTCTCGAATACGACTGGGCTTTAAATATAAAATAAAGATAAGAAGCCAAAAATCACGCTTAATTTTAGACCAGCTCATCTATAATCTCTTCCAAATCACTTATGAATAATTGTTTGATCACAGCGTCAGGTGGGGGCTTTTTTACGCAACATACGGATTTTTTCCTTGCTCCGAAGATCAGATATACTTGCATTTAACTGGCATATCAATTGCCACCTAGAGCTCTGATTCAGATCACATGATTCTTCACAATTTTAAAAGAAGAGGTATTACCATGAGCATTAGAGTTTTTATCATTTCCGGTTCAGGTCGGCGCCAATATAATTGTCCCGGTGTGGATTCGAAATCGCGGACATTAATGCTGCGTATGAAAGACCAGCTTCCTAAGCATTGGGAAGTGGATATCGAAGATCTGGGAAATGTCTACGGCAGAGCGAGAATCCAAAGCTGCAACGCTTGTGTTTCGACTTCCATGGCACTGTGTGTTTGGCCATGCAACTGCTACCAGAAAAATCATAAAAAAGAACCAGATCTCATGTGGGACCTAGATATGTATTCGCGCCTTGAACAGGCCGATGCTTGGGCAGTGATAGGGCCGGTCAACTGGTATGCACCACCAAGTAATTTAAAACTTATGTTTGATAGACTTGTCTGCATGAACGGTGGCAATCCACGAGAGGATTTGATCGACCATAAAGATCCTGAAAAAGCGATGAAGCTGGAGCACTCTCCCCTGTGGCAGGATTTAAGTATTAATCATCTTGAGGGCCACACCGCCGGATTTTTTTGTTATGGAGACGGTGGGGGCGATGAACTCGATAAAACAGGTCGCCCTCAGATACTACAGCATAAAGATTATTTTAACTCTGATGACGAACCTTTTCATGACATGCGAGATGCTTATGCACCCCTGGTCTGGCAGTGTCGTTATGGCGGCATTGAGGTACCAGATCTACTTTGGAAATACGTAGAATTTGGTGTGGACAAAAAATACAGCGACAATCAGGCGGAGCACATGATGAAAGAAAAGCACGTGCTCCATTCATTTGATACCTGGGTGTCGGAGTTTCAGCATTGCATTGAGAAAAAAGGGAAAGTTTCGCCGAGTAAATATTCTGCCGTTGGATACGTTGGCCCCTCTCACAAATGGGCCGATGTAAAACTTAAGTGGCGCGCCATTTTGATGTCGGCCGGAGTCCCCAGGAAAGATTCATCCCCGGGAGCACAGCAAAAACTGAAGCTTAATAAAGACGATACTTTTTTACCAAAAAAATCAGCAAATAAGGACTTAGAATAGCTCTCCTCATTAGATCTTCGCAGCGATGAATGTGCTATTTAAACAATCATAGACATCACTGCGGAAATGGCGCACAATTCCGCAGTATGATCGAAAGAATTTGTAAGCTATCAAAAATAAGATGAAAAAACTATTGCCAGATATTTTGAAATTCTGGTCGATACGTTGATTGGATTTTTTCTAGAACCTTTTAATGAATCGGTGCGAGCAAGGCAAAGTCAAAAACCCAAGTTTTATCTTTTTGATACTGGTATCACTCGCCATCTCACACAAATGTCAGAAATACCACTCGCTCCTAGCAACAGTGAATATGGTAAGCTTTTTGAACAAATGATTATTTGTGAATATTTTCGTTTGAGAGATTATCTTGAAAAGGATTATAAATTTTTCTACCTACGCACTAAAGATAATGCTGAAATTGATTTAATTGTCAAAATGCCTAGAGGAAAAAAAAGAGAGACTACGCGATGATGGTGTGCGCGTTATTCCTTGGATGCAAGAGTTAAAAGAACTATTTAAGTGGAAATGATTGTTTTAAATTTTCTTCATCTAAAAATCTTTTATGCAAAAAATTTATTTGATCTAGCAAATGCAAAATAACTTGCAAAGATTCATCATTCGGATTGCAATGTTGTTTTAGTCCACAAATTAATTCGATACGTTTTAAATCATCATTATCAAAAACAAGATCTTCTGAATTATAGGGATGAATAATATTAAATTCAATCCATGTCAGTATGTCATCCTCGGAAATATCAAAATTCATACAAACGTGTTCAATTTTATATGTCGCTGTGTTCATAGGTTCGCTCCTACTCTCTTGTCTTCCCACTCTTTGATTTTACCTACCAGCTCTGCAGGAATATCTTTTGGAATAATGATTTTAACTATTGCATAGAGATCGCCTAGATTATCTTTTTTGTGCACACCCTTACCTTTAATTCTTATTTTTGTACCACTACTGACACCGGCCGGAATATTTAATTCCACTTGGCCGTCTACTGTTTTTATGATTTCCCTACCGCCAAGAATCGCCTTAGAAAAAAGTACTGGAATTTCAATTTCTAAGTCATCTCCATTTCGTTTAAACTCATCAGATGGTTTAACATTTATTTGAATAAACATATCACCGCTCTCACCACCAGAGTGACTCGGTTCTCCTAGGCCCCTAAATCGTAATTTCTGTCCACTCTTGAGGCCCGCTGGAATTTTAACTTGGATATTTTTTCCCTCTCGTGTGGTAAATGTCTTGTCATGACCCAGTATACTTTCTTTAAAATCAATTTCCATTGTATATTGAGTATCGTGTCCTCTCATTTTTCGGTGTCTTTGACTTCCTTGTGAAAAACCTTGGCCAAAAATATTTTCAAATATATCTTGATAACGAGAATCATCTTCAGCATTTGATTCAGAATAAAATGGGCCATGATCTTGCGGCCCACCTGTCCTTTGATTATGGCCACTGCCACTTAAATCATATTGTTTTCGTTTTTCATCATCCGTCAGAACTTCGTGCGCCTCTGACACATCTTTAAACATATCTTCGGCCACTTTATTTTTGGGATTTAAATCTGGATGATACTTACGTGCTAATTTTTTATAACTTTTTTTAATCTCATCTTTGGTCGCATCTTTGGATAAACCTAAAGTGGCATAATAATCTTTCATTTTTATATCACCCAGTATTTCATGATCTGTATCAGGATTTTTGACTTACTCATTTCGAACTTTCCCGGCAAAGCATAGATTACATAGTTGCTGGACCGATGAATTCTCTCCATTCTTCCATCGCCTGGTCGCCCGGGCGATCGATATGAATTTTATCGTCAACAGAACTGACCCAACTGAGTGGTATAAAATGGTGCTGACCATTTTTATCTTTTTTAAGTTTGATGTGATCAGTACCTTCCAAATGATCGACCACTGCGAACTGGCCATTTTGCGAACAAACTACCGGCATATCTGGTTTTACATCTTCAAAATTTATCATATGAACCCCTTTTTTTGTTTCCTTTTGTGGATTGTCATAAGAAGACAAAGCAAATCCCGTACCTGTTGCTTCGAGCGTTTAAGCAGAATATGGAACCGTAAAAGGGGTAAACTACCCATCAACTAAAGCGAAAGTTCTATTTTTGACCGTTAACAGAAAAAAAACTTTGATGAAATCTTGAGAACTATACAATCTTGCCATCCCAGAGCATGGAAATAAAATCATTCACAGGAAGTATTGTTATATTATTTTCCAGCTTTCTCATTTCTTTTTCTTGGCAAACTAGTAGCATTAGCTTGGGATTATATTCTTCTTTTACGGCATTTAATCCCTTTAGATCATTTCGTCTCACTCTGTCTATTGCTTT
>Ga0163144_10008974_pt1 | contig 21549 bp, 20 predicted proteins | sample OliLak19BULKMAT1_FD_123175 | JGI IMG/M metagenome (GOLD analysis project Ga0163144, IMG submission 123175) | Freshwater microbial mat bacterial communities from Lake Vanda, McMurdo Dry Valleys, Antarctica - Oligotrophic Lake LV.19.BULKMAT1 | ecosystem: Environmental > Aquatic > Freshwater >... | reverse complement strand
GCCGGCGGGCTGGCGGCGCTGCTGGCCCAACCCGAGCGGTTCCGGGGGATGAAGGTCGGGCTGGTGCTGTGCGGCGGGAATATCGACGCGCGGATGCTGGCTGTGGTGCTGAACCGGGAGATGGTCCGTGAGCGGAGATTGATCGTCTATCGTATCCTGGGCGACGACCGGCCGGGGATGCTGTCGGCCATGGCGGCGGTGATCGGGGGCCTCGGCGGTAACATCATTGATGTCGTTCACAATCGGCTGGCGCTGGACGTTCCGGCCAAGGGGGCCGAGTTCGACATCATGGTCGAAACGCGCGATAGCGCCCACGCCGACGAGATCGGTCAGGCTTTGAAGGACAAGGGCTATGCGCTTCGGATGGGCTAGCGGGGTTGTAGTCGCCGGTGCGCTGGCGCTGAGTGCGTGCAACCGCGATTCGGCGAGCGGCGCGGATCTGGACGCCAATGCCCGGGCCGCCGCCTTCTTCATGGAGTCCAACGCCAAGGCCGACGGGGTCCAGACGCTCCCGTCCGGCCTGCAGTACAAGGTGGTCCAGTCGGGGCCGTCGGGCGCGGCCACGCCCGACCGCAACGATCTTGTGCGGGTCGACTATGAGGGGGCCCTGACCGATGGGTCGGTGTTCGACAGCTCCTTTTCGCGCGGCCAGCCCTATGTGACGACGGCCGAACAGGTCGTCCCCGGCTGGACCGAGGCGCTGCAGTTGATGAAGGCCGGCGACGAATGGACCCTCTATGTGCCGCCGGCCCTGGGCTATGGCGAGCGCGGTCAGGGGGCGGACATTCCACCCAACTCCGTGCTGGTGTTCCGGATCAAGCTGCTGGATGTCGCCCAGGTGCCGGGCGGCGGGCGCGGGACGGGACTGGCGACGGGGTAGACGCTGACTTCTCCCTCTCCCTCGGGGGAGGGTCGTCGATGCCGAGCATCGACGGGGTGGGAAGGGCCGGCGAGACGGCGGCAGGCCCGGGGGCTTGCCTTGCCGCCCCTACCCGGCCTCGCTGCGGTCAGCCACCCTCCCCCGAGGGTGAGGGAGAGTCGGTGCGCCACTCTTCGCGGACTGCGTCATCGGCTTCGATGGCGAGCCTTGCCTTCCGCAGTTCGGCGAAAGCCGCCCCATCCATCAGCCGCGACAGCGCCCAGACGGCGGCTCCCCGCACCAGCGGCGACGCATCGTCCACAAGCCATTTCGCGCTCTCGACCAACCCCGCATCTCCGCTGTTTCCGATGGCGTAGAGGACGTTGCGCACGAACCGGTCGCGGCCGATGCGTTTGACGGGGCTTTTCGAAAACAGGGCGCGGAAGGCGGCGTCATCCAGCGCCGCGAGGTCGGCGAGGCGCGGGGAGACGAGTGCGTCGCGCGCGGTCAGGCGGGCTTCGCGCGAGACGGCGGCGAACTTGTTCCACGGACAGACCGCCAGACAGTCGTCGCAGCCGTAGATCCGCGAGCCGGTGGCGCTGCGGAACTCGACCGGCCAGGGGCCGGCGTGTTCGATGGTCAGGTAGGACAGGCAGCGGCGGGCGTCGAGCTGGAACGGGGCGGGAAAGGCGTTGGTCGGACAGGCATCGAGGCAGGCGGTGCAGGAGCCGCAATGCTCGGTCTCGGGCGGGTCGGGCTCGATCTGCGCAGCCGTCAGGATGACGCCGAGGAACAGCCAGTTGCCGTGCTCGCGGCTGAGCAGATTGGTATGTTTGCCCTGCCAGCCGAGGCCCGCCCGCTGGGCCAGGGGTTTTTCCATCAAGGGGGCGGTGTCGACAAAGACCTTGACCTCGGCCCCCAGCTGCGCGGCGACCTGGCCGGCGAGGGTCTTGAGCCGGCCCTTGATGACCTCGTGATAGTCGTCGCCGCGGGCATAGACCGAGATATAGCCGGCGGACCGGTCGGCCAGTTCGGGCAGGGGGTCGCGCTCCGGGCCGTAGTTCATCCCCAGAACGATGGCGGTGCGGGCGTCTGGCCACAGGGCGACGGGATGGGCGCGGCGTTCGAGCGTGGTCTGCATCCAGCCCATATCGCCGTGCCGGCCGGTCTCGACGAAATGGGCCAGCCGCTCGCCGGCGTTCCACGGCTCGGACGCGGAGGCGAAGCGGCAGACGTCGAACCCGAGGCCGGCGGCCCGGGCGCGGAGGATGTCGCGGACATCGGACATGGGGGCTTCTAGCCTCCTTCAAGCGGCTGCGGCGAGCGCCCGCGAAACATCGGGTGACCTGACAGCCGCCCCGGCCCGAAGTCGTCGGTCTCCTTGCGAAAGTCACGCGCCAGCCGATCGTGGAGCGGATCAACCCCGTCTATTTTTTCGGCGGAGGATTACCTCAGCCGAAGGGTTCCAGCGCTGCGTCGAGACGGGCGCTCGCGGACGGGTTGGCCGCCTGGAGCGCCCGGCCGTCCGCAACCACTGTGTCGCAGCGGTTGGCCTCAAGCGCCTGATCGATCTGGGCGGCCCGCCCGGCGTCGAAAGGCTCCTCGCCGCCGAAGTGCACGCAGATCTCGGCGCGCTGAACCAGGGCGTCGACCGGATCGGTCGGGACAGCGGGCCCGGCCGCAGCCGCCGCTTCCACGGCCGGATCGGCCGGGGCCGTCTCGACCGGCGCAGCGGGTTCGGCGGCGGGCTGACAGGCCGCCAGCGTGAGCGCGGCAATGCCCACGGCGAAGATACGAGACATGAGGAGCCCTCCCGAGGCGGATTGATGTATCAGTGTGACTCGAACGGGCGGCATTTGGGAAGAAGGGCCGTCCTGCAGGTTCGCTTACAGGTCCGACGCGACAGGCCGGATCGAGCCGCTGCCGACAACGAGGAAGGCCCTATGCCAATGGGAAACATGAGGCATTCGTCGCGGGTGGGTGCGATGAAGACGCACCTGAATTGGTTACCGGCACTTGTCGTTATGGGGTGCGCGACGGTGCCGCCGCCAGACGGAGGCGAAGCCGCGGTCCGCTCGGCCGATGAGCGGCAGCGAGCTATGGTGGCGGCCGCCGATGTCGCTGGCCTGGACGGGCTTGCGCACGCGAACCTTCGGATCAACGCGCCGGGAGGCCGCGTGCTTTCGCGCGAACAGTTTCTCGCAAACATGCGGAACGGCGAGATCGCCACGGAACAGTTCCAGCGGACACCGGAAGAGGTTCGCATCAGCGGCGGGGTTGCGGTCGTGATGGGCGGGGAAGTCTTTACCCCCGTCGCGGCGAGCGAACTTGGACGCAGCTTTGGACCAGTGCCGCTGCACAGAAGATACACGAACGTCTACGTCTGGGAGGCCGGTCGCTGGCAGTGGCTCGCTCGGCATGCAAACGTCGTCCCGCCCGGTAATTACTAGGTCCTCAAGCCGCACGAACCCATCCTTGGGGATCTCCACCCGTCGGTCGCGAAACCTCCTTCAGAGTCTCACTCCTCGTGCGGGCTGCTCGCCGCCGTGCGGCGAGCCCGGATGGCCGCCAGAACATCCGCCATGATAAGGCGGCTCAGGCTCCACGGCTCGATCAGATAGCGGCGCGCCAGACGACGCGGATCGTTGGCTAGACGGAACAGCCACTCCACGCCCATTCGCCCCATCCAGCGCGGGGCGGGCTTCTGGGCCCCGGCCTCATAGTCAAAGGCGGCACCCACCGAGAAGATGGTGCAGTCCGGCAGGGCGTCGAGATGGTCGAGGATCCACAGCTCCTGACGTGGCATCCCCATGCCGACGAACAGGATATGCGGGTCGAACGCCTTGGCCTCGGCGATGACGGCGGCATTGTCGGCGGAGCCCCGGGTCGCGTCGAAATAGCCGTCGCGGACCCGGATGTCTGCGCCGGGATAGGCGGTCGAGAGGCTTTCGCGCGCGCGCTCGACCACAGCCCGCTCGCCGCCGACATAGAGAACCCGCCAGCCCTTGCGATCGGCGACGCTCCAGAAATGGTCGCGCCAGTCCAGGTAGGTGCAGCGATGAAAGCCGCGGCCCTGAAGCCCCAGCGCCCTTGCGAACTGGATCAGCGGTGTGGAGTCCACCTCCACCAGATCGGCGCGTTCGTAGAAGCGGGCCAGCTCCGGATTTCGGCCGAGGAGGGCCATGCTGTTGAGGTTGTGATTGGCGATCACGACCTTGCGGCGCGCCTCGACCCAGGTCTCGACATGGTGGAGGACCTCTTCCGGGCGGACGAGGTCGACGGTCTGGCCCAGCAGGCGCACTCGTTCGCGCGCCCGCCGCGCCTTGCGGAACGGGCGGCGCGCCGCTTCCCGACGATCCGTCGGCTGCGCGTCGTAGGCCGGGAGAACGGTCTCGGTCATGACCGGAGACTGACCGATCACCCTCAATATCCCGTAAGAAGAGACGCTTAACGCGCCGTAGACCAAGATGTTTTGCGCCGCACTATCGACTGGGTTATGGCTCGCCCGCTGTCGGTTGGAGAGGGTCTTCGATGCGCGTCACCATGATCGGAACGGGCTATGTCGGCCTGGTATCGGGAGCCTGTTTCGCGGACTTCGGGCATACGGTGGTGTGTGTCGACAAGGACCCGTCCAAGATCGAGCGCCTGAACCGCGGCGAGATTCCAATCTTTGAACCCGGTCTGGACCAGCTGGTGGCGGACAACGTCAAGGCGGGCCGGCTGTCGTTCGCGGTGGACGGTTCGCAGGCGATCCGCGACGCCGAGATCGTCTTCATCGCCGTGGGCACGCCAACGCGGCGCGGCGACGGCCATGCCGACCTGTCCTATGTCTATGCCGCCGCCGAGGAGATCGCCGGCCTGATCCAGGACTTCACCGTGATCGTGACCAAGTCGACCGTGCCCGTCGGCACCGGCGACGAGGTCGAGGCCATCATGCGACGCGCCAATCCGGACGCGCAGTTTGCTGTGGTGTCCAACCCCGAGTTCCTGCGCGAAGGCGCCGCGATCGAGGACTTCAAACGCCCCGACCGGGTCGTGATCGGCGTCGAGGACCCCCGGGCCCGCGAGGTGATGGCAGAACTCTATCGTCCGCTGAGCCTGAACGAGTTTCCCGTCGTCTATACCAGCCGGCGCACCTCGGAGCTGATCAAATATGCCGGCAACGGCTTTCTGGCGATGAAGATCACCTTCATCAACGAGATCGCCGACCTGTGCGAAAAAGTGGGGGCCGACGTGCAGCAGGTGGCAAAGGGTATCGGACTAGACGGCCGGATCGGGTCGAAATTTCTCAATCCCGGCCCCGGCTATGGCGGATCGTGCTTTCCCAAGGACACCATCGCCCTGGTCCGCACCGCCCAGCAGTATGGCGCACCCGTCCGCCTGATCGAGACCACGGTCGAGGTCAATGACGCGCGCAAGCTGGCGATGGCCGAGAAGATCCGCACCGCCATGGTCGGCCCCGGCGGCGATATCGCGGACAAGACGGTCGCGGTGCTGGGCCTGACGTTCAAGCCGAACACCGACGACATGCGCGACAGTCCCAGCCTTTCGATCATCCCGGCCCTGCAGGCCATGGGGGCCAGGGTCACGGCCTTCGATCCGGAGGGCATGAAAGAGGCCGGTCATCTGTTGCAGGACGTCGCCTTTGCCACCGGTCCCTATGAGGCGGCGACGGGGGCCGACGCCGTGGTGATCCTGACCGAATGGGACCAGTTCAGGGCCCTGGATCTGGCGCGCCTGAAGGGATTGATGACGCGGCCGCTGATGATCGACCTGCGCAATGTCTATCGCACCCAGGAGGTCCGGGCGGACGGGTTTGAATACGTCGGCGTCGGCAAGCCGTGAGCGCCGAGGCGCCGGGGCCGGCCCTTGTCACCGGGGCGGCGGGCTTTGTCGGCATGCATGTGGCGGAACGGCTGCTGCAGCGCGGCGAGACGGTCATCGGGGTCGATGATTTCAACGCCTATTACGACGTCGCGCTGAAGGATCTGCGGACCGCCCGTCTGGCGGCCTGGCCGGGCTTTCGCATGGTTCGGGGCGATATTGCGGACGCGCCCGCCATGGCCGGGCTGGTCCGGTCCTCGGGCGCGCGCCGGGTCGTTCACCTCGCCGCCCAGGCCGGCGTGCGGTACTCGATCGAAAACCCCTTCGCCTATGAGCGGTCCAATCTTCACGGCCACCTGTCGATCCTTGAGGCCTGCCGTCACGGCGGGGTCGAGCACCTGGTCTATGCCTCCTCAAGCTCGGTCTATGGCGACCGGCCGCTGACGGGGCAGGGCTTCCGCGAGGAGGATCCGGCCGTCAGCCCCGTTTCGCTCTATGCCGCCACCAAGCGATCGTGTGAGCTGATGAGCCAGAGCTACGCCTCACTGTACGGCTTCCCCCAGTCCTGCCTTCGGTTTTTCACCGTCTACGGCCCGATGGGACGTCCAGACATGGCCTATTTCGGCTTTACCGAAAAGATCATGCGGGGCGAGTCGATCGAGGTGTTCGGCGAGGGCCGGATGGCGCGCGACTTCACCTTCATCGACGACATCGTCGACGGCGTGGTGGGCGTGCTGGACAATCCGCCGGCGAGGAGCCGACACGAGGTCTACAATATCGGCGACTCCAGCCCGGTGGGCCTGATGGAGATGATCGCCACCCTCGAGGCGGCCCTAGGGCGCGAGGCGGTCAAGGTCATGCGGCCGATGCAGGCGGGCGACGTCACCGCCACCTATGCCGATGTCACCAAGCTGCACGCCCTGACCGGTTATGCCCCGAGGGTTGCCCTGGCCGAGGGTCTGGGCCGGTTCGTCGGCTGGTGGCGGGATTGGCGCGGGGTCTGATCCCGCGTCAGCTTCCGTAGGGACGGCGTCGCTGTTCCCGATCGGAAGCGGTGCTATAGCGGGACGGTCGGCCCGTGGGGGTGCAGGCACCACGCTCGGGGGGCCAACATGCCGGATCAAGTCACGGTTACGACCAACACGTCCTGGTTCAGTCGCATGGGCTCGGCCTTCGCCGGTGTCGTCGTCGGCCTGATCCTGATCGTGGCCTGTGTGGCCGGACTGGCCTGGAACGAGGGCAATGCGGTCAAGGTGGCGCGCGGCCTGACCGAGGGCGCGGGTACGGTCATGGAGGCGGAGACGTCGCCGGTCCTTCCCGCCAACGACGCGAAGCTGGTGCATGTGAGCGGCTCCGTCGCCGTCACCGAACCGCTGGCCGATCCGGCGTTCGGCGTCACCGCGACCGGCGTGAAGCTGGCCCGCAAGGTCGAGATGTATCAGTGGCAGCAAGAGTCCAAGAGCGAGACCCGGACCAGGCTGGGCGGGGGTGAGGAAACTGTCACGACCTATACCTATTCGAAAATGTGGTCTCCGGAGGCTATTGATTCCAGCGGCTTCCAGTCGGTCGCGGGTCACGAGAACCCGCAGATGACGATCGAGGCCTATGAGGTCTACGCCCGGGACGCGACCCTGGGCGATTTCCGGCTTGAGGAGAATGTGCTGAGCCAGATGGGCGGGGCCCAGCAACTGCCGCTGCCCCCGGCGACGCTGGAAACCATCGAGGCGGCCGCGGGCCAGGGACGAACCCTCAGTCTAAGCCAGAACCGGATCTATATCGGCGAGAACGCCGCTTCGCCGACGATCGGGGATACGCGCGTGTCCTATGATCTGACTCCGGCGGCCGAAACCAGCGTGGTCGCGCGCCAGAACGGCGACGGCTTCCTGCCTTATCGGCCGCGCAACGGGGCCGAGTTCCTGCTGGTGGCCGAGGGCGACGTGCCCGCCGCCGATATGTTCCAGACCGCCCAGGACACGAACACCCTGGTCGCTTGGGTCATCCGCGTGCTGGGCATGGTGCTGCTGATGGTCGGCTTCGGCCTGATCCTGGCCCCCTTCGGGGTTCTGGCGGATGTGCTGCCGCTGGCCGGGACGATCGTGAGGATGGGTACGGGCCTGATCGGCTTCGTTCTGGGCATGATCGTCGGCACGGTGACCATCGCCCTGGCCTGGCTCGCCTTCCGGCCCCTCACGACGGCGATCATTCTGGTCATCGGCGGCGCTATCGCCTTCGCCGTCTATCGTCTGGGGCGCGGGCGCTCGAAGAAAAAGCTGGCGGCCGAGGCGGCTGCGCCCGCCGCGCCCTAACGCTCGACCATGCGGGTGTAGAGGTGCCAGGTGGCATAACCCAGCACCGGCAGAACCACGGCCAGACCGATGAACAGGGGCAGGGACCCCAGCAGCAGGAGGCCCGCGACGCGCAGGCCCCACGAGGCCACAGTGGGCAGATTACGGCCCACTGCGCGAACGGAGGTTCCGACCGCCGTCCCCGCGTCCACAGGACGGTCCACGATCATGGGGAAGGACACCAGCGTGAGGAACACGGTCAGGACCGCGAAGCCCGCGCCGACCAGATTGCCGACGATGACCAGGGTCCGGCCCTCCGGAGTGGAAAACAGCTGCTCGAACCCGCCGGCGATCGTCATGGGACCGATCTGCGCCAGCGTGGCCTGGTAGATGATCCAGGCTGCGGCGATCCAGGCCCCGAACAGGACCAGCGACATGAGGGTCAGCATCACCAGGGGCGTCCGGCTGCGACCCCGCAGGGGATCGAAGAAGTGGAGCCAGCTGGAGCTGATGCCCAGCCCCCGCCGGCGCGCGATTTCGTAGAATCCGGCCGCCACCGCCGGACCCATCACCGACAGACCCGCCACCAGCGGAAAGAAGACGGGCAGCAACTGGTCATTCAGGGCGAGAACCGCCGTCAGCAGCCCCAGCACCGGATACAGCACCGCCAGCACAAGGATGTCGCCACGCTTGGCGTTGAAGTCCTGCCACCCCTGCGAAAGGGCCCAGTTCAGGTCGGCGCCCGTGATCCGCCGCACGGCGGGCAGCGCGGACGGGGGCAGTGGCGTGGCGGGACTGCTGGACATGAGGATTCCGGTGGACTGAGGGGCGGCGGGTGACTCGAGACTGACTACGAACGGGAACTGAAAGCGTTACCGAAGGTAGTCCGGTCTCCGGAAGGGCGCCACCGCCGGGCCGTCACGGCTTGGTGATCAGGGGCGAGCCGGTCGGGGCCTCAAGCAGGAAGGCCCGCACCGGGGGCAGGGACCGTTCCGGGGCCTCCTCGTGCGGCAGGTGGCCGAGATCGGGGAAGGAGACCAGACGGACATCGGCGAGGTGGCGTTGGAAGTCCTGGGCATTGGCGAACGGGATCATGGCGTCCTTCTCGCCCCAGACCAGCAGGACCGGCGCGGTGATGCGGTCCAGCAACGGAACGGGGTCGCGCAGAACGGTCTGTTCCATCCGGTCCAGCATCGCCTGACGGGCCCCCGGGGCCAGCATCAGGTCACGGTAGCGGGTCACAGTCGGCTCGGTCAGGGCGGCCGGGTCCGCATAGCCGACCGCGATGTTCGACTTCAGCATGCCGCGCGGCAGGGTGTAGCGCATCAGCCCCATGACGGGGGGCACGTCCGGTGCCTTGCCGTATTCGAAGCCGGGGCTGGCGAAGCCGTCGGGCGAGATCAGCACCACTCGATCGACCCGGTCCGGGTGCGCGGCCGCCATTGTCCAGGCCAGTCGGCCCCCGACCGAGTTTCCGATGAAGGAGGCGCGCTGGACGCCCAGATGGTCCATGGTCGCCAGCAGCAGGCGGGTGACATGGTCGTCCGTGTAGTCAGCGACCGGGTCAGGAGGCGACAGCCCCGCGCCGGGCAGGTCGAGGCGAATGACCCGCAGGTCGTCGTCCAGCACCTCGGCCCACGGCTCCCAGGTGTGCAGGCTGGCACCGAACCCGTGTAGCAGGATCACGGCAGGGGCGTCGCGCGGACCGGTGTCACGCACATGGAGCCGCATGCCGCCGACCTCGATCATGTCGCCGGGTCGCGCGAGATACAGCGGTTCCAGATCTGCCCGGGACCTGTCGGGCGCGTAGAGCCACAGGCCCAGGCCCAGCAGCCCCAGACCCAGCAGAACAAGGCCGACCAGCAGGACCGACTTCATACCGTCCGGCCGGGCTCAATCATCGGATCAGGCAGCGACGGCGGTGCGGGCGAGGGCGCAATGGCTCCAGATTTCCGACAGGGCGTCGATCAGCCGGTCGATGTCGCCATCGTCGTGCACGGGCGAAGGCGTGATCCGAAGCCGCTCGGTCCCCAGCGGCACGGTCGGATAGTTGATCGGCTGGACGTAGATGCCGTGATTGTCCATCAGCCAGTCCGAGATCATCTTGCACTTGTGCGGGTCGCCGACCATCACCGGGATGATGTGACTATCGTTGGGCAGGTGCGGAATGCCGGCGGCGTCCAGCCGGGCGCGGACCCGGGTCACGCGGTCCTGATGCCGGGCGCGTTCCATCTCCGAAGCCTTGAGGTGGCGGACGCTGGCGCAGGCACCGGCGGCCACGGCGGGCGGCAGGGCGGTGGTGAAGATGAAACCCGAGGCGAAGCTGCGCACGAAATCGCAAAGGGCAGCCGAAGCAGCGATGTAGCCGCCCATGACGCCGAAGGCCTTGCCCAGGGTGCCCTCAATGACCGTGATCCGGTCCATCAGCCCCTCGCGCTCGGCCACGCCGCCGCCGCGGGGGCCATAGAGGCCAACGCCGTGGACCTCATCCAGATAGGTCATGGCCCCGTGTTTTTCGGCAACCTCGACGATCTCGCGGATCGGGCCGATGTCGCCGTCCATGGAATAGACGCTCTCGAAAGCGACCAGTTTGGGCCGCGACGGGTCGATCTTTGACAACAGCTCATCCAGGTGCGCCGGGTCGTTATGGCGGAAGATCTGGCGCTCGGCGCGGCTGTGGCGAATGCCCTCGATCATCGAGGCATGGTTGCAGGCGTCGGACAGGACCACGCAGTTGGGCAGGCGTGCGGCGAGGGTCCCCAGCGCGGCCCAGTTGGAGACGTAGCCTGACGTGAACAGCAGGGCCGCTTCCTTGCCGTGCAGGTCGGCCAGTTCGCGCTCCAGCAGCACGTGATGGTGGTTGGTGCCCGAAATGTTGCGCGTGCCCCCGGCCCCCGCGCCGCAGCTGTCCAGTGCCTCATGCATGGCGCGCAGCACATGGGCGCTCTGACCCATGCCGAGATAGTCGTTGGAGCACCAGACCGTCACCTCGTCGGGGCCGTCGCCGTGCTTCCTGGCCTTCGGGAAGCTGCCACGCTTGCGCTCCAGCTCGGCGAAGACGCGGTAGTTGCCGGCGTCGCGCAGGCTTTCGAGCTCGCTCTCGAAGAAGGCTTCATAGTTCATGGCGGATTTTCCCCCGGGTCTTTTCTGTCTTTGCGTTGATCACTGGTCGCGTTCCCCGGTCGCCGCGAGGGCGACCTGCACGGCCGGTTTGGGTCGACCCAGCGCCCAGCCCCACAGGGCGCGGTCGGGCGAGGGAAGCATGAGAAAGCCATGCTCGAGCAGGCCGAGGGCCGCGAGCATGAACATCAGGGCGTAGCCGACCTGGCCACCGCCCTCGGTCGACAGGGCGGCGTCGCCCAGCATCAGGGTCACCACGATCGACAGGGCCAGCGAGACCGGAAACAGGGCGTTGAACCGCGCACGGCGGAAATAGCTTTGCAGATAGGCCAGACCCATCGGCAGGAAGGTGACCGGCGGATTGGGCACGCCGAGGAAGATGTTCAGCTTGGTCGAGAGCCGCATGCCGAGCAGCAGGAGGAAGGTCAGGGTCCCGGTCTGGTTCGGCTGGCCCCAGGTCAGGGCGACGAACAGAAGCGCGGTCAGGGCCAGCGCGATCTCGTGGTGGATGACCGTTTCGGCCGACACCGTGAACCGGCGCCAGCCTGTCGCGCCGAACGGACAGGCCGTGCGGCGCGGCCCGGTCAGCTTGCCCATCAGAAAGCCCATCTCATGCCAGCCCCACACCGTCAGGGCGCAACCGAAGGCGACATAAGCACCGGTTACGCTGGGGTCGCGCGCAGCGATCATCAGCCCCACCGTCGCTGTGGCGGCCACGACGGCATAGATGCCCAGGCTCCAGCCGAAGGTGGCGCGCGGTCGCCTCACCAGCCACAGGATGGCACCGGTGGAGAACCACCACAGCAGGGCTGCAATCAACAGAGGTTGGGCGAAGGCCGACATGACTACCAGGTCGGCTCCAGGCGGATGTTCTCGGGCGGTGTGTTCTTGTCGACCGGAAGGAAATACAGCCCCGCCAGGGTCGCTCCGGCCTTCAGCGCCAGACCCAACCGCTTCACGCCGCTGAACAGCCCGCCCGTGGCCTTGGCCTCGCCCATGGCGTCGCTGGTCAGCCGCAGCCGCTCCATGCCGGCACGGAAGCGCGGATCGTCGGTGCGCAGCACGACCGGATAGACCTGTTTCGATATCTCCGACGTGATGCGGAAGACTTCGTAATCATAATCGGTGATGTCGACGCCCAGCGCCTTATGGAAGGCCGGGCGCATGTGGTCACGCACATACATGGTCGCATAGACCGACAGCAGAAAGAACCGGATCCACCAGACGTTGCCTCCGGTCAGCAGCTTGGGATCGGTCCGCATCAACAGGGCGAAGGCCTCGCCGTGGCGGAACTCGTCGTTGCACCACTTTTCGAACCATTTGAAGATCGGGTGGAAACGCTTATCCGGGTGGTTCTGCAGATGCCGGTAGATGGCGATGTAGCGGGCGTAGCCGATCTTCTCCGACAGATAAACGGCGTAGAAGATGAACTTGGGCTTGAAGTGGGTGTATTTCTTGACCTTGGTCAGGAAGCTCAGGTCCACGCCGATCTTGGCGTCCTTCAGCGTATCGTTGATGAAGCCCGCGTGGCGGGCCTCGTCGCGGCTCATGTATTTGAACAGGGCCCGGATGTCGGGGTTGGTGACCCGCTTGGCGATTTCGGCATAAAGGACGCAGCCCGAGAACTCGGACGTCAGGGACGACACCAGGAAGTCGACAAACTCCTTCCTCAGGTCCTCGGGCAGGCTCTCGATGGCACCCTCAAAGGCGGCGTCGCGCTTGAAGTGGTCCTTATTGTAGTCTGCGGCCATCTCGGCCATCAGGGCGTCCCACTGGTCCCGGACCGGGGACACGTCGATGCGGTCCATGGCCGCGAAGTCGGTGGTGTAGAAGCGCGGGCTCAGCACCGTGTCCTGGGTCGCCAGAGCGGTGGACTCGGCCGAGCGCGAGGCGTTGCGCGCGGCATCGCGGCGCAGGGCGACCAGGCCGGGGGTGTCTTCATAGGGTTCGAACGGGACGGCGGTCACAGGGTTCTCCGGGGCGTGAAGCTGACTTCGTAGAGTTCAGAGAGTTCAAAGCCGGCCGCGAACCGCGTCCAGGCGCGCTCAAGGAACGACGCCCTTCGCAGCGTGGCCATGCGACGGAATGTCCGGCGTTCGCCGAACGCGACATGGATGGGATCGCCATGCACCTGGACCTCGTCGCCCGGGCGGATCACGGGATCGCCGTCCAGCGCCACATGGGCGTGCAGGCTCTCGTCGGAGTGTTCGACCTCGACGGTGCAGGGCATCTGGAGAAGGCGGGTCATGCGATCGACCGGGGGTCGGGGGCCAGCGTTCCGGGAGGCGCGATCAGGGCGACGAAATCGTGGCGGTTGGTTGGACCGAAGGCGTTCAGGTTCAGGGTCCGGCCCGTGGCCAGATCCTGGATGGTGACCGCGCCGTCAGACCATTCGGTGACCCGGAAGGCCTGCTCGGACCCGAGGCCCCGGGCGCGGCGTTCGCGGACCAGGCTGCGCAGGATGCCGCGCACGAAACCGCCCGAAGCGCTCGGGATGAGCCGGTCCTCGCCGCCCGAGACCGTCACCCTGACCGCGCCGTCCGCCTCATCGAAGAAGCGGAGATCCTCGCTCAGCGTGGGCGTGGCCGCGCGGACCTCGGCGGCGGGGGGCGAGCTGAGGACGGCGATCCTATGCCCGCCGACCGCCACAATGGAGACCAGGACCAGGCTGATGGCCGCATAAAGCGGCAGTCTGGGCATTTGCTCGTGATGAACGGCGGACATCGGATCGGATCCTTCAGGCTGCGGCGGGCTGGCCGCCGGGACGGCGCTTGCGGGTGGTGGGTTCGGCGGCGGCAGCCGCGCGGGGCGGCTCGGCGACGAAGGGCTTGTCGGCGGCACGGGCGGCAAGCTGCAACTGGTTGCTCAGCAGCTCCGCCACACTCGCAGCCTCTGGCAGGGACCGCAACATCGGTTCGGGCGTGACGAACCGCCATGGACGCGCGTGCGGCCAGAGGTGCGGATAGGCGACCTTGTAGCCGTCGGCCAGACCCAGCGGGATGTCGCCCACGCCCTTCGCATCCACCTTCAGGCCCGCCGAGGCGATGGTCGGATAGGGGATGTTGAAGCATTTCGACAGCGCCACGCCGTGGCGCAGCACAAACCGCTTGTTGGTCAGTGTGTAGACCGTCGTGCGGGCGCTGAGCCAAGCGTAAAGCACCAGCAGACCGACGGCGATCGACCCGACCGTCAGGGTCAGGACAGCGTTGCCCAGCACCGAAACCGCCGAGGAACCCGAGGCGAGCTGGCTGCCGACGTTCCATACCGTCAGGACGCCGAAATAGCCGGCGACCCAATGTGCCTTGAGGGCCGAGCGGGCCAGGGTGCGCCAGTCCGGTGCCCCCTGCCAGAGGATGTGCTCGCCCGCCGGCAGATGGCCGGGCAGGCCGCGGATGGGTTCTCCTGCATGCTCGCTCACAGCAAGGGCTCCTGACGCTCGCGCGTCGCATACAGATGGCCGCCGCCGTAGTAGCCGACCACTTTCTCTTCCTCGAGCAGGGTGACCTGGCTGGGACTGGCGGTGACCGGCACATCGGCGAACTGGGCCCCGGTGATGGCGCGAACCTTCACGCTGCGGGCCCCGACTACGGCCATTGTCATGGGCAGCAGGACCTTGCGGCCGGTCCCGCCGTCGACGGTGACCTCAATGTAGCGGATCAGGCATTCGGAGCGATCGATCCACAGGTCGCTGACCGCGCCGGCCTTGACGCCATCAGCGCCGATGACGGGCAGGCCGCGCGGATCCGTGTCTTCGGGGCTGACGTGGAAGTCAGGGGCGACGCGGATCGGCACGATCCGGGGCGCTCCCTCCAGCGTCAGGTCGGGATAGTTCGGACGCTCGGCCCAGGCACCGGGCCCGACGCCGTCCAGCAGCGGATTGCCCGTGGGCTCAATCGGGGACCCGTCCATCGGGGCGCTGCGACGCGCGGCCAAGGGGCGCTCGTCGCGCTTGAAGTTGGGCACGGTTCGCGTGCCGTGGCCATGGGGCAGCAGGAAGGTCTTGGGCCGGGCGGTGAACAACAGGCCTCCCAGAGGCTCCTTCCGACCGGTGACGTCGTCCTCCAGCGGATAGCCCTCCCGGCGGTCCTCGCGACGCAGATAAATGACGAGGCCGGCGAAGAAGGCGAAGAAGGCATAAAGCAGGAGCTCTGCCGCATCGAAATCACCGAAAAGGTAGGGACTGTCCATGTCAGGGGTTCCTTCTGGACCGGGGTCAGGCGGGAAGATCGGCGAGGCCGAACTTGGGGGGTTGCGGAGGGGCGGCGGGGGCGTAGCGGGCGAGCGGCCCGATCGCGATGAGGGCGGCGAACAACAGGCCGATCTCGAGGTGGTAGACGATGCCGTAGGCGGCCGCAGGCGTCGACAGCGCCGAGCCCAGCAGGCCGGCCTCTGACAGGCCCGAGACGATGTCGCGCAGGCCGCCACCGACAAAGATGGCCAGGCCCACGGCCGTCGCCTGGACCGCGCCCCAGGCACCGAGCGCTATGCCCGACTTGCCGTTGCGGGCCAGGGCCATGGCGGAAGTCAGGGTCCCGACCGAGAACATTCCGCCGCCCAGTCCGATCAGCACCACGCCGACGCAGAACAGCAGGGTCGAGGGGAATGCCCCGCCGCAGATGACGGCAGTGAAGGCGAGCACCCCCCACATCAGGCCGTGGCCCGCGAGGCGATGCGGCTCGCCGCCCCGGGCCAGCTGGCGGGCGGCCCAGGCAAGGCCGGCGAGGGTGCCGGCGGCCCACAGGGCGGTGAGGGCGGTCGTCTGTCCGACAGACAGGCCGAGGATTTCACCGCCATAGGGCTCCAGCAGCACGTCCTGCATACTGAACGCTGCGGCACCGAGGCCGACGGCGACCAGCAGGCGGCTGGCGCGACCCCCGGCGGAGAATTCGGCCCAGGCCTGCCTGAACTCCGTGCGCGGCTTGTCAAAGGCTGTCAGGACCAGGTCCTGGGCTTCCTGTTTCCACAGGGCGACCATGTTCAGCACCAGGGCGAGCACCGCAGCGCCCTGGACCACACCGATCAGCTTGACGTCCTCGAAATCGACCAGCAGCGCGCCCACGGCGAGTCCGGAAATCAGCATGCCGACCAGCAGCATGACATAGAGCAGGGCGACGACCCGGGGACGCGCGTGCTCGGGGGCCAAGTCATTGGCCAGGGCCAGGCCCGCTGTCTGAACCGTATGCACGCCCGCGCCGGTCAGCAGAAAGGCGACCATGGCCGCGACATGGCCGATCCACACCGGCCCGACACCCTGTCCGCCGCTGATCAGGATGGCGAACGGCATGATGGCAAGGCCGCCGAACTGCATCAGGCTTCCGAACCAGATATAGGGGCCGCGCCGCCAGCCGAGGTGTGAGCGATGGGTGTCCGACCGGTGGCCGATCAGGGCGCGGAGGGGCGCGAACAGGAAGGGCAGGGCGATCATGGCCGCGACCAGCACGGCCGGCATGTTCAGCTCGACGATCATGACGCGGTTCAGCGTGCCGGTGAGCAGTACGGCGGTCATGCCGACCGAGACCTGGAACAGCGACAGCCGGAGCAGACGTCCGAGCGGCAGCTCGGTCGTGGCGGCGTCGCCAAACGGCAGGCAGGCCGTCGCAAATTGCGCCCAGCGCGCCTTGCTCTCGACCACGCGCGCCCGGTTCTCGGCCGCCATCTGCTCCAGCAGCTCGTTCAGCACCTGAGCAGCTCCATGGCCTGCGAGGTGTAGAAGCCGCCCTGGACGCGGCGGCTGCGGCCGACCGAACGTCCGGACAGGGCCGAAAGCCGCATCGCCAGGGCGTCAAGTTTTGCCGGGGCGATGGCGGGCGCGCGGTCGGCGCGAGGGAACACTTTGCCCATGGTCAGCATCAGCATCAGTGCCGGGGTGCGCGGCGTCACGGTGAAGATCACCGAACGGCTGGTCCGGGCCGACAGGGCGTCGAGCACGCCGACGATATCGTCCGTCGGATAGTGGATCAGGCTGTCCATGGCCACGACGTGGTCGAACTCGCCCAGATCGGGGGACATCATGTCACCGGCGCGCCAGTCGATGGAGCCCGTCAGGTCGGTGGGGGCACGGTCCCGCGCGATGTTCACCAGGCTGGCCGAGACGTCGATGGCCACCACGTCTGCACCGCGCCGCGCGGCCTCAACGGCCAGGGCACCGGTGCCGCAGCCTGCGTCGAGCACACGCAGGCCCGTCATGTCATCCGCCATCCAGGACAGCAGGACATTGCGCATCTCGTCGCGACCGGCACGGACGGTGGCGCGGATCCTGGACACGGGCGCGTCCGAGGTCAGCTGGGCCCAGGCATCGAGCGCCGTGCGGTCGAAATACTCCTCAAGCCGGCCACGATACTGGTCCCAGGTGGCCGTCGTGCCAGACGGCCTGGCGGTGTCGAGGGTCGCGCTCATCAGTCAAATCCCAGGAAGTCGAAGATCTCGCGATCCTTCATCGGCATAGCGTCGATCGGCGTTGTTCCAATCCACAGTTTGGCGGCCAGGCTCATATATTCGGCCTTGGCGGCCTCCAGTTCCGGAGAGCCCTCCATCTCGAACACGACCGACTTCTTCAGCCGGCTGCGACGGATTTCGTCCAGATCGGGGAAGTGAGCGATGCGCTGCAGGCCGATGGCGGCGTTGAAACGATCGATCTCGTCGGTGTTGGTGGACCGGTTGGCGATCACCCCGCCCAGACGGACGTTGTAGTTCTTGGACTTGGCCTTGATGGCCGCGACAATGCGGTTCATCGCAAAGATCGAGTCGAAGTCATTGGCGGTGACCACCAGCGCGCGTTCCGCGTGCTGCAGCGGCGCGGCAAAACCGCCGCACACCACATCGCCCAGCACATCGAAGATCACCACGTCTGTGTCTTCCAGCAGGTGGTGTTCCTTCAGCAGTTTTACCGTCTGGCCGACGACATAGCCGCCGCAGCCGGTGCCGGCCGGAGGGCCACCCGCCTCGACGCAGCGCACGCCGTTGAAACCCACATAGACATAGTCTTCGGGGCGAAGTTCCTCTGAGTGGAAATCCACGGTCTCCAGCACGTCGATGACGGTCGGGACCAGTTTCTTGGTCAGGGTGAAGGTGCTGTCGTGCTTGGGATCACAGCCGATCTGCAGCACGCGCTTGCCCATCAGGGAGAAGGCCGCCGACAGGTTGGAGCTGGTGGTGGACTTGCCGATGCCGCCCTTGCCGTAGACGGCGAAGACCTTAGCGGTGCCGATGTTCAGCGTCGGGTCCATTTCGACCTGGACCGATCCGGCACCGTCCGGGGGACGACGCTTCAGCGTCTGGGGCATTTCGAGGGTGATGGTCATGAGCGGTCCCTGTTCCTCACGCCGCCGCAGCGGGGGTGAGGCCTTCGAGGCGGTCCTCAAGCTCGTCGGCGGCGTCGCGCAGGGCCTGCAGCGTCGCGGCGTCGGGGGCCCAGTAGTTGCGGTCCGAAGCTTCCAGCAGCCGGTTCGCCATCCGGGCCGAGGCTTTCGGATTCAGCTTGGCCATCCGGTCCCGCATTTCGGGGTCCAGCACGAAGGTCTCGGAGATTTCCTTGTAGACCCAAGGCTGGACGTCGCCGGTCGTGGCCGACCAGCCGAGCGTATTCGTCACCTGGGCCTCGATCGCGCGGACGCCTTCGGCACCATGCTTCAGCTGACCCTCGAACCAGCGCGGGTTCAGGACGCGTGTGCGGCTTTCAAGCGTGACCTGTTCGGCCAGGGTGCGGACCTTGCCTTCGCCCTGGGTCTGGTCGCCGATATAGACTGGCGCGGCCTTGCCCCGGGCGCGCTCGACCGACTTGGCCACGCCGCCGAGGGTGTCGACATAGTGGTCGATGGTGGTGACGCCCAGATCGACTGAGTCGAGATTCTGATAGGCGAGATCGATTCCGGCCATGACGCTGTTCAGCAGTTTCATCTGCTGCATCGGCTTGCCCGAGCGACCATAGGCGAAACCCTTGCGGGCCTCAAAAGCGTCGGCCAGTTCGCTCTCGTCGGTCCAGGCACCCGAATCGATCAGGGAGTTGACCGAGGCGCCGTAGGCCCCCTCGGCGTTGGAGAAGACGCGAAGCGACGCGGTTTCCATGTCGCAGCCCAGCTTGGCCTGATGCTCGAGGGCGCGCTTCCTGACGAAGTTCTGCTCAATCGATTCGTCGGCGGTGGCGGCCAGCCAGGCGGCGTCTGCCAGCATCTTGGTCTGCAGTGGCAGCAGGTCACGGAAGATGCCGGAGACGGTGGCGACCACATCGATGCGCGGGCGGCCCAGTTCCTCCAGCGGCACCAGCTCGGCCCCACACAGACGTCCGTAGCCGTCGAAACGGGGGCGGGCGCCCATCAGGGCCATGGCCTGGGCTATCGGACCGCCTTCCGACTTCAGATTGTCGGTGCCCCAAAGCACGATGGCCATTGATTCCGGCAGGTTGCCGGTTTCCTCGCGGTGCTTGGCCAGCAGCCGGTCGGCCTGACGCATGCCGTCGGCGACAGCATAGGCGGAGGGGATACGGAAGGGATCGAAGCCGTGGATATTGCGGCCTGTCGGCAGCATCTCAGGCGTCCGCAAAAGGTCTCCACCCGGCGACGGCAGGACGTAGCCGCCGTCCAGGGCCGCGACCAGGGCCTCCATCTCCGGGTTGGTCGAGAGCGAGATGTTGGTTGCTTCAAGATGACGGAACAGTTCGATGCCGGCCGTATCTGATGCCAGTCCGCTGATGCCCAGGGCAGTGCGGGCGTCGGCCCCGTCGACCAGGGCCTGAACGGCTTCGCGGCCGGGCTTGGGTCCTTCGCGGGCCTCGGCAACGGCCAGCAGCAGGTCGATACGCTCGTCGCGCGTGAAGGCCTCGCCCAGGACGTGCAGGCCGTTCGGGATCAGGGTTTGCTCCAGCTCCTGAAGCGTCAGGACTAAGGCGTTGACGCGGGCGCTTTCGGACCCATCGACGAGGTCGATGTGCAGCGTTTCGGCCGCCTCGAAGATCATCGGAGCCAGCTGGGCCCGCTCGGCCGAGGCTTCGACCTCGGTCCCGCGCCAGCGCTCGACCAGCGCCTTCAGATCCAGAAGGCCTTTGTAAAGGCCCGCATCGTTGATCGGCGGGGTGATGTAGCTGATCAGGGTCGCGTTCGAGCGCCGCTTTGCGATCATGCCTTCGGACGGATTGTTGGCGGCATAGAGATACAGGTTCGGCAGGTCGCCGATCAGCCGGTCAGGCCAGCAGCTTTCCGACAGGCCGGTCTGTTTGCCGGGCATGAACTCCAGCGCGCCATGGGTGCCGAAATGGAGCACGGCGTGGGCACCGAAGTCTTCGCGGATCCAGCGGTAGAAGGCGCTGAAGGCATGGGTCGGGGCAAAGGTGCCTTCGAACATCAGCCGCATCGGGTCGCCCTCGATGCCGAAGGGCGGCTGCAGGCCGACGAAGACGTTGCCGAACTCGGCTCCCAGCACGAAAATCGAGGAACCATTGGCCAGCGACTTGCCGGGCGAGGGGCCCCAGACCGCCTCGATGTCCTTCAGCCAGCGTTCGCGCAGCACATGCTCGTTGGCCGGGATGCGGACGTGGACGTTGCCGTCGGTGCCGTAGCGGCTCGCGTTGCCCTCCAGCAGCTTCTCGCGGAGCGCGTCGATCGTTTCGGGAACCTCGACCGTATAGCCCTCGGCGGCCAGGCGGATCAGCGTCTTGTGCAGGCTGGCCCAGACCGACATCTGGGCTGCGGTTCCGGCCGCGCCGGCATTGGGCGGAAAGTTGAACAGGACGGCCGCGATCTTGCGGTCGGCGCGGGCCGAACGCCGTAGGGCGACCATCTTGCCGACGCGATCGGCCAGACTCTCGGCGCGCTCGGGACAGGCGACCATCGATTTGGCGTCCTGGCCGGGGAAGGTGCAGCGGCGCGTGCAGCCGGTGCAGGGCTCGCCCGAGCCGTCCGTGCGGCCGCCGAACATTACAGGCGCGATGCCGCCGTCCAGCTCGGGGATGGAAACCATCATCGTGGCTTCCAGCGGAAGCAGGCCCTGGTCGCCTGAGCTCCACTGCTGGAACGACTGGAACTCCAGCGGATGGGCCGAGATGTAGGGAACGTCGAACTTGCCGAGCACTTCGGCGGCGGCAGCCGAGTCGTTATAGGCGGGCCCGCCGACCAGCGAGAAGCCGGTCAGGTTGACCATGGCGTCCACGGTCGGGCGGCCGTCCTTCATGAAAAGCGTATTCATCGCGGGGCGGGCGTCCAGGCCATTGGCGAAGGCCGGGATGACCCGAATGCCGCGCGCCTCGAAAGCCTTGATCACGCCGTCGTAATGGGCGGCGTCGCCGGCCAGCACATAGGATCGCAGGATCACCAGCCCAACCGTTCCGTTGCGGCCGTCGTGGGCGGGCAGGGCGGTGACGGTCTCGGCCATCCGCCCGTCCATGCGGGGATGATAGACGCCGATTTCCGGATATTCGACCGGGGCCGCCGCCTTCATGTTTCCGCGCAGGAAGCGGCGCTCGCCGTCGGC
>Ga0163144_10008972_pt1 | contig 21551 bp, 20 predicted proteins | sample OliLak19BULKMAT1_FD_123175 | JGI IMG/M metagenome (GOLD analysis project Ga0163144, IMG submission 123175) | Freshwater microbial mat bacterial communities from Lake Vanda, McMurdo Dry Valleys, Antarctica - Oligotrophic Lake LV.19.BULKMAT1 | ecosystem: Environmental > Aquatic > Freshwater >... | reverse complement strand
GCGGATCTTTTTGAAGAATATCTTCCAGTTAAAGTTGAGGACAGATATGTTTTGGATTTGGCATCGGGGACGGGGATTGTTGCTTGCGAATTATCAAAGCGGAATTTTAAAGTCTGTGCCGGAGATATCAATTCAATAGTACTCGAACATATCCGCTTGCAAAATCCTGAAATTGAAAGAGTGATTTGTGATTTTAACAATGTCTTGCCCTTTGCTGATAATTCCTTTGACGCTGTTACTTCTGTTTGGGCTAATCGGTATATAACAAAACAAGGATTGCCTACTTTTTTGAGTGAAGTTTATAGAGTTCTGAAGCCAGGTGGATATTTTTTGTGGCCACTTTTTCCGGCTGACGCTGTGATGTGGCGACTTAGAAATGGAATGGATCAGGTGACCGAAGCGAGTGGTCTAATTCCTATAATTAAAGAAAAAGGGTTTGGTGAGGTTGAAGTTTTGAATGATTTGTTTTATAAAAATTTGTTTTCTTTAAAATTGCCACCGCATACGGTGCCGAAGTATATTGCGGCGAGGAAATAATCTAAGACTAGATCATTTTTATATATTCTTCAAATACGCGATAGAGGGTTGGAATTACTCCCGTTTCTTTATACTCTTTAGGGTCTATCCAAAGGTACGTGTCGTGATCTTTACTCAAATAAATCTCTTTTTTGGGTACCACCCTCATATTGATTTGATTCTCTTATAATCAAAACTTTTCCATTGTTGATGATGAATGCTCTAATGGCTATTTTTTGTTCAATCTCCATATATTTTTCAAGTGATTTATATTATATTATCTGAATATGATATCACTTAATAATCAAAAATGTGTGCCTTGTGAGGGTGGGATTGATCCTTTGAAGCGGTCAGAATTTGAACAGTATCTAGATCAAGTTAAAGCTTGGAAAGTAATTGATGATAAGGAATTGGAAAGGGAATTTGTTTTTAAAAATTTTAAAGAGTCATTGGAGTTTGTGAATAAGGTCGGAGCAATCGCTGAGGAAGAGGGTCATCATCCTGATATTTTTATTCATGGTTGGAGTAAGGTTCGTTTGAGTTTAGTGACTCATGCGATTAAAGGGTTGTCGATTAATGATTTTGTTTTAGCAAGCAAAATTGACCAACTGTGAAGTAATTTAGTGTTTATTTTTTTACAACTTTTTCATTTCCACTTGGAGTTGTTATTACTACAATTTGATCACCGTCTGGTGTAGTAATTTTTCTATTTGATCACCTGGATTTGACTTAGCTAAAGCGGTTCTCGCAAGTTGATCATGATCTATCGCCTTCTGGATATCTTTGTTTCCCTGATCACTCATATACCTGTAATTTAACAACTGATACTGGTAGTTGTAAATATGTTATTTATATAACCAATTTTTCCTCTTGTATTTTGGGTATTGTTTGGGTAATCTCAATTTATTACAACTGTTTTAACTCGCCAATGCGACGAGGGATGAAAGGATATTAGAAATGGCTAAGCAAACGACAAAATCAGATGTTCCTGTAGAAAATTTATCCGGGGAGAGTAATAAAGCTGCAAAGTTGCAAGCTTTGACCACTGCGATGCAGCAGATTGATAAAGCTTATGGTAAGGGTTCGATCATGAAACTTGGAGAACAAGGTGCTATGCAGGTTGAAGTTGTTCCAACCGGATCGATTGCACTTGACTTGGCTTTGGGTGTTGGGGGGATTCCAAAGGGAAGAATTATTGAAATATATGGACCGGAAGCTTCTGGCAAGACTACAGTTTGTCTACATATTATCGCTGAAGCCCAAAAAGCTGGAGGAACTGCAGCTTTTATTGATGCTGAACATGCTCTCGATCCTATTCGCGCGCAGACGATTGGGGTGGATCTTGATAATCTTTTAATTTCACAACCAGATACTGGTGAGCAGGCTTTGGAGATTGCTGAAACTTTGATTCGGTCTGGTGGTGTTGATATTGTTGTTATTGACTCGGTTGCGGCTTTGGTTCCGAGAAGTGAGATTGAAGGAGAGATGGGTGATGCTTCGATGGGTGCTCAAGCTCGTTTGATGTCACAAGCTCTAAGAAAATTGACGGCTGTTATTAGTCGCTCAAAAACGATTGTGATATTTACAAACCAACTAAGACAGAAAATTGGCGTGATGTTTGGAAATCCTGAGACGACCACTGGTGGCATGGCTTTGAAGTTTTATGCTTCTGTACGTATGGATATTCGTAAAATTGAAAATATTAAGGGTTCTGGAGACAAAGTAATTGGCTCAAGACATAGAGTGAAGGTTGTGAAGAATAAAGTTGCACCACCTTTTAGAATTGCTGAGTTTGATATGGATCAACAAGGTATTTCCTATTCTGGAGGTTTAATTGATGTTGGTATTGAACTAAATGTTATTACAAAATCTGGATCGTTTATTAAATATGAAGGAGCTTTGCTTGGACAGGGCCGTGAAGCTGCAAAGGAAACTTTGGAAGCGGACAAAGCTTTGGGTGAGAAAATCTACGGACAGATTATGACCGAGTGGAAAAAGCAGGAAGGTAAACAAGGAGCTGAACTGGTGGTAGGGCAAGATGAAAGTGAAGATAAAGATAATGAAGAGGTGTAATATCGAAACGGTTTATCGTATGCGTGATCCGATGTTTAATGTGTTGTATAAAAAATCTTTGAGATTTTTGGGTCTTCGACTGCGAAGTATCAAGGAAATGCGGCAAAAGATTCAAGAGTGGCTATATAAAGACGAGATGCTTTTGGAGAGAAAAATATTGGTCGAGGAGCAGGTGATTGAACAGTTGGTTGAAGATCGTTTTTTGGATGATCAGAGATTTGCAGAAGAGTGGGTGCTATCAAGAATGCGAAGTAATCCAAGAGGCGAGATTGTTTTGCGAATGGAGCTTGCGCAAAAAGGCATAGATCGGAATTTGATTGATGATGTGATGCAAAAAATTAAAGACGACTCAGAGTTGGACCCTGAAATTGACCAAATGAGGATCGGGGCTTTGAAATTGGGTGAAAAATATGCGAAGAGGTTGAGCCAAGAGGAAGACCGGATGTTTGTTTTGAAATTGAGTCAGTCCTTGAGCCGAAAAGGGTTTTCTGGCTCACTCGTCAAGAATATCGTTGACGAGCTACTTTCGAAAAGATACAATGCTATGTGACAGTTTATTTAATTTTGGAGAATGAATGACTAGTATGAAATTTGATCCTAATTTTTTGATTTTTTCGATATCATCAAGAGACTTTAGTTTGAGCGTACCTTTTTAGGTATTTTTCGTACTTTCCACCTTCATCCTATCTACTTACGAAAGGAATATATGGATACTCAGACAATTTTATTGATCTCGGTTATAGTTGCTTTAATTGGTTATTTTGTTTATCAAGATAAAAAAAAGAAAAAAGACGTTCCAGCGCAAGTTGAAACAAATACGTCTCATGTGGTTCAATCTGCCAGAGTGACTGATGAATCAGCTTTGCTTGAGGCAAAGCAAAAGGCTCGAGAAATTGTTCTTGAGGCAAAGGACGAAGCGTATAAATTGAAAAAGACGGCTGAAGATGAAATTCGCCAGTCGAGGAAAGATTTTTTAGCTCTTGAATTGAGAATTCAACAAAAAGAAGAAAATTTAGATCGGAAAACTACTTCGGTTCAAGACCGTGAATCTGCTTTAATGACTAAGCAAACTGAACTCGATTCTAAAATTTCTGAAGTCGAGAAAGTTAAAGCTGAACAACTTGCAAAGCTTGAAAGAGCTGCCCAGTTGACTAAAGATGAAGCTAAAGCTTTGATTTTGGAAGCCACTGAGAAGAATTTAAAAGAAGAAATTGCAAAGAAAGTACGAGAGGCTGAACAGGAAGCGAAAATTACTGCTGAGGATAAAGCTCGAGATATCGTGGTTACAGCAATGCTCCACGGAGCTACTGATTATGTTCCTGAGCATACTACATCGCGGGTAAAATTGGTCGATGAGGATATGAAAGGTAGAATAATTGGTAAAGAAGGTCGAAATATTCGTGCCTTTGAGATGGCAACAGGTGTTGATGTTGAGATTGATGAAACTCCAGGCGAGATTTTGCTTTCCAGTTTTGATTCTGTCAGGCGTGCGATCGCAAAGAAGTCTCTTGAGAGACTGATGGCTGATGGACGTATTCAGCCTATCAAAATTGAAGAGATTGTTGAAAAAACTAGACGAGAAGAAGAAAAACTGATGCGGGAAGAAGGGGAAAAGCTGTGCGCTGCTGTTGGAGTTTATAATCTTCCGGTTGAGCTAATTGATATGCTTGGACGATTTAAGCATAGATTTTCGTACGGTCAAAGTATGATTACTCATACACTCGAAGAGACGAAAATTGGAATTGTAATAGCAAAAGAGCTTGGCGCTGATGTTGATGTTGTTAAACTTGCGTGTTTGTTCCATGATATTGGGAAAATTATTCAGGATGAAGAAGGAACTCATATTGAACTTGGAGTAAATCTTTTGAAACAGTTTAGATTCCCTGAGAAAGTTATCCGTGCTGTTGCTGAACACCATGAGGATGAGCCATTTTCAAGTGTTGAGTCTATGATTACATACATTGCTGATGCGATTTCAGGCTCTAGACCGGGAGCCCGTCATGAAAGTGTTCAGGAATATATAGACCGGCTTCGAATGGAAGAAGATACCGTCTATGATATTGTTGGTAAAGATAAAGTAGACCGAGTGTTTGCAGTCCAAGCTGGTCGTGAGCTAAGAGTTCTGGTCAAGTCGTCGCATGTTGATGATGCTGAAGCTACTTTGCTATCAAAGAAAATTGCTAAAGAGCTTGAAGTTAGACTCAAGAATTTCCCAGGACAGATCAGAGTGACTGTGATAAGGGAAACAAGGGCAATAGCGACAGCAAGATAGTTTAGATGATAATTGCAAGAAATTTGGCCATAGAAAAGGTTTTTCCTACTTATGGTATAATGCGCGCATATGGCAGTTAAACCTGGGTCAGGGTCCTTAGACCAAATAGTTCAGCAAAATTTTACTGATGCATTGTGATTGGTACCCCGTATAGTAAGAGAAGTTTCTGAGAGAATAATATACACTCAGGGCAAAGAAAGCGGGGTGATTGAGTATGCAACGGAAAATATTCTCCAAGGAGATAAAGGAGGAAATCCTAGTAAAAGTTCGAGGTGGGGAAAAAGTAGCAGCACTTGCCAGTCAGTATGGAGTAAGTGACAAAAGCATCTACGGATGGATCAGACAAGACACTGGAGAAGAAGTCATCTCCCTTGTTAAATACAGTAAGCTCAAACGCGAGAATGAAGAACTCAAGCGAATCATCGGCGAATTAACACTCGAAACAGGGTGGAAAAAAAAGAGCTGAGATTGTTAAAACGTCTATTTGCAAAGAAGCGGTGGCAAAAGCAGTTGGCATCAGTGCCAAGAATATACGTCGTGAAGGCAAGCAAGAGGAAAAAGATCGAAAGTTATGTGATCAGATTATTGCACTACACAAAACACATCCTGCCTACGGTCACATACGAGTCAGTATTGCTTTGAACGTTAACAAGAAGCGTGTGCAACGGGTGATGAAAAAGTATCATATTAAGCCTCCACGACGTAAAAGTAAACGATTTTGTACTAAGTCAACTTCTCGCCATAGATACACCAATCTCATCAAAGACTGGTGTCCAGTACGACCAAGCGATCTGTGGTGTTCAGATGTAAGCTTCATTCCGTTTCAAGGCAAGTGGTGGTACTTGGCAACGATTGTAGATATTGTTACGAGGCAAATTATTGCCTGCCAAGTCGGTAAACATCACGACAGCAAACTCGTTCTCACAACCATTGAACAAGCTATCTCTAAAACAAAAACAATACCAGTAATCTTTCACACTGATCAAGGCACCGAATTTATGGCACACCTTTGTACCAATTTTCTAGAAAATCTCGGTACAACTATCTCTACCTCAGACAAAGCCTCTCCTTGGCAAAATGGTTACCAGGAATCGTTCTTTGGAAGATTTAAAGATGAGTTTGGTGACTTTTCTCGATTTGAAACGATCGATGAACTGATCGAGGAAATCTACTCACAGATCCATTATTACAACACTCAAAGAATTCACCGATCCCTTAAAATGTCCCCTCTAGCTTATGCTAAAATTATCTCAGAAAACTCTCCCCCTGTTTGGGGTACTTGACATTGGCTAAAAATGGCGTTGCAGTATTTCATGATGGTTCGGTACAAAATATAAGAGACTTATTAGAAAGTCAACCTAACGACGATAATAACCAGCCATGCATTAGAAGAGCTAATTTTGTGGTTCCCCCTCCATCAACTGAGTAATTTACCACGACACATCGTCATTAAATTTCTCAAGTTCGTCTGAATAAAAATTTACTTTTGATCTGTAGGATGCGTTTTTGCCACCTATTACTTGTGATGAGTAGGCATTTTCAAACTTTAATAAATTTTCTGGAATATCTGAGATAAATCTTGAGATTACTGAGGACTGTGAAGTTCCGTAAATATTTCTGTGTAGAGTGTAGGTTAAATATAAGTCTTGCATCGCCCTTGTTATCCCAACGTAGGCGAGTCTTCTTTCTTCTTCTAATTCTGAGTTATCAAGTAATGCTCTTGAATGAGGGAATAGTCCTTCTTCCCAACCAACGATAAATACATGTTTAAACTCTAGACCTTTTGCTGCATGTAATGTCATTAGTGTTACCGCATTGTACTCTGTCTCTGCTTTGTGGCGTCCTGAAATTGTCTCTGGGCCTTCAAGTAGTGAGACTACTTCTAGGAATTGGGATATGTCTGGATATTGGGCTGCAACGGTTTTTAGCTCCTTGATGTTTTCGATTCTTGATGCGCTTTGCTCTGTTCCATCGTCAATATATTCTAAATATTCTGTGAGATCTATTATTTTGTTTAGTATTTCAACAGTTGATGAGGTAGTAGTGTCTAGGGAGTAGGGGGTGGTGGGAATTAAAAAAGGATCTTGCATGCTGTTTTCGATTTGATTTACGATTTGGATTGCTTGCGGAATGTTGTCGACTGAAAAATTAAATTCAAGATTTGGAATAGCAGATTGTTTATTCACAATTTTTGCTTCTTTTGCGGTAACTTTTTCCGAGTCTGAAATAGTTTGTTGATATTTCTCCTGAAAATCTAAGAACTTTTTTAATTTTGTTTTACCTATTTTTGTAATTCTTTCTAGTGAAACTTGATCTTTTGAATTGATAAAGACGCGCAAATAGGCAAGTAGGTCGCGAATTTCTTTACGATCATAAAATCTCAAACCACCGATTAGTTTGTAGGGGATTCCTGATTTTATGAACGCTTCTTCCAAAACGCGAGACTGGGCGTTTGTCCTGTAGAGAACAGAGACATCTTTGTATAGGTATTCGTTGTTCACGATTTGTCTGATTATATAGTATGCTTCTTCGATTTCGTTTTGGGCTTCATAGAGGATTATCGGTAAGCCTTGGGGGTTTTTTGTAAATAGTTTTAATACTTTGTGCCCAGTGTTTTTGCTTATCACTGATGTTGCAGTATCAAGAATATATTGTGTTGATCTGTAATTTTCCTCGAGTGCAAAAACTTTGGCTTTGGGATAATCTTTTTCGAAAGCGATTATATTTCTTATGTCAGCTCCTCTGAATTTATAGATTGATTGGCTCATATCTCCAACGACACAGATATTGTTGAATTTTTGCGATAATAATTTGGTAATCGTGTATTGGACATGATTTGTATCTTGATATTCATCGATCATTAAATATTTAAATATATTTTGATATTTATCTAGAACCTCTGGTGTGCTTTGGAAAAGTCTAATACTTTGGGTTAAAAGGTCGTCAAAGTCGAGAGCGCTCATTTCTTTTAGTCGCTTTTCGTATTCTGAATATACTTGTGCTATGACCTGCTGATATGGACCTTTTGCGATTTGTGCGTACTCAGAGTATCCGATATTTTCATTTTTGCTTTGCGAAATGACTGAATGAATTGCTGATGGATTGACCTTTTTTACATCTATCTCCATCTCTTTTAAGATATTTCTGATTAGAGACTTTTGATCATCAGCATCATAAATTAAATAGTTTGGAGAAAGTCCGATATATTTGCCTTCGATTCTCAATAATCTTGAGCAAAATGAGTGGAATGTTCCCATAAAAGGCATAGGGATATTTATATTTTCTTGTTCCTTGCGTGCGAGTAAAAGCTCTTGGACTCTTTTTTTCATTTCGCCGGCTGCTTTGTTTGTGAAGGTGACCATCAAAATATTGTTGCCAGGTACGTGATTTTCAGTCATTAAATAGACTGTTCTGTATGTTAAAACTCTTGTTTTTCCGGATCCCGCACCGGCAAGAATTAGAACCGGTCCATCTGTTTGCTGGACTGCCTGCTGCTGCATTGGATTTAGTTCATCGAGGATTGTGGACATGAAATAATTAATACATGATTGGAGTATGTTTGTATAGGCTGCCACTATAGTTTTAGGCGCTTTGCAAACTTGAGTGGTAAAAGTATATAATATAAAAGTGATGATTAAATATTGTAGGAGGTTTTATGGTTAAGCTATTAGATTTTTATGCTGATTGGTGCGGACCTTGTAAAATGATGGATCCTATTATCCATGAGGTTGAACAAGAATTGTCGGGAAAGATTGTTGTTGAAAAAATAAACGTTGATGAAAAAACTGAAATTTCTTCTAAATACGGGGTCATGAGTATTCCGACATATGTCATAGAAAAAGATGGTAAGGAAGTTGGTCGATTGATTGGGTATATGGCTAAAAATGAGTTTAAGAAGAAAATAGAGGAACATTTAGGTTAATAATAGTTTGCTGCAGCGGTTTTTAAATTAATAAATTTGAAATTAGATATGAATAAAAAGCTAGCGATTGCAAATTGGAAATGTCATAAAACTAGTGGGCAAGCTATTGAATGGATAGATATTGTCGGAAATGCTTTTAGCGGAAGTGATGATTTTGAAGTTGTTGTTTGTCCGCCGTTTACGGTTCTTGCCTCTGTCTCGGCTAGAATTAAGGAGAGAGGCTATAAAATAGAAGTTGGGGCGCAAAATGTTTCTCAATTCGAAAGAGGAGCATATACAGGTGAAGTTAGTGCAGAAATGCTTTGTGAGTTTGTGAAATTTACATTGATTGGTCACTCTGAGCGCCGTGGGTATTTTGGTGAGAAAAATCAAGATATTGACCAAAAAGTATTATATTCGCTAAAGTATGGTATTAAACCTATTGTTTTGGTTCGCGACCTGCTAGACTCGATACCTGATAAAATAGAATATTTTGCTTGGGAACCTGTTTCAGCTATAGGGACTGGTAAATCTATAGACAGAGAAATTGCTAGCCAAACGATTTTGTCGCTTGGAAAAGATAGGCCAGAATTGTTTGGAATGTATGGGGGAAGTGTAAATAAAGATACCATCTATTCGTATATGTCTGACTCAAATATTTATGGAGTTGTTGTTGGAAGTGCTAGCTTTGAAGCTAAATCATTTTTGGAGTTATTAAATGCGATACATAAAGTTTGACGAAAAATCAGAAGACAAATCCAAACATTCAAATTCAAAGCTTTCTTCAGCTAAACCTTTTGTTATAAGACCAAAGCCTTGGGTGATTGTCGGTGCGACTTTAGTTTTTTTGATAAGTTTATTCGGGTATTATGCTTGGTCTTTTTTGTCTGGGCTTAAAGTTAAGGCTAATGATTTGCTCAAGGCTCCGAATGCTATTGTTACGTTTGTTGCGAATAAAGATCCTCAGGTAAAAAATGATAACGGACGTGTTAATATTGCTCTACTAGGAATTGGTGGGAAAGGACATGATGGCCCTTATTTAACAGATTCGATGATTGTTGCCAGTGTGAATATTAAAAACGGTAATGCTGTTTTGTTGCCTTTGCCTCGGGATATTTGGGTAAATGATACGCGCTCCAAATTGAATGCAGTGTATGCATACGGTCGTGAGAAGGGCGATGGAATTGGTATAGCCCAAGCTAAAGAACAATTATCAAAAATAACAGGTATTCCGATCCACTACGCTATGCGATTGGATTTTTCTGGATTTCAAAAAGCGATCGATTTGGTTGGCGGAATATCTGTGAATGTGGATACGTCTTTTTCGGACCCTGAGTATCCAATTGATGGGAAAGAGCGCGACATGTGTGGATATAAAGAAGTCGAGGAGAAAGTAGCAAGTAATAGCGGTGAGATTGTTGTTAAAAAATTGGTTGATGCAAATGGGGCTGCTCTTGCGGATACCGTAAATCCTTATGCATGTCGCTATGAAACATTGAGTTTTAAAACTGGGCCGATTGCTCTGGACGGTGTGACGGCATTAAAATATGTTAGGTCAAGACACGGGACAAACAATGAAGGAAGTGATTTTGCTCGTTCGAGAAGGCAGGAGAAAGTAATTTCTGCATTGAAGGAAAAGATTTTTTCAATGGATACTTTAATTAACCCAACTAAAGTTGGGCCTCTACTTTCGACATTTGGTCAGAGTATCGAGACTGATATAGCGCCGACTGATTATGGTGAGTTTTTTAAATTGTTTCAGAATTCGAAGCACGCAAAGATGATCTCTCATTCAATTTCTGCTGAGGGCTCTGATGCACTACTACGTGTTCCTGCTGATTCGGCTCCTTATGGAGGGGCGTATGTCTTGGTTCCTTCACTCGGTGCTAAGGATTGGAGTAAGATTCATGAAACTGTGAAGCTGTGGATTGATGAGAGTGAGATGCCTCCGAAAGAGGCTAGTGCGTCGGCGAGTCCTAAATAAATTTTAGATAATATTTTAATTCTCGCTATAATATTTTTTAGCTGCGGATGTTAGTGTCATTACTAGCTTATACTCTATCTGCTTATGGCCAACTGCGTGCTAGCCGCATCTTGTTGGCTTTTAGTCTATTTCGTCTTAATTGCTATCCATGACGATAGGGTCCTCGCTTAAAAAATATCACAGCATCGAATTAAAATATTAATTATATAATCCTTTTATGATTTATTTGCTTCACGGAAATGACATTGTTTCGAGTCGAGAACGACTGGGCGTTTTGCGTAAATCGTTTGTCGGTGGCTCGATTACGACATTGGTTTCAAAAGATATTGATTATCAGCAATTTCCTATGCTATTTTCTACGTCATCGCTTTTTGGTGACAAACAGTATGTGATTGTAGAGGGGAAAATTGATCATTCGGAAATTGATTTCAAGAAAGTTTTTGAGTCGGATGTGGATTTGGTTATATGGGTTGGTGAAAAGGTTCGTGCAAATGACGGATTAATAAAAGTAATTAATGAACTAAAAGGCAAGGTTGAAATTTTTGACGAAAAAATTGATAGTAATATTTTTCCTTTTTTGGATGCAGTTGCTCTCAAAAAGCGGAAAAATGCTTTGATTGAATATCACAGGCTTCTGGATAGTGGTTCTGATCCGATTTATATTCACACAATGTTGGTTTGGCAATTTCGAATGCTATTGGTACCGGATTTGGCTAGTGGATTTGTTCGTAAAAAGATTGATCAGGTGGTCGGATCGTTTGAATTTGAAGAGCTTCGCAAAATTTATTATATGCTTTTACTTCTTGAGGTTCAATTGAAGACTGGTGAAGGTATTCCTGATGCGATTTTGGAACAGTTTGTGTATAAGGTAACTAGGTAATTGATTATAGAAGATTATATTAAGCTGTTTTTGATGTTGATTTTGTTGTTTTAGCTTTTTTTGTGGTCTTTTTTGTTACACCTTTTTTGGTTTTTGCTTTTGTTGCAACTACAGTTTCTGATGTTTTGGCAATAGCTTGAGCTAATCGTGACTTTAATCTACTTGCTTTACCTTTGTGGATCAAATGATTTTTTGCAGCTTTGTCGAGAGCACTAAATGCACTACTTAGTGATTTTTGGCTTTTATCTGCTAAAGCACCTTTGATTAAAGTACGCATACGTGAGCGAATTGCTTTGTTGTGTTCTGTGCGCTTTACGTCTTGGCGCATCTTTTTGATTGCATTTTTAAGTAACGGCATATGGGATGGATAATACCACACCTATTCCTATTTGAGCAAGTGGATGCTATCATAAAACATATTTCATGGTAAATAATATACTTAAAAACGGTAAAAACATCTTTCTTTCGAGGCAAAGTAGCATCCTAGGTGCGGCAAGTGTTTTGATGGCGACGGTTGCGATCTCGAGGGTTCTTGGACTTGTTCGATCTAGACTTTTAGCTCAATTTTTTAAACCTGAGGAAACGGCTGTTTATTTTGCTGCATTTAGACTTCCAGATTTGCTTTATAATTTGTTGATTTTTGGAGCTTTATCAGTTGCTTTTATTCCTGTTTTTACGCGGATTTTGGAACAAGAAAGCAAAGCGAAAGCTTTTGAATTTGCGCGAGCACTACTGACCGTTGGATTGGTTCTTTTTAGTTTGGTTTCTGTTTTGGCGATAATTTTTGCGCCTCAAATTAGTTTGATGATTGCCCCTGGCTTTCGAGACCATCCAACTGCGCTAGCTGAAATGGTTGAGATTTCCAGATATTTATTTTTGGCGCAAATATTTTTTGCAATCGGTGGACTTTTAACAAGTATCTTACAGTCGTTTAAACATTTTTTGGTTCCAGCAATATCAGGAATTTTGTATAACGTGGGGATAATAGTTGGCATAGTTTTTATAGCTCCATATTTTGGAATTAACGGTGTTGTTTATGGAGTTTTGCTTGGTGCTTTGATGTTTGTTTTGGTTCAATTGCCATTGACTAGAAAAATTGGATTTAAATTAAACTGGTCATGGAATTTTCGGCACAAGGGGGTCAGGGAAACTTGGAGATTGATGATTCCTCGCACGCTTGCGATCGGCGGAGAGCAACTTCGTACAACTGTGAATATGGCGGTTGCTTCATTAATTTCTATTGAGAGTGTGACTTATTTAACGCTTGCGCAGCAATTGTATTTAGTTCCAGTCGGCCTTTTCGTCGCTACGATGGCTCAAGCTGTTTTGCCAGTTTTGTCTCGAGAACATGCAAAAGGCGATATAAAAGCATTTACTCAAACTTTGATGACTTCGTTGCAGCAAGTTGTTTTTTTGATTTTGCCTGCTGCTGCAATTTTGATCGTACTTCGAATTCCGGTTGTGCGTCTGGCCTTCGGAGCCGATCAGTTTGACTGGAGTGCTACTGTTTTGACTGGACAGACTGTTGCATGTCTTGCGGCCGGACTTGTTGCAGAAGCTGTGATTGTTATGTTAATTCGCGCATTTTATGCTCTTCATGACACGATGACTCCTGTAAAGGTTACAGTATTTGCACTTGTTGTTGATATAGTAGTTGGGCTTTATGGTGTTTTTGTCCTATACTGGCCTGTTTGGGCTCTTGGCCTTTCGAGTACGATTGGAGGAACTTTGTCAGCGATTGCGCTTTTCGTGCTTCTTTCAAAGCGGGTTGTAGGGTTGTGGTCTGAAGAGTTTTTTGTCCCATTTGTAAAAATGTCTATTGCTGCTTTAGTTATGGCGGTTAGTTTATACATCCCGATGAAACTCTTAGATCAATATATTTTTGATACTACTAGAACTGTTAATTTGCTTGTTCTTACGGGAATTGCTGGTGTTTGTGGTATGATGATGTATCTGTTTTTAACTCGCTTACTTCATGTTAAACAGGCTTTAATGGTTATTTCTTATGTGCGTGGAAAGTTTGTTGGGATTCCTGATGGGGTTGATAATGTGAAGACTACAGAAATAGTCGATGAGGTGGAATAGAAGACAAAATAATTAAAAACCTTACTTGCATGCCTTTTTCGCTGCGTGGGTGGTTAGTCCTCGCTTGAAAAAGACATACTTCGGCGGTTTTTTAATATAATAACTTATGAATAAAATTAGAAATTTTTGCATTATTGCTCATATTGATCATGGAAAATCGACAATGGCCGACAGGTTGCTCGAACTGACTGGAACTGTGACGAAGCGGGACATGCAGGAACAGCTTTTGGATTCTTTGGATATTGAGAGGGAGCGTGGGATTACGGTTAAGCTTACACCAGTTCGTATGGACTGGAATGGTTATATATTAAACCTTATCGATACTCCGGGTCATGTTGATTTTTCTTATGAAGTTTCTCGTTCTTTGGTGTCTTGTGAAGGAGCTATTTTGATAGTGGATGCGACTCAAGGAATACAGGCTCAAACATTGTCTCATTTGACACAAGCGTTGGAGCTTGGGTTAACTGTTATTCCAGTTTTAAACAAAATTGATTTGCCTGCTAGCGACCCTGAGCGAGTTGCTAAAGAACTTTCAGATACGTTTGGATTTTTGGATTCGGAGATGATATTTGCTTCGGGGAAAACGGGGTTGGGCGTTGATAAAATTCTTGAGGCAATTGTTGCGAGAGTTCCACCTCCACGAGAGAGTACTGCTCCTTATTCTCGCGCTCTTATTTTTGATTCTTTTTACGATACATATAAAGGCGTTGTTTGTTCGGTTAAGGTTTTTGATGGTGAGTTTAGCTCTTCTGATATGATTCGATTTAATGCGACTGAGGCTGAGGTAAGTATTTTGGAGATTGGATATTTTAAACCAAAAATGGTCAAGTCGGATTTAATAAAATCTGGTGAAGTTGGATATATTGCAACTGGGCTTAAGGATGTTGGTCTTTGTCGTGTTGGTGATACTGTGATTGCTCGTGTTCCTGAGACTGATCCTCACATGAAGGTTGAACCTTTGGTTGGATATAAAGAGATGAAGCCGATGGTTTTTACTGGACTATATCCGATTAGTGCTGATGATTTTCCTGATCTTAAAGATGCTTTGTATAAATTGAAATTAAATGATTCATCGCTTGATTTTGTTGAAGAAACTTCTCAGGCCTTGGGTCACGGGTTTCGCTGTGGGTTTCTGGGGCTTTTGCATGCCGAGATAACCCATGAAAGATTGGAACGAGAGTTTGGAATGAGTGTGATTGTGACAACTCCAAGTGTTGGATATATTTTTGATGGTCATGAGATTAAAAATCCTTCAGATATTCCGTCTAGCGCTACTGTTCTTGAGCCTTGGACTAGGGTTTCTCTGATTAGTCCTGAGGGCTATGTTGGTACTGTGATGCAACTTTGCCAAGAGCATCGCGGGATTTTGAAGGAGCAAATGTATATTGGTCAACAAGTAAAATTAATTTATGAGATTCCATTATCTGAACTAGTTGTTAATTTTTATGATCAATTGAAGTCTGGAACTTCTGGCTATGCTTCGATGGATTATGAACCGATTGATTTTCGAGAGGTTGAAATTGTCCGTCTTGATATATTGGTTGGGGGAGAGCTGGTTGACGCTTTGTCGTATGTACTCGTGAAATCTAAGGCTGAAAGTTTTGGAAGGTCAATGGTCTCGAAGCTTAAAGATGTTTTGCCAAGACAAAATTTTTCTATTGCTCTGCAGGCTGCTATTGGTGGCAAGATTGTCGCTCGTGAGACAATTGCCCCGTACCGCAAGGATGTTACTGCAAAGCTGTATGGCGGTGATGTAACCCGAAAGAATAAGCTTTTGGATAAACAAAAAGAAGGGAAGAAGAAGATGAAGGAGATTGGGCGTGTGAGTATTCCTCAGGAAGCGTTTTTGAAGGTTTTGAGATTGGATTAGTCGATCGCAGCTCAAACCTTCCTTGCATGCCTTTTTAGTCTGTGGCCCGTCAGTCCTCGCTTTAAAAAGGCATACTGCGGCGGTTTGAACTATGTATTATAATAGGTAATATGAAACGACAATTTTTTAAACAGCTTAAAAATGGTAATGATACGTCGAAGATATTTGTCAGCGACTATCAGTTTAATGACCGCATTTCGAATTTGAGTTTTGCATTTTCGTTAATTTTTATTTTGTTGGGATTTGCTTTAGTAAGTATAAATTTTAATTCGTTGCCACCCGAGATACCACTATTTCTTCAGAGGTCTTGGGGGAGTGATCAGCTGGCCGCGCGCGATATGATTTGGCTTGAGCCAGGGTTGCTCTTGGTTTTCTTTTTGACTAATTATGCAATTTCTTTGGTGACAATGAAAAATGAACCATTGACTGCTAGGATTTTGGGTGGAACTATTTTTATTTGTAGCGTGATGGGTTTGATTGCTTTGTGGAATAGTATGAATTTAGTAATTGCTGTTAAGCTTTGGTTTTAAAAAATGGTATATTTTTTTGGTTTTTTGATTTCTTTTTTACTTGCTGTTGTACTTACAAAGATAACTATTCGTTTTGCTTTTAAATATGGCTTTGTCGATGATCCTAAACGTAAACATAATGCAATTTTGCATTCAAAAATAATTCCAAGAGCTGGAGGAATCCCTGTTTATTTTGCGACTCTGGTTAGCTCATTGATTTTAGTTTTATTTTTTTATTTTACAAAGTCTGGGACTATAGATTTTTCAGGTGATACGATAAAACATTTGTCGGGAATATTTATCGCGGGCTTTGGGATTGTAGCGCTTGGACTTTGGGATGATAAATATGATTTGTCTCCAAAGTTGCGCCTTGGGCTGCTTTTCCTGTACGCTTTTGTCGTTGTTGGTTTTGGTATTGGGATAAGCTATATTACAAACCCTTTCGGTGGAGTTTTGCGTTTAGATCTTTTGTCTATTCCATTTTATTTATTTAATAATTTGCACACAATAATTATTTTGGCTGATATACTGGCTATATTTTGGATTGTTTCTTTGATGAATATTGTGAATTGGTCATCGGGCTTGGACGGACAAAATGCTGGGATTTCTGTTGTTGCACTTTTGGTTTTGGGGTTTGCATCGCTTCGATATGACCGACTTTCAGAGCCGACTGCCCTGATTGCTTTTATCGCGGCCGGAGCTTTTTTGGGATTTCTTGTTTTTTCCGCTTATCCTCAAAAAATCATGCCTGGCTTTGGTGGTTCTACTTTTTCTGGATTTATGATTGCGGTTTTGAGTATTTTGTCAGGGGCTAAGCTTGCAACTGCGATGATTGTTCTGGCTATTCCTATTCTTGATGCTAGCTGGGTATTCTTGCGTAGAGTAATTAATAAAAAGAATCCGATGATGAATGATCGCACGCATCTGCATCATTATCTTTTGGATTTGGGTTGGTCGAAGAGGCGGATTGCGTTTTTTTATTGGCTTATTTGCGCCTTTTTAGGTATAATTGTTTTGAATATTGATAGTGATAGTAAAGTTTTTATCTTTTTATTGGTATTTTTACTGTTTATTTCCGGTTCTTTATGGTTAAGACGACTGTTGCTATCATCAAAACATTAAGACCTAGACAATGGCTGAAAAATTTAACGATATTTGCTGGACTTTTTTTTAGTGCTAGACTTTTTAATATTGAAGATTTGTCGATAGTTACGAAAGCTTTTATTTTGTTCTCGCTTACCACATCTGGAATATATATATTTAATGATTTAGTTGACGCTCCGAAAGATAGGTTGCATCCTTTTAAGAAGAAAAGACCGATTGCTGCAGGGGAGCTGTCAGCACAATTGGCTACATTAATTGGTGTTCTGTTTATTCTGACTTCGTTGTTTTGTTCCTTTTTTCTTTCAACGAGATTTTTCTTTGCAGTTATTGCTTATTTAGTTCTGCAATTTTCATATATGTATTATCTAAAAGAGATAATTATTTTAGACGTTTTGGCTATTGCATCAGGTTTTTTATTAAGAATATATGCAGGGATTTGGATTATAGGGACGCATCTTAATATTTGGTTTTTACTTTGCGTTGTTTCGTTTGCTTTGTTTATTGCTATTGGAAAGAGACGAGCGGAGGCAACGTTACTTCAGGGCTACACGGAGTCAGCACCGATTGGGAAAGTTCGTTCGACTTTGAGTCATTATCCAGAATCTTTGCTGCATTCTTACACGACGATGTTTGCAACATCAACTTGGGTAACTTATTCTCTGTTTGCTTTTCAGCAACCTCGGGTAACCCCGAATGGATTTTTTAGTCAAGTGTTTTTAGGTTTGACTCCTAGGGTTGAAGATACGAAATGGTTTATGGTTAGTATTCCGCTTGTGATTTTTGGAGTAATGAGATATTTGTATTTAATTTTTGAAAAGAAAGAAGGGGAGTCTCCTGAGAGAATGCTTTTGTCGGATAAGCCACTTTTGACGGCTGTAATACTTTGGCTTGTTGTTGCGATGTTTATCCTTTATGTTGTTGGATCATAGTGGATATTTGAGTGAAATAATATCGTTTTTGTAACCCCTTGAGTCATGAACGAAATCACTTTGTAATTCTTTGAACTGAGTATTTAAATATTCTTTTAATTCTTTTACGTTTAATCTTTCCTGTTCGAAATATGCAGGTCTATTGAATATTATTTGTCCTTCGGGCTCGATCAATTGTTTGAGATCGTTTATGAAGTCTGGAGTGCTACTCTCAGGAGATACATATGGCGGTATTCCGATAAACATATCGACAATGATCACATCGTACTTTGATTTTGTCTGAAGCATGTCTTTTACTAGCTTGTATGCGTCTCCTGCTCGCACGATTGTTTTTTGATTTTCTTTGAGATTAAAAAATTCTTTGCATAGACTTATGATTTGATCGTCGATTTCGATTATTATTATTGTGCATTTATTGTTTAAATCTCTAATTAACTTTGGGATTGTATTTGCTCCTAGCCCAAGCATTAGGATTTGAGGATGCTCTAGATCTTTTATCGCTTCTGCTACTTTTTGTGCTGTTTTTGCCCAATAACTATTTTTTATGGTTTTTAAATTTACGGATACTCCTTGGGGATATTCGTTTAATGTTAAAGATAATTCTCCGTTTGATAATCGTACAACTTTAATTTTCCCTGAAACCTTTGTATTTATTGACTTTAAAACTTTAATTTTTATTTTGAAATAGAAAATTATTATGGAGATTAATAATGCTAAGTAGAGAATAATTGCTATCGAATCCATAAGCTTGCGACGGTATGTATTATTTTATATGGAATATTGTATATTTTTATCCAGATTTGTGGATAGTAGACTTCTTCTCCGTGAAATCTCTTTTTAAATTCTGAGAATCCTTGCCAGTTCTTTTTTTCTTTGGGATATCTTTCGTCAAAAATGCCTTCAAAATCTAATATTTGTACATTAAATTGTTTTGCGAGCTTGAGAGCTTCCCAAATTAGAGAATAGTTTGCGAGTTGATTGTATCCTTCTGTTGTTATACCCGTGTGGACATAAAGCATAATATTTTGAGTACAGGCAACCCAAAGTCCTGCGATTGGAACGTTTTGGTCATCGTATGCGAGAATGACCGCGGCACGCTCTTTGAACGAACGCATTTTGTGTTGGTATTCGGTAAAATCGGGAATATAGAATTTTTTCATTTGGCTTAGATTTTTTAGAAGTTTGTAAAACTGTTCAAATTTTTGTTCGTTTTCAGGGTCGTTTAGAAAATATGTTTTTAGAGTAATATTATTTGATAATGCTTTTTTGATATTTCTTCTGGCGTTTTCAGAAAAGGATTGGATCATTTGTTCTTCTGTTTTGTCTAAATCCAAAAGTAGGGTCGCTGTTGCTGAGTTGCGCATCGGGGTTTTGGTGTAGCCGTATTTTTCGTATTGGTTTTGATCATAGCCTCTGACGTGAGGCTCGAGTAGTACAAATAGAGCGTTATATTTTTTTGCTATTGCGTCAATTTCTTGAAATGGGATGGAGGCGACTGGGTGTTGAATTTTTATTAGTGAATGGTTTAGAAATTTGACTTGTCTAATGAAAATGTATGTGGATCCGACTTTTTCTGTAAGCCAGCCAATTTTTGTCATGTATTCGGCCCACTCTGGACTTTGTCTTGCATCAATGGCCTTTTCTATTAGTTGACTCATTTACCAAGGGTATCGCTATTGTTTTGTACGGTCAAGGTGAGGTTTGGTGTTATAATTGGGGAAATATCGTGGCGTGACGCAATTGGCTAGCGCGCTTGCATGGGGTGCAAGAGGTTTGGAAGTTCGAGTCTTCTCGCTCCAGCTAACATGTGATATTAAGTTGCTAGTTAAAGGAATATTTTTATATGACTGAAAATCCATCTTGATATAAACCTGAAAACGAACAAAATGACGATGAGACTATACCGCAAGGATTTTTTGTAGATAGTCAAGGGGTTTTACATCGAGGGTATCCTATTGTTGTAGAGGATGGTTCAGGTAATCAATCTACAATGGGATTTGTTTTCCCTCGAAATGAATTGTTTGTGCTCCCTGTGGAAAATCCTTTAGAAGAGCCACAAGAAGATGGTAAATAATTATTTATTGTTGGCTTTAGTTATAAGTATAGTATAATCAGCATATGTTTTCAAAATTAATGATAATTAGCTTGATGCGTGGCCTTCCAAATAGGAGGGGAGCTTAGTTTTTGGTCATTTTGATTCTTTTAAACAGCAAACCTCCTAGAGAAATCTTTGGAGGTTTTTTTTATTATTATATAGATTCCGGATAGTGTACGCTTTTGCTTCTTGCTTCCGGAATGACGTGCGGGGAGGAGACTTTTCTATGTTTTGTACGATTATAAATGATTGCCAAGATCCTGACGCAGTGGGCAGACAAGGTACAAGAGTCGCTTCGCTTTTGGGAGTTGCTCCGACTTTTGTCGGTGTTAAACACGAATTAAAATTGGATGAGGAATTTACTGGTGCTGAACTGGAAGCCTCTGGGTGTTTAGTCGATGCTCTGGACGGATGTGAAGGTCGTGAAGGGGTGATACTAGTTAATGTTGCTCATAGACATGGCAAGGGGAAAAGATGGCCAAATGGGACGCCGTTTGGATATTTTTGGTATAAAAAATGTTTGGTTGTATCGTCAATTGACGGCGCGGTTTTGTCGCTTGTTAAGAAATTTAAACTGACAGATTCAATATGCTTGATGGAAGTGCGTACTGTTATGAAAGATTTGTTTGAAAAAGAAGTTGTTTCGGAGAGTGTTTTTAAACATGTTTCTCAGACACAATTTCGAAGTTTTGATTTTACACCTCGTGTCGGAGCGTATTTAATAAATGGTGGGCGTGTTCCTTTCGAAAACTATTCGATTGATCAGATTTCTGACGTACAAAACTGTGTTTGGTTTGTTGATAATTTTGGCAATTGTAAGACTACGATTCTGCCCGCAGATATTGGCTTTGAAGAGGGTAAAATTATTGATACTTCATGTGGTAAATTATCTTGTTTAACTCATTTGAAGGATGTTCCCGATGGCCAAGGTGCTTTGATTATCGGTAGTTCTGGGCTTGAGGATAAAAGGTTTGTTGAGATTGTTGTTCAAGGCGTTAGTGCTGCTAAATATTTTAATTTGGCTGTTGGTAGTAAAGTTTAGTATTTTTTGCGATACTTTAAGTACTTTGAGTAATAATTTTACTGTTCATGACTTGCCTTTGGAGGAGAGACCTCGTGAGAGGATGTTGTCTGTTGGGGCTGAGGCTCTTTCTTCACAAGAGCTTTTGGCTTTGGTGTTGGGACGGGGGATTCAAGGAGAGTCAGTTCTGGTGACTTCGCAAAAACTTTTGTCAAAGTTTGGTTCTTTGGATGGTGTTTTGGATGCGTCGCTTGATGATTTGCAAAGTATACGGGGTCTAGGAATCGCAAAGTCTACGCAGCTGAAGGCCTG
>Ga0163144_10008971_pt1 | contig 21552 bp, 16 predicted proteins | sample OliLak19BULKMAT1_FD_123175 | JGI IMG/M metagenome (GOLD analysis project Ga0163144, IMG submission 123175) | Freshwater microbial mat bacterial communities from Lake Vanda, McMurdo Dry Valleys, Antarctica - Oligotrophic Lake LV.19.BULKMAT1 | ecosystem: Environmental > Aquatic > Freshwater >... | reverse complement strand
CGTGCTCGCGTAGACGCTCCTCGCCCGGAACTGCAACGCGTCGTGCCCTGCCAGGCGGAGCACGACGGCAGAACAAGCATCGAACGATGCCTCAGGCGTCAGGCGTCAGCCAACGTCAGCGATCTGGCACCTGACGCCAAGGAATCGATCCGAGATTTCTGACTGGTAGGCGGTTGACAAGCGCACGTAGCCCTGCTGCGGACCGTAACCCTGCTGCGGACCATGGCCCAGCGGCGGACCGTAGCCCTGCGGCGGACCGTAGCCCTGCGGCGGCTGGCTCACGTTTCACCAGGGGCTTTGGCGACGGGGGAGCTGGCGAGCTCGGCGCGCTGCTCGGTCAGATGCCAGGGCAGCGATTCGAACACGTCGTCGAAGATCGTCTCGCGCGCTGGTGGCCCGTGGCGTTCGACCTCGACGATGGCTTCGCCGATCTCCGCGTTCAGCTCTTTCTCGAGCGCCTCTTCGCGCGTGTCGTTCCAGCCCTGCGTCTTGATCAGATGGCGGCGCAGCCGTGAGAGCGGGTCCTTTTCGATCCAGGCGTCGACCTCGGCTTGTGATCGATAGCGTGTCGGGTCGTCGCTCGACGAGTGCGCGCCGATTCGATAGGTGACACATTCGATGAAGCGTGGGCCCTCGCCGCTACGTGCGTCGTCGACGCAGCGCTTCATTGCCGAGTAGACAGCGAGAAAGTCGTTACCGTCGACGCGAATCGAAGGCACGCCGTACGCGCGGCCTTTGACAGCGAACGTTGCGCTCGCGGACTGCGTCTTGGAGGGCACGCTGATCGCCCAGTGGTTGTTTTGACAGACGAGCACGCAAGGCGCGCGAAACACGGCCGCGAAGTTCATCGCGTTGTGAAAATCGGGCTCGCTGGTCGCTCCATCACCCATGAAGCCGAGCACGACCGTGCGGTGGCCGAGCTTTCGTGCGGCCATGGCGGCGCCGACTGCTTGCGGCAACTGCGTGCCGATGCAGCTCGACCAGGACACTTGATTCACGCTGCGCGACGCCATGTGCGACGGCTGCATGCGGCCCTTCAGCACGTCCAGGGAGTTACCGAAGATCTGCGCGATGTAGCGCGTGAGGGGGAAGCCGCGCACGAGCATCATCGAGCTCTCACGCAGCGCCTGAAACACCCAGTCGCTCGGCTCGATGGCGAGGGCGGCGGCGATCGGCGTCGCTTCTTGGCCGGTGCACGTGCCGTAGAAGCCGATACGGCCCTGGCGCTGGAGCAACATCATGCGGGCGTCGAGCACACGCAGCCGCTTGATCTCGCGATATGCGCGCATCACGATTTCGGGCGCGATACCGGGGTCGTTTTCCGGGTCGATCGAGCCGTCGTCGCGAAGCACACGATAGAGACCGAGATCAGCGTCAGTCTCGTGGGAAGCACCCAACATTGCCCGACCTTCTGCGTCGGGTGGGGACGGGGGGCAAGCGCGACTCGTCAGTGGCAGTAGCCGAGGCCTGCGATACCGGAGGTCAGGTTCAGGTCACAGGCCTGCCCGCCTGGGCAGCCACCCAAGCCTGGCGCGGCAACCGAGTCTTCGAGGCAAAGGTAGTAACAGAACGCGTTGTCATCAGGTCCAATGCAGGCGGAGCTGTCGATACAATCGTTCAAGTTGGCGCACGGTTCGCCGTTCGGTACCGGCGGCTCGACGCCCTGGTAGCAAGTCGTCTGAGCGTCACCGCTCAGGTAGCAATTCTCGGTTTCGGGGCACGAGTCTGGCGTGAACAGATCGCACGTCGGCGAGAATGAGCAGCCTTGGAACGACTTGCCTGTCGGGAGGCTCTCCGGTGGAGGGCCGATCAGATCGACGGTCACATTGCAAAGACCACCGCCACACGAGTCGGGGTTCGACGGGCAGCAGAACGGTGAACAGCGATTGCCGATGCAGGTGAGCTTGGCTTGGCACTCTGCCGACTCGTTGCAGCTCTCCGAGATGCTCTTCAGGCCGTCCTGCGGGAAGCAGGCCGCCACGGGGTCGAAGCCCTTCTCGGGGCCATCGCCGATGTCGCAAGTGTCACCATTGGGACAGGTCTGCAGATAGAGATCGCACTCGTCCTGCGGGACGTCGCTGACGGGCGTGGGGCACGGCTCGGTGATCGGTGTTCCGCCGGAGCCGTTGCCACCCGCAGAGGTGATGCCGCCGGAACCGCCGGTGTTGCCGTTGCCGCCGTTGCCGCCGTTGCTGGGGCTGTTGCCAGCGCCATCGCCGCCTTGGCCCGTGGAGCTGTCACCGCAGGCGATCGTGAACGCGAACAACAAACAAGGAGCGAGAACGGGAAGAGTCTTCATTTTTGCCACCTGAGCCGAGCTGAAGAAAAGAGGAGCACGTGCCATCGGATAGTAGCAATCAATCGGCTGCTTCGGGAGAGCGAGGACCGGGTGGCAGTGGGGCGGGCACATCGTCGTCGGCTTCGTCTTCGCGACGGCCACGGACGCTGAAGACATGTAGGCCAACAAGGGCAAAACCGAACGCTACCTCGAGCTTTCCGACTGTTTCGGCTCGTTCGTGGATGGCTTTCAGCTGCATCCCGAGCTCGCCTTCGCCCTGTCGGGCGCCCTGCAAGTGGAGCTCGATGATTGAGGGGCTCAAGGAGAGGCCCATCACTGCAGTGCAACCGGCCAAGGCGATGCCCACCAAGCGACGGATGCGAGCACCCAGGCGAGGGCGCGCGGACCGAGCCAAAAACGTGCGCATCACCTCTGCTCCGAGCGCAATCACCGCGGCGCCGATCGCCACCCGGTCGAAGCGTGCGAAGGCCTCGCCCATGGCGGTTCCGGAGAATGGATCCGGCGCGATGCGGAACACGGCAGGCGCGGCGCAGGCGCCGAGCGCGAGCATGCCGCCTGCGATCACACCGGCCGCGATCGCGCCGACCGTGCCGGCTGCGCGATCGAGCACGTCTTGGCGGCGCTCTCGCCGATCTGCCGGAGACGGCTCCAGATCTGCCTGCGAGAAAGTTTCGCTCACGACGCGCCTTTCAACAGCTCGAGCGCTGCATCGACCGCCGAGGGCTCTGCTTGATCCGGTCGGTCTCTCATCGCGAGCAGGGTGGGCCGCGCTTCCGATAGCAGCGCGCGACCTGCGGCGGAGACGGCCAACGTGCGCCGCGCGAAGGAGCTCGCGCCGAGCTCAGCAAGGATCGCCTTCTTGGCGCGCGGGTCGCCCATGCGCGCCAGGGCGACCCGCGCGTGCCACTGAAACGGATCCGCCGCGAAGCCGAGCACGCCGCCGAATGCGCGCCGCTCGAGGGCGCGGCGCGTCTTGTCGATCGATCGCTCACCGGCGAGCTCGATCGCGCGCGCGACATCGGCGACCTCGGGAGTCTTGAGCTTGCCGGCGACCATCTCGGCGATGACATCGTCGGCCGCTGCCTCTCCTGCGCCCGCAAGCAGCACCGCCGCTACGGCCCGAACCCGCGGTTTCTCGCTCGCGAGGCACTCTCGGGCCCGCAACAAAATCTTTTCGTCCACTTCACCGTCATCGAGCTCTTCGGCCATGCGAAAGGCGATGTGCGCGATCGTCTCGTCTTCGTCTTCGGTGGCGGTCACCAGCGCATCGAGCGCGTCGTCGCGTGAAGAGGCGACGCGTGCGAACGCCATCACGGCTTGGAAGCGCACCTCGGGTCGGCTGTCAGCCAGCGCCCGTTGTAGGCGCTGTTGCGCGCGCGAGTCGCCCAGCTCGCCCAGCGCGAGGATGGCGTTCTGACGCACCAGCTGGTGCTCGTCTTCGACCGCGACCAGGAGCTTCGGCAGAGACTCCCGCGCTTCGAGCGCACCGAGGGTCTCGGCGGCGGTCGCGCGCACCAGGGCATGTGCGTCGGAGAGCGCCCGCTCGAGCCCCTGCACGACGCGCTCGCGATCTGTCTCGGCGTGTTTCGCGAGATCACGCACGGCGCTCGCGCGCACCTCCGGCTTCTTCTCGCCGAGGTCCCGCACCGCCGCTTCGAGCGTTCTGGGTAGCGGCGAGTGGAACATCCCGGTCTCTACTCCCTAGTCGCTTTGTGCGCACGTCGACAGAGACGGGTCCGCAGGCGGCGGCGCGGTGGACGCCGCGAAGCAGACCTTCGAGTTCCTGATTTCGCTTTCGATGTCGATGGAGGTCGCACCGTGCTCCGCAGGGGCGCGGCATTGGTAGCCGTCGCGGCACTCGTCGTCCTCTTCACAAGGAGCCATGCAGAACGTGCGCTCGAAGCGGGGCCAGCGCGGATCGGCAGGGACGGCGCCCTCGTCGTTGAGGCAAGTAGCCGTCAGCTCGAGCCCGAAGCCGACACAGACCGAGTCGTCATCGGGACAGCTGTCGGGGTCGCAGCTGAAGATCGTGCAGTAACCCTCGAACTGACTGGTGTCGCACAAGCGATCGCCTTGCGCGGAGCAGTCGATCGAGCTCACGCAGTCGTCGCCGATTTGCGGGCGACATCCTGCGAGCACGAAGAGCAAGCTCGAGACGGCGAGGCGCGCATACATCGCGCGCACCCTAATACAGAGGGAACGCAGAATGCGCCCTCGAACCGCCGAACGAAGCTTGCTCTTGACTCGATTATACGTTACGTAACGTAATTGTTTCTCAGGCGATCTGACGACTCAATTTGACAACTTGATCGGGGACCCTTAGAGCATCGCGCTCTCGTCCCGTTTCGTTTCAGGAGAGCCCATGGCGACCTTCATCACCGAGGACTGCATCAATTGCGGCGCCTGCGAGCCCGAGTGCCCCAACGAGGCGATCAGCGAGGGCGACGAGATCTACGTGATCGATCCCGAGCTGTGCACCGAGTGTGTCGGCTTCTATGATCACGAGGCTTGTCAGGCAGTGTGTCCGGTCGAGTGTTGCCTGCCAGATCCGAAACACCCCGAGGCAGAGCCGCAGCTGCTCGAGCGCGCGACGCGGTTGCACCCCGACGACGCTGAGCTTCAGAAGCGCGTCGAGACGAACGTCTTTCCCTCCCGCTTCCGAAAGTAGTCGGTATGGTTCCTCCGTGCCGAGTCCAAGATAGGCCGGGGCGCTGGCGCGCGTTCTTGTTCCGGAGGGCAAGGAGGAACTTGTTTGTTGATTCAACCTCCGGTTGAAAGGGCCCTCGCGCTGGCGGCCGCTTGTTTATCGGGCTGCGCCGGCTCTTCGCCGCTGCTTCATCCTGCGCACACGCTGCCTGCCGGCGACGTGATGGTCGGCGCCGGCGTGACCGGCACCATCGGCGTGCTTGCGGCCACCGAGGTCAGCCAGTCGAACAGCAGCGAGCCTGTGCTCGAAGACTTCGCAGTCGCGCCGGGCGTCGGTCCGTGGGGCGCCGGTCGCGTGGGCATTCCCGGCGAGAACGAGGCTGGCATCACCTACGCAGGGCGCTCGTTTCGCGTGGACGTGCGCCACGCATTTCCAGTCGGCGACTTGCACCTGTCGCTCGGCGTCGGCGGCTCGGCGTTGGTGCCGCGCGAGCGGGGCGGCGGTGATGATCTCGGCGCCGTCACGGGCGGCGGCGCAGACGTTCCGATCTTGCTCGGCTGGGTGAGCGATGCGGAGCTCTACTCAGTCTGGTTCGGGCCCCGAGGTGGCTTCGAAATCTTGACTGGTTCCATCGTCGAGTCGGAGTTTCTTCCAGGCGGTCGCGAGGATGTAAAAGTGCCGTTTTCCGGGAAGCACTTCTTCGTCGGGGGCCTGTTGGGCGCAAAAGTCGGCTTCCGGACCTTCCACGTCGCCCTCGAGGTAGACGTGAACTACCACTTCGCAGACGGAACATTTGGTGAGGGGTCGCCCCTCGGCGGTGGAATTATCGAAGCCAGCGTCGGTCAGCTGACGATCTGCCCGGCCGGTGCGCTTCTGCTCACCTTCTGATAAGCTCCGCTCCGATATGCGTGGCTGGCTGTTCCTCGCGCTGGCGCTGCCCTCCTTGGTGGGTTGCACCACACAAGCGATCGAAGACGCGGACGACGAAGCAGAGGCGCGCTCGATCGAGACGTGGGTCGTGCTCGAGCGTGTCGACGCCGACGGCCAAGTGCGCAGCAACGTCTCCGCCAAATTCGTGCAGGTCACCGACGGCGATCGTTCGCTCGCTTTCAAGCTGGTCGGCGTGCGCCCCGCCATCCCCGCGGCAGGCGACTGCGTGTCGCTTGCATCTCTCGAAAAGCTCGAGCTGTTGCCTGCTGACAACAGGCGCGCGAACGGAACCATGTCGGCCGATTTGGTCGATGCTGGCGACGTCACAATCTCAGTCGAGGGCGCCGACGCGCGCGTGATCAAACTTTCGCCGCGCGCGTTCCCGGACGTCGCCGATTTCGTGTCGGGTGTTTTCTACACCTCTCCGGATGCGGACACGGCGTTGCCGTCAGCTGCTCGTTATTCGCTCGCAGCCAGCGGCTCGCAGCTGGTCGAAGGTTTCTTCGTCGAAGTCGACGCGCCCAAGTCGCCGGTCATTTCGTCGGTCTCCGATGGGCCCAGCGTGCAGGCGGTTGGCGACCCTCCCGCGGAGGCCGTGGCTACGGTCGGCTCCGACATCCACCTCGGTTGGGAGGGCGCCGCGGTCGGCGAAGCGGGCACTGTTTACGTCGACTTTCGCGGCGCAACCACGCACCGCTGCACCTTCGCGGATCAGGGCGCCGCAGTGTTGCCGGCCGAAATCTTGAGCGCCGCCGATCGCGGCGAGGCGACACTCACGCTGCACCGCCTGGTCGAGCGTGCCGTTCAAATCGACGCAGCGGATTCGTCGGACGAGGTTCGCGAAGCCACTGTGCTGTTCGACTTCGCTCGCACCGTTCGCCTCACTGTCAGGTGAGCCCTCACCGCGCTCTGAGCCCTCACGGCCAGATGAGCCTTCAAGGCTAGATGAGCAACGCGCACGAGGCCGCTCGCGTTCGCGCCTTCGAGCTGGAGCGCGCGTGCGAGTTCGGTGCGGCTGCGCTCGCGGCACTCGACGCTGAAGATGCGGGCTGGGCCGCCCGGCTGGCGGTGCTCGCCAAGCGAGATGATTTGTTCGAACGCAGCGAGAGCGCGCTCGTGACGCTGGGCCCCGCAGCGTGCGCGCGCGTGGCCAACGATCTGCTCGCCCGCGGGCTGGATGTTCACGCAGGCCGGCTGTTCGCGCTCGCCGGTGAGCCGGGCAATGCCGGAGAAGCATTCGGCCGGGGTGGTGACGCGGCCAGGGCGGCCAGCGAATTCGAGCGCGCAGGCCGACCCGCCGACGGCGCCAAAGCGCTCGAGCGAGCGCTGCGCGACAATCCCGAAAACGATCGACTACGGCGCGCGCTCGCGGAGCTGCTCGCACGCCACGGCCGGGTCGAGGCCGCCATCAAGGTCGCGCAACAGATGCGCGACGGGTCGGAGCGCGCAGCGACATTGCCACTGTTGGCGCGCTCGCTGCGCGCGATCGGCCTCAGCGAGGCAGCGGACGAGATTGCACGCGAGCTGCGCAAGCTGGGCATCGACCCAGCAGGCGTCGAGGCCAGCCCACCGAACAGCGAACCAGTAAACCCGGTCGCGACGAGCAAGACCGTCCTGTTCGGACGCTACGAAGTCGCGCGCGAAGTGGCCAAGACACCTCACGCCCATCTGTTCGAGGCCGTGGACAGAATCACCGGGCTTCGCGTCGCGGTGAAGCTGCTCGCGTCATCGGCGCGCGGCAGCGGACGCGACGCGCTCGTCCGTTTCGAACGCGAGGCGCAAGCGCTGCTCAAATTGAAACATCCGACGACGGTGACACTGCATGCGTTCGTCGCGGAGGGTCCGGCGCTCGTCCTGGAATGGATGAGCGGTGGCAGCCTGGCGAGCTTGCTGGCGCGCGAAGCGTTCGCCCCTTCACGAGCGGTCGAGATCGCGTGCTCGGTGCTGACGGCCCTGGGAGAAGCCCACCGGCTCGGAATTCTGCATCGCGACGTCAAACCCAGCAACGTGCTGTTCGACGCAGTCGGCACGCCCAAGCTCGCAGATTTCGGCGCGGCGCATCTGGGTGATCTCTCGAGCACCGTCACCGCTGGCGCGATCGGCACCATCTCGTACATGTCTCCGGAGCAGCGACTCGGGCGGCCCGCCTCCGTCAGCAGTGACATCTATTCGGTAGGGGCGTTGCTCTACGAGATGATCACGAGGCACATGGCTTCCCCGCAGAAGGGCAGCTTCAAAGAGCGCGCTCCGTCCGACGTTCATCCGGAGCTCTTGTCTGAGCACGACGCGCTCATCGCAGCGTTGCTCGCAGAAGACCCGCAACATCGGCCGGAGAATGCGTTCGTGGCGCGCGAGCGCATCGAAGCGCTGACCTGGCCCTCGCTGTCGATCGACTCGGCCGCCCCTGTGTCTCGTCGAATCAGTAACCACCCCGCTGCGATGGGCGAGCGGCTGGCGCCGCCGCGCGACCTGCTCGACAATCGCGACAGCGACACGCTCGCGTTCGACACCGTGACCGAGCGCCACATTCGCGTGATCCCCTTGTCGGACGAGACGGCCGCCCGGCTGCGATCGTTCGCACGAGTCGCCGACGCGACGCTTGCGACGGTGCTCCGGGCAGCACGAACCGAAGGTGTCGCCTGGACGGAGGCGCCAACCGGGACATGTCTCGCGGATTCGAACGAGGCCGTCGGTCCGGGTGACCTCGGCGCAATCCGACACGCGCTGGCTCGCTTGCACCAGGCCGGAGGCGCCCACGGTGCGGTCGATAGAGCCCATCTGTACCGCTCGCCAGCGGGCTTGTTTCTGGCGTTTCCCCGTGATTTCGAGCGGCCTGCGTCGCCCACCGACGACTTGCGCGCGCTCGAGACCCTGGGCCGCCCAGTCTGACGAAACAGTCAGCTTCCTCGGAATTCTTGATTGTTGATTCAACCTCCGGTTGAAAACGGCGCACTGTGACGAAATCCTGACATCGCGTGACCCCTGCCCGATGACGGCTGCGCCACGCTGGCGACGTGCTCGCCATCGCCACCTTCTTCGTCGCTCACTGGGTGCTCAGCGTGTTCATGCAGACCTTCTATCTGCACCGCTACGCAGCCCACCGCATGTTCAAGCTGTCGACCACTTGGGACCGCATCTTTCATCTGTTGACGTTCTTGTTCCAAGGCTCGAGCTACCTGCACCCGATGGGGTACGCGCTCTTGCACCGCGAGCACCATGCCTTCAGCGACACCGAGCGCGACCCGCACTCGCCTCACACGTCGCGCGGCTTCCTCGACATGAACGTGAAGACGGCGCTGCGTTACGTCGCGCTCCGCAAAGGTAGAATCCGCACAGAAGCCCGCTTCGAAGGCGGTGTTCCGTCGTGGCCCGCCCTCGAGCGCGTAGGTGATTTCTGGCTGACCCGCGTCGCCTTTGGCGGCCTGTACACGCTGTTCTACATCGCCTTTGCGCCGCATTGGGCGTTCTTCCTGCTGCTCCCGGCGCACTACTTGATGGGCCCGCTGCATGGCGCGATCGTCAATTGGGGCGGTCACATGTACGGCTACCGCAACTTCGGCACCGATGACAAAAGCCGGAACACGCTGCCGTTCGACTTCCTCACGCTGGGCGAGTTGTTCCAGAACAACCATCACCGCTACGGCCAGTCTCTGAATTTTGCCGCGCGCTGGTTCGAGATCGACCCGTCTTATTGGGTCATTCGCCTATTTGCGAAGCTCGGCATCCTGCAGATCGAAAAAGAGCAGCACCCTCGCTACCCTGAAGCCGCTGTCGTCAAGCAACCCGCGATGACACTCGAGCCGCTCGGCTCCGACGCCGAGTAGGCTTCAGGCTACAGGCCTCAGCCAGAGTCGGAGTCAGAGAGCCTTGCTGAGAAGTCTCTCTCTGGCTGAGGCCTGAAGCCTGTGGCCTGAGGCCTATTTGAGGCGCGGCTCGCCGATGGCGTCGGCCGCGCAACGAAAGCCGACCGCGTGGGAGTAAGTGCCAGGCGCGTAGCGGTAACGCCACGCGGGGTTGGCCCACGCAGGGTCCCAGCCGTTGAACGCACCGCCGCGAATCACGCGCTCTGTGCCGGTCGCAGGGCCCTGCGGATCTTTGAACTCACCGGCTGCGTGGGCGCCGTACTGATCCGCCGTCCACTCCCAAACGTTGCCAGCCAAGTCGTACACGCCGAAGCCCGACTTGCCTGCGGGGTATTGGCCGACGGGTGCAGTGCCTGACCAGCCGTCGTCGCCCTCGAACATCGTCTTGCCTCCGCCGCCGGTGGCCTGCTCCCACTTCTGGTATTCGGTGCCTGCGGCGTTCAAGCGTTTCTCGTCGGGCGCCTCGTCACCCCAGGGGTAGTCGTGCTGCACCGGCCCGCGCGCCGCGTACTCCCACTCGGTTTCAGTTGGCAGTCGCGCGTTCTTCGATTTGCAGTACGCCGCTGCCAAGTCGAAGCTCACGCAATTGATCGGGTGATCGACCCGATCGGGCTTGCGCGCGTTGCAGAAGCCCACGTAGAGCTTCCTCTTCCTGGCATCGGCGGTCAGGCCTTTGAAGTTGACGTCGTCCGGAGTGCGTTCGCAGGTCGCGTCTTGCACGCATGCCTCGTATGCGCGAACTGTCACCTCGGTGACATCGAGACAGAACGACGACAGCTCGACCTTGCGCGTGCCGTCAACGTTCGCGCCCGAGTAGTCGGGCAGCGTCTTCGAACCGATGAAAGTCTTGCCGGTCGGGTGGTAAACCATACCCGCCGGGCATTTGGCGTCAGTGGGCGCGACTGGCGTCGGAAGCGCGCCTGCCGCCGACGTCGCTGGGCGAGACCCAGAATCTGCAGTGGCAGAAGAGAGCGGTTGAGCTTGCGGCGCCCCCGAGGCGTACCCTGCCGCGCTCGGCGAGCTGGGCGGCGCGCGTGTCGCGAGGTAGATGCCACCGCCGCCCAACGCCACGGCTGCGATGCCCACCACGGCGTACAGCCCGAAGCCGCGCTTCTGTGGCGCAAAGTCGATGCTGCCAGTCGGCTCGCGCACGACAGCCGCGGCCGCACCGGTGCCGTCGCCGATACGAGTCAGCGGAGCGACGCCGGTGGAGTCGAGCAACGCCGTGCGCGCGCTGCCGAGCGCAGCGGTGGCAACAACGGCCGAGGACGGATCGATTGTGCTCGTCTTGAGCACGAACTTGCGCTCCATCGGTGCGCCTTGCACCAGCTCTGCGAAGGCGCGCACGGCTTCGCCGGCGTCTCTGAAGCGCGCATCGACGTCGCGATCGACGCAGCGAGCGAACCACGCGTCGAAGCCGACTGGCAGCTTGCCGTCGATACCCTTCTCCTTGGAGCGAGCGCTGGCGAACACGATTGGGTCGACGCAGATCTCACGCAAGAGCCCCGCGAGCGAGCCGTCTTCTGCCTCGGTCCAGTAGCTCTTGCCGGTCAACACGTAGAACGCGATCAGGCCCAGCGCCCACACATCCGTGGGTGGACCGATCTTGCCTTTGCGATCGGTCTGCTCGGGCGACATGAAAAGCGGCGAGCCGAGCGGCTGTGTGCCTGTCTTTTGCAGACCGTCGGCGACCAGCTTTGCGATCCCGAAGTCGAGGATCTTCGCCGTGAAGGGCACCTCGCGCCGCTTCGAGGCAGCAAGGAAGATGTTCTCTGGCTTGAGGTCGCGGTGAACGACACCCTGCGCGTGCGCTTGCTCGAGGGCATGACCCACTTGCGACAGAATCTCGGCGACGTCGCCGAGCGGCATCGGGCCGCAGCGCTCGACAGCGTCGGCGAGCTCTTCGCCTCGCAACAGCTCCATCACCAAGTAGGGGGCGCCGGTGGCATCGTCGACGCCTGCGGTCACCGTCTCGACTACATGGTCGCTTTCGATGTTGGCTGCGACCTTCGCCTCGCGCACGAAGCGCTCGCGCACCTCGGGTTTGTCGACCAGCTCGGCCGCCATCAGCTTGAGGGCTCGCTGCTTGCCGGTGGAGATCTGCTCGGCGATGTAGACCGCGCCCATGCCGCCCGCGCGCAGCGGCCGCACGATGCGAAAGTCTTTGGCGAAGATCGCGCCTGGCGAAAGGTGGGTGGGGGCGCTCACGGGGTCTCGAGGTACGTCAATATAACGGCGCGGGCAAAGTTAGGTTTCGGCTTCCAGCAGCGGGCAACCCGATTTCGGCGGGCTCCAAAACGGACTAGTCCTGCCTCATGTCGTCTGGAAAACGCCCGGTCAGTGCGCCGCGAGGCACGACCCTCTCGTGTAAAGGCTGGGTTCAGGAGGCTGCGCTGCGCATGCTCCACAACAACCTGGACGCCGAGGTCGCCGAACGACCCGACGACTTGGTGGTCTACGGTGGGACAGGCAAAGCCGCGCGCAACTGGGAAGCCTTCGACGTCATCGTGCGCGAGCTGCGCGCCCTCGAGAACGACGAGACCTTGCTCGTGCAGTCTGGCAAAGCCGTGGGCCGTTTCCGTACCCACGAGGACGCCCCGCGCGTCTTGATCGCCAACTCCAACCTGGTCGGTCGTTGGGCCAACTGGGACGAGTTTCGCCGGCTGGAGGCACTGGGCCTCACGATGTACGGCCAGATGACAGCGGGCTCCTGGATTTACATCGGCACCCAGGGCATTTTGCAGGGCACCTTCGAGACCTTCGTTGCGGCGCGCAAGGCGTACCTCGCCCGCACCAAGAAGACGGGTGGCTTGTGGGCGCTCACCGCCGGCTTGGGCGGCATGGGCGGTGCCCAGCCGTTGGCAGCCGCCATGGCCGGCATCGCCTCGCTGTCGATCGAGATCGACCCCAGTCGCATCGAGAAGCGGCTCGGCACGCGCTACGTCGACGTTCGCATCGACAACCTCGACGAGGCGCTCGCGGCCATCAAAGCCGCCACCCAAGAGGGTCGCGCCACCAGCATCGCGATGTGTGCGAACGCCGCCGACGTCTTCCCGGAGCTCGTGCGGCGGGGCGTGACGCCGGACTTCGTTACAGAGCAGACGGCAGCCCACGACCCGCTCATCGGGTATGTCCCGCAAGGGCTGACGCTCGCAGAAGCAGCCGCCCTCCGCGCGCGCGACCCACAAAGCTACGTCGAACGCGCCAAAGCTTCGATGCGTGTCGAGGTCGAGGCGATGCTCGACATGCAAGCCGCTGGCGCCGAAGCGTTCGACTACGGCAACAACATCCGCACCTGCGCACGAGAGGCAGGCTGCGAGAACGCCTTCGACATCCCGGGCTTCGTGCCCGCCTACATTCGCGAGCTGTTCTGCCAAGGCAAAGGGCCCTTCCGCTGGGTCGCGCTCTCGGGCGACCCGGCCGACATCGCCGCGACTGATCGCGCTGTGCTCGAAGAGGTCCCGCACGACGACGATCTCCGTCGTTGGATCACGATGGCCCAAGAGCGCGTCGCCTTCCAAGGGCTGCCATCGCGCATCTGTTGGCTCGGCTACGGCGACCGCGCGAAGGTCGGCCTGCGCTTCAACCAGCTGGTAAAAGACGGCATCGTGAAGGCGCCCATCGTGATCGGCCGTGACCACCTCGACTGCGGCTCCGTGGCGTCCCCATTTCGTGAGACCGAGGCCATGAAAGATGGCTCCGACGCCATCGCGGATTGGCCGATCTTGAATGCGATGGCCAACGTCGCGGGCGGTGCCTCATGGGTGAGCTTTCACCACGGAGGCGGCGTCGGCATCGGCAACTCGCTGCACGCCGGCATGGTGATTGTCGCCGACGGCAGCGACGCCGCTCGAAAGAGGCTCGAGCGGGTGCTCACGATCGACCCTGGGATGGGGGTCATTCGGCACGCCGACGCCGGCTACGAAACCGCGGAGCGCGTCGCGCGCGAGCGCGGCGTGCACGTCCCTCACAAGCCGTGAAGCTTATTTGCGGCTGCAGTAGCCGTTGATGGTTTCGACCAGCTTGCCGCGCTCGGTGTCGATGTCGTTGGCGCGCTTGGTAATCGTGGCGAAGTCGCTGCTTCCCTTGGAGAGATCGCGCAAGAACTTGGCGAGCTCGTCGATGTTCTTGTGAAACGCTTCGACGTGCTTTTTCAGCTCTACGTCGGTGATTTTGACGTCGCCGATCTTCTTTCCGTATTCCTCGAGCTCTGTCGCGTGCTCTTCGACCGCCTTGGGGTCGTCGAGCTTCGCGTCTTTCTCCATCACGGACTGCCCGGCGTTGATCACGTCGATCACCGCACTGCACTCCTTTTGTTTGGTGATCTCAGCGCAGCCGACGGAAACGAAAGCGAGGGCTCCGAGCAGCATCGCCGCAGAAAGCAGACGCTGAGACGGGGCGCTTTTCACACAACGATTGAACATGGTCTCCTCCTGGAGTCCCGGAGCGCGCTCCGGCTGCCAGAGTGGACGCGACGACCTCGCCTTTGTCGCGCTAATTCGAGAGCGGCCGGTTCGTTCGCTTGACGCTCTCCCAGGTGCGCGCAAAACCGTCAATCTGTCTGTCGCTCGCAATACGGGCGTCCCCAAGGACCTGACCAAGTGGTCATCTCTCGACAGTTTCGGAGGTCACCCGCGTGGAGAATGGGTCGAAGTCGAACGGCGCCGGAATTGGCTCGCCATCATTGGCGACCGAGCCACCGCTCGGAGAGGGCTCGGTGCTCGCCCACGCTCGGCCGCTTCACCCCACCAATTTGTTGCGGGGCGCCCGCCTCATCGTCGTGGGCGGCACCGGCTTCCTCGGCAAGGTATGGCTCGGCCTCTTGCTGCACCGCTTCCCGGAGATCGGTCACCTCTACTTGCTCGTACGGCCCAAGGCCGACCAGACAGCAGACGAGCGCTTCTGGTCGCAGATCGCGACGTCGCACTGCTTCGACCCCATCCGTGAGCAGCACCCAGGCGCCGCGTTCGAAGCGTTCTTGCGGGAGAAGATCACGCCGATCGCAGGTGACGTCGTTCAAGATCGGCTCGGCTTCGCGCCAGAGCTCGTCAACCGGCTGAAGGGCACCATCTCTGCGGTGGTCAACGTCGCTGGCGTCGTCGATTTCAATCCACCGCTCGACGAAGCCCTCGAGGTCAACGCCTTCGGCGTGAACAACCTGGTCACGCTGGCAAAAGACTTGGGCGCGCGACTCGGCTCGGCTTCGCAAGGGATTGCTACGCCGGTGATGCACACCAGCACCTGTTACGTCGCCGGCTACAAGTCGGGCCTGATCGAAGAGGTCGAGCCGACCCAAACCCCTTTTCCCCGAGCTACTGGCGAAAAGAGCCTCGGCTCCTATCAACCCGTGCGCCTGCTCGAGCGCGCCCACTGGGACCCGCAACGAGAGATCGAAGAGTGTCTCGACCTCGTGCGCATGGCCCGTCATCGCTCGAACGACGCCTTCAGGCAGAGCGCGTTCCTCGACGAAGCAAAGAAAAATCTGGAGAAGCGCCGCGAGCCGGGTCGCGGCAGGGCGCTCGAAGACGAGCTCGCCAAAGTGAAGCGCAAATTCGTCGAAGCGCAGCTGATCGACGCCGGCAAAGAGCGCGCCCTCTATTGGGGCTGGAGCAACATCTACACGTACACCAAGAGCATCGGCGAGCAGGTGCTGGCCATGAGCGGTGTGCCGTACACCATCGTGCGACCCGCGGTGGTCGAGTCCAGCGTCGAGTACCCCTGCCAAGGCTGGAACGAAGGCATCAACACCAGCGCGCCCTTCATCTACATGGCCTTCAAAGGGACGGTGCGCTTTCCAGGCGACTCGAAGGTGCACCTCGACATCATTCCTTGCGACATGGTCGCTTCGGGAATGCTCGCGGCTCTGGTCGAGCTGCTCGATGACACGCAGAAGCCCGTCTATCAGTACGGCGTCACCGATACGAACCCCTGCTCGATGAAGCGCTATCTGGAGCTTATCGGTCTCTACAAGCGAAAGCGCGTAGCCGACGGCAAGACCAGCAAGCTGTTCGACATGGTCTCGCAGCACTTCGAATCGCTCGGCGTCACGAAGAAAGAATACCAAGCGCTCGGGCCGCATCAGTTTGCCAGCGCCATGCGCGGCGTCGGCAAGGCGCTCGACTTGGCTTCCATCGGGCCGCTTGCGTCGATCTTCAAGCCGGCTGCGAAGGCGCTCGTGAGCGCTGCGGCAACCGAAGACAGGTCCGGAGACATCATGGATCTGTTCGTGCCCTTCACCGCCGAAGGCGATTGGATCTTCTCCTGCGCCAATACGCGCGAAGCCATGGCGCGCATGCCCGAGAGCGAGCGCGCGAAGTTCATCTGGGCGCCCGAGTCGATCGACTGGCGCCAGTGGATGTACGAGACGCACCTGCCGGGGCTCGAGAAATGGGTCATCCCGGAGATCGACCTCAAGCTGAAGCGCGAGCTGAAATCGCTGCGCGCTTACGATCATCTGCTCGACGTGCTGGACGAAGTGAGCGAGCGCCACGAGCACTCGCTTGCGCTGTCGGAGGTCACCGACGACGGCCTGTCGCGCGTCACCTACCGCTACTGGCGCGACGCTTCCTACTTCGTTGCGGGCGAGCTCGTCGCCGCGGGCGTGCAGCCCGGCGACCGCGTCGTGATCAGCGCGAAGAACCAGCCTGGCTGGGCGATCGCCTACTTCGGGATCTTGCGCGCAGGGGCCGTGGCTGTGCCGGTCGACCCCGCCCTCGAGGGGCGGCAGTTCCTGAACATCGTGCGCCAGAGCGCGGCTGTCCTTGCGATCTGGGACGAGGGCGTCGAGCTTACGGGCGGCGCCGCGACGCGCGTGGCGCTGCCGAGCTTGCCGGTGCTCGATCTGGTCACGATCAGCAGCCCAACCGACGGCGAAGCCAAGCTCGCGCGGGTACGCGTGCGCTGCCCCAAACCGACGGGCGAAGACATCGCGAGCATCATCTACACCAGCGGCACCACTGGCGAGCCGAAGGGCGTGATGTTGATGCACAAGAACTTCACGGCGCTGCTCGGTGCGCTCGCGCCCATCTTCCCGCTCACCGAGAAGGACCACGTGCTGTCGGTGCTGCCGCTGCATCACACCTTCGAGTTCACCTGCGGGCTCTTGCTGCCGCTGATGCTGGGCGCGCGCATCGTGTACGTGCGCGAGCTCACTGCCGACGGTTTGCGCGAGGGCCTCTCCGCTGGCCGCATCACGGCGATGGCCGGCGTGCCTGCGCTCTGGAATTTGCTCGAGCGTCGCATCCAAGCCGAGGTTCGGGAACGCGGGCCGCTGGCGATGCGCGCGTTCGACACCGCCCTCGAGCTGAACCGCCTGCTCGGCAAGCGCACCGGCTTGAACGCCGGGCGTCTGTTCTTCGGTGCGGTTCACGATCGGCTGGGTGGTCGCATGCGGCACCTGATCTCGGGCGGGGCCGCGCTGCCGAAAGACACCGCCAAGCTGTTCGCCGGCCTCGGGCTGCCGCTCAGCGAAGGGTACGGGCTGACTGAAGCCTCCCCCGTGCTGACAGTGGCCAAGGCCTCCATGCGAGCGTCCTTCGGCAACGTCGGTCAGCCGGTCCCCGGCGTGCAAATCAAGATCGGCGAGGGCGACGCAGACGGCGTAGGCGAGGTCCTGGCGCGCGGCCCCAACGTGATGAAGGGCTACGTGGGCAACCCCGACGCGACAGCCGCAGTGCTCGACGCCGATGGCTGGCTGCACACAGGCGACCTCGGCAAGCTGGACAAGAAGGGCCGCCTCACCATCGTCGGGCGCTCGAAAGAGGTCATCGTCGGGCCCAGCGGCGAAAACGTGTACCCCGACGACGTCGAGTCGCTGCTCGGCGATATCGAAGGCATCAAAGAGCTGTCGGTGATCGGCTTGTCGGACGGCGCCGGTGGCGAGCGTGTCGCGTGCCTCGCGGTGCCATCCGAAGACGGCGGCGATCACACCGCGCGCAAAGAGCGCGCACAGAAGAACTTTCGCGAAGCTTGCGAGAGGCTCCCGCGCGTGGCCCGCCCGACTTTGGTCCAATTCTTCGAAGGCGAGCTGCCGCGCACTGCGACGCGCAAGGTCAAGCGCAGCGAAGTGCGGCTCATCTTGCAGCGCATCGTGGACGCATCGGGCAACCCCACCGCCAGCGATCGCGGCGCCTCCAACGTGCGTTCGGTGATCACCGCGATTGCGGGCAAGCCGGGCGTCTCGCTTCAAGCCACGACATCGCTGCGCGGCGATCTCGGGATCGACTCGCTGCTCGCCGTCGAGCTGGCTTCTGCGCTCGAAACAGCGCTCGGCTCGCGGCTCGACGCCAAGGCGCTGGCGCAGTGCGAGACTGTGGGCGACCTGGAGGAGCTCGCCCGCAAGTCGGCGCGGGCTGCCGCGAACGCCATCGAAGTCGCCGACGACGCGGTCGAGATCGAGCGCATCGCAGTGCCCCAAGTCATCGCGACTGCGACCAAACGCGCGCTCACCGCCGTGCAGATGGGCTTCTACGAGACGGTCATGAAGCCGCGCGTGTTCGGTCGCGCGTTCATCCCGCACAACCGCAACACGATCGTGGTCTCGAACCACACAAGCCACCTCGACATGGGCTTCGTGAAGTATGCGCTCGGCACCTACGGCGAAGATATCGTCTCGCTCGCGGCGCAAGATTACTTCTTCGAGGGCAACAAGTGGCGACGCGCCTACTTCGAAAACTTCACCAACCTCGCGCCGTTCGATCGCAAGGGCGGCCTGCGCCAAGCGCTGCGCATCGCGGGAGAGCACCTCGATCGAGGCGACACCATCCTGCTGTTTCCGGAAGGTACGCGCTCACCCGACGGCGCGATTCAAGAGTTCAAGCCGGCGATCGGGCATCTGGCACTGACTCACGGCGTCGATCTGTTGCCTGTGTATTTGGGCGGCACCTTCGAGGCCATGAAAAAGGGCTCTCGCATCCCGACCAAACGCGACATCGTCGCGCGCATCGGCCTGCCGCTGCCGGTGAAAGAGCTTCGTCGTCTGACTGAGGGCATGAAGTTCTCCGCCGCTTGCCGCAAGATCGCCGAGCTCACCGAACAAGCCGTGCGCGCCTTGAAAGAGGGGCGCGTGCTCGACATTCGCGCCTTGGGCGACGACGACGTGGTGGTGCCGCCCCCGAGCGAGCACCCGCTGGCGATGTTGTTCCGCGAGCTCGAGACGCGCTTCCGCGCTGACCGCGTCGAGAAGCCGCTGACCTTCTATTTCACGCTGGGCGCGGAGGTCGACGAGAAATGGACGCTGCGCTTCGACCCGACACGTTGTTCCGCGGAGCGAGGCAAGCCGGACGGTGGCGTCGCCGACTGTGTGCTCAAAACAACCCCAGAAATCTTCACTCGCATCGTGCGTGAGGCCTACGTGCCGACACCGATGGAGTTCTTGAGTGGCGCCATCAAGAGCAACGACGTCTCGCTTCTGCAGACTTTCCAGAAGGTGTTCGACCTCGCATGAGCCGCGTCCTCGTAACTGGAGCCACCGGGTTTCTCGGCAGCCATTTGGTGCGCGCGTTGAGCGCAGCAGATCATCACGTCGTCGCGCTCGATCGGGAGCTCGTGCCCGGCGCGCTGACGTTGAACGTGACCTACCTCAAAGGCGACATCCTCGACCCGAACAGCGTCGAACAAGCAGCCAAGGGCTGCGACGCGCTGTTTCACTGCGCGGGAAAGGTGTCGCGCGACCCAAGAGACGCCGAGATTTTGCAGCGCCTGCACGTCGACGGCACCAAGCTGACCCTCGATGGCGCCAGGCGCGCCGGCGTGAAGCGCGCTGTGGTCGCCAGCACCAGCGGCACCATCGCCGTCACCGACGACCCCAAAGAAATAAAGAGCGAAGACGAGCCGGCGCCGCTCTCGCTGATCGGCAAGTGGCCGTATTACAGGTCCAAGCTGTTTGGCGAGATGGCAGCGCTCGAGCGCAACGACCCGCCAGCGTTCGAAGTCGTCGTCGTCTGCCCTGCGCTGCTCTTGGGCCCGGGCGACGAGCGCGGATCATCCACCGGCGATGTCGCCGACTTCATCGAGGGGCGGCTGCCTGCGATCCCCGGAGGCGGTCTCTCGTTTGTCGATGCACGCGACGCGGCGCAGGCGATGATCCTCGCGTGGGAGCGCGGTCGGCCCGGCGAGCGCTACCTCGCGAGCGCGCAGAACCTCACGCTGGCGGCCTTTTGCCAGAAGCTCGAGCGCATCTCCGGAGTAAAGGCGCCCAGCGTGCAGCTGCCGCAGAGCCACCTGTTGGCGAAGGTCTCGAGCTACCTCGACAAGGCGCTGGCAGAACGCATGAAATCGAAGCCGCGCTTCGACGCCGTGAGCACCGAGATGGCCCAATATTACTGGTACGTCGACTCCGGAAAAATCCGCGACGAGCTGGGTTGGGAGCCACGCGATCCGCACGAAACGCTCGCCGACACAGTGGACGATCTGCGTAGTCGTGGTGTGGTGTGGGGCTGACGATCGACCCTGTTAAAGGTTGACGGAGCTCTGCCGTGGCCAGCGGCTCTTGCGAGCGACGGATCGTCCAGCCAGGGATCGTCCTACGCGAACCAGGGCCCACACCTGTCCTTGGCGCGGGTTGGGGGCTTGATGAGCGTGCAGCCTTTTGAATTGGCGATTGCGGACGTTAGTGGCGCGCTGCGCGTCCATTCTTTGCGTGGCAAAGAAGCGATGTCCCGCGCGTGGCAGTTCGACATCATCGCGAGCGGGCCATCGGGCGACGAGCTCGAGCGTCTCGCGCTCGGGCAGCAGGCGACGCTCGTCGTCCAGATCGGCGACAGGTGCCGGGCCCTCTACGGCGTGGTCGCGGCGGTGGAGGTGGAAGAAGCGCACCGTATCGAGCGCGAGACGAAATACCTCTTTCGTCTCGTGCCGCGGCTCTGGCTACTGAAGCAGAGGCGGCGAACGAGGATCTTTCAGGGCATGCGCGTGCCCGACATCGTCGCGTCCGTCTTGCGCGAGGTCGGCATCGCGACGCGCTGGGCTCTCGTCCGCGCCTACCCGGCTCGCGAGTACTGCACGCAATACGAAGAGAGCGACTACGAGTTCGTGCGGCGCATTCTCGCGGAGGCGGGAATCTTCTTTTACTTCTTCGGCGGCGGGCCGATGAAGAGCGGGGCGCTCACCGTGAACGCGCTGGCTTCGGCCGCGGCCGGCGTAGCGTCGGCGCTCGGTGCCCCTGACGCCGCTTCCGCTGCCGCCGCCCTCATGGCGGAGACGCTGGTGCCGGGCGATACCTTCGTCGGAGCTGACGATTCTGCCGCGTACCCGGGCATCGGCGCCGACGACGCGGCGGCGCTCGCCGCATCGACGGCCGCATTCCTTGCCGCGAGCATCGCAGGGGAGGTGTCGCACCTTGCAGGTGCGGCTGCAGGTCTCGGGTCGGCAGTCGCCAGCTCGGTCATTGCAGCGGCCGAGGGCAGCGCATTGACGCTCCATTGCATGGCGAATGATGGATCCGCGGTCGCGACCTACGACAAAGTCGTCGACTTCACCCTGCGCAATCGCGTCCGACCGAAACGGGGTACGTTCCGAGACTACGATCCAGCTAAGCCGAATGTGATGCTCCAGAGCGCCTCTGTGTCCACTGCGCCGTTTCCGGCTTCCGCCCTCGAATTGGCGGCTGCGGGGTCTGCGGCCGCAGAGAACATGGTCGCCACCATCACGATGGTCGCTGGGGCAGCATCGCCAGCGATCTCCGCGGGTATCTCCACGGCCACGGGGGCGGTGACAGCCGCGGAGGGTTTGATCGTGCCGTCGGAGGTTTACGAGCACCATAGTTCGTTCTTGTTTCCGAAATGGTCGGTTGCCAGCAACGAGGCGCCCTTGAT
>Ga0163144_10008970_pt1 | contig 21553 bp, 15 predicted proteins | sample OliLak19BULKMAT1_FD_123175 | JGI IMG/M metagenome (GOLD analysis project Ga0163144, IMG submission 123175) | Freshwater microbial mat bacterial communities from Lake Vanda, McMurdo Dry Valleys, Antarctica - Oligotrophic Lake LV.19.BULKMAT1 | ecosystem: Environmental > Aquatic > Freshwater >... | reverse complement strand
TTGTGCAGTTGTAATTGTGTTGGAGGCAAATGCGTTTAATTGCCCTGAACTAACTACTAAGGTTTGTGCACTTAACGTTGGACTACCAGCAACAGTAACACGTACTTGCCCAGTACCAGCTGTACCCGCAACGGTAGACGCTCTCGTAGGCACTAAAACTTGAATTTGAGTATTATTCCAACCAACATATTGCGAAGCGTGTGGTTGAATAAAAGCAGCACCACCATCATCTGCATTTCTAAATTCGACAATTGAGGTGCCTTGTATTGCGCCAAAACCGTTACCGCTAATAGTTAAAGTGCTTGATGTGCCAGCTGTAATTGTGGTTGGAGAAATACCTGTAATAGATGCAATTGAAGATGAGGATGTGATTTTATTGAGAGCAAATGGATTAATAAAATCTGCAAAAGTTTTATGAAGTATAGTATTTAATTTTATATATAAATCATTATTAATATCTGAATATACGATGAAAGGGTCAGAAGCAGTATTAGTTTCTAAGTTAAATTTAATAAAGCCCTGCTCATCGGCATAAGCTTGAAATACTTGATAGCCATATTGCGCTGGTTGATTAAATGTGTTTAATGTAAATATCCCTTCTTGGTTCGGATTAAGTTGTAACGAAGGTTCAACTATTTGCTTATTTAAATTAACAGTGCCACCCTCCGTAATAACTTCAATAAAAGGAGAAACTATAGTGCCTTTTAAAACCTGATTAACGCTTATTAGGTTAGATGTATAAATGTAATTTTTTGCGCTATTCCAAAAGGATTTTTGAGAAATAACTTTTCCTCCTATAACTACATTGCTATTATTTATTCTTTGAGCAAGTGAAACAGGATATAATGAACATTGACTAACTAACGTATTAATTTGTAAAACAAAACTTGCAATTAAGAATAAATAATTTTTTGTCATGATGTGTAATTTTAAATTATATACTAATGTATAAAAATTTAATTACAAATCAAAAAATTAATATTATTGTTTTTGTCCTTGATAAATTGCTGCTACTCCAAAACTTAATTTTTTAAAAGAAGTGTTTTTATAATTTAATTTATTTAAAATGTTTACAAAGTTTTGATTGTTAGGAAAAGCCTTTACGCTTTCGGTTAAATAACTGTAAGCGCGGTTATCTTTAGAAAATAATTTGCCAATAAATGGAGTAATGTAAGAAAAGTAAAATGTGTAAACAGCTTTTACAAGCCAATTTGTGGGGTAAGAAAATTCGAGTATAACTAACTGCCCGCCGGGTTTTAAAATTCTCAATAAATTATTCAAGCCTTTTTCTAAATTTTGAAAGTTACGCACACCAAAGCCAACAACTATCGCATCAAATGTGTTGTCGCTATAAACTAATGTTTCAGCATTACCGCTTTCTAGCGTTATTAATGAATCTAATTTTAAGGTTTTTAATTTTACTCTTCCTGCACTCATCATACCTTCGCTAATATCAATGCCAATAATTTTTTTCGGATTTAATTTAGCGCACTCAATAGCAAAGTCTGCGGTACCTGTTGCTACATCTAAAACTAATTGAGGTTTTTTTTCAGAAATTAATTTTACACATTTTTTTCGCCAACCTTTATGTATACCAAGTGACATTAAAGAGTTTAAAAAATCATAGCGGTTAGCAATGTTATCAAACATTTGCGCTACCTGTTCTTTTTTTTCGTCAGACGTTTTATAAGGGGTTATTGTATCGTGTTGCATTGTTTATTTGTTAGTGCTTATAGAACACTTAAGTTTAAACTTAGTTTAATTTATTTTACAAAGTCGAGTTTCAACGTTTCTTCCAATAGCTGTTCTTTATTAATTGGCACAACACCAATTTGTTCACAAACCAAACCGCCAGATAAATTGGCAATTGCAGCCATTAAAACATCATTACATTCTAAAGCACGGCATAAAGAAGCCACGCTTATTACGGTATCGCCAGCGCCACTTACATCGGCAATACTACGAACGTGAGCCGTTAAATGTTCTTTTTGTTTTCGTGAATTAGTAATTATACCTTTTTCGGCCAATGTTAATAAAATTGTTTCTATTTTTTGTTTTACTCTAAAACTGCTAGCGGCTCGCTGCAATTCTTTAATATTACTGCCACTTACATCTAATTTTAAACCTTCTCGTAATTCTTTTAAATTGGGTTTAAATAAACTTACGCCTTTGTAAGAATTAAAATTGCGTTTTTTAGGGTCAACACAGGTTGGAATACCTTTTGTTTTAGCCAGTTCAACTACCTTATTAATTAATTTTGGATTAATTAATCCTTTATTATAATCTTCAAAAATAATTACATCAATTCTATCATGATTGATAATATAAGAAATTAACGTCAGTAATTGCTGTGTTTCAGAAGGGGTAATATCTTCTTCAACTTCTTCATCTACTCTTATAAGTTGAGCGTTATTGCCAATAACACGCGTTTTAACTGTGGTAATTCTATCGCGACATTTTAAAATACCTTTTTGACTTAATTTTTGAGTTTTTAATAATTCTAAAAGTAATTGTCCTTCAAAATCAATACCAATTGCGGCACACAAAATAGGGTTTGCTCCCATTGCTTGAATGTTTAAAGCCACGTTTGCCGCACCGCCTAAACGACGTTCTTTTTTTGTAACAGTTACAATAGGTACAGGAGCTTCTGGCGAAATACGGTTTACCTTACCCCACAAGTAGCTGTCAATCATTACATCGCCAATAATTAAAACATTTAAATTATTAAACGATTTAAATAATTCGCGAACATGTTCTTTTTTTATGGAATATTTTTTCATTGAAATAAATGAACTTATTTAAGTTTAGCTAAAGCGTTTTTCATACGGGTTAAAGCCTCAATTAATTTATCCTCGCTAGTTGCATAACTAAAACGAATATAAATATCATCGCCAAAAGCCGCTCCTGGTACTAAGGCTACGTGTGCTTCATCTAATAAAAATAATGATAAATCGGTGCCATTGTTAATTGTATAAGAATTATATTTTTTACCGAAATAATAGCTTATTTCAGGATATACATAAAATGCTCCTTGTGGTTTATTGGTTTTAAAACCTGGAATTTCTTGCATTAATTTTAAAACCAAATCTCTGCGCTTTAAAAACTCATTGCGCATGGGTTCGATATATGTTTTGTAATCTAATTCCATTGCTTTGTGCATTGCTTTTTGAGTAATGCTGCAAGTTGCAGATGTGAACTGACCTTGCATTTTATCACAAGCTTGTGCTAACCATTTTGGAGCTGCCATAATTCCGCCTCGCCAACCAGTCATAGCAAAACCTTTGCTAACGCCGTTAATGGTAATTACTCTATCTTTTATAAAATCAAATTGGGCAAAGCTTTCATGCCCGCCAACAAAATTAATATGTTCGTAAATTTCGTCACTTAAAATATAGAGTTCATCGTGCTTGACTATAATTTCTGCTAAGGCTTTTAATTCATCTTTGCTATAAACACTTCCCGTAGGGTTACAAGGCGTACTTATCATTATTAATCGGGTTTTTGGTGTTATAGCAGCTTGCAGCTGCGCAGGTGTTATTTTAAAATCGGCATCAATAGTGGTATTAATTATTTTTGGAACACCGCCCGCTAATTTTAAAATTTCTAAATAACTCACCCAAAATGGTGAAGGCACAATTACTTCGTCGCCTTCGTTTACTAAGCACAAAACTGCATTGGCAATACTTTGTTTTGCGCCTGTACTTACTACAATTTCATCGGGGGTATATATTAAATTATTATCACGTTTAAATTTTGTGCAGATTGCTTCACGTAATTCAAGATAACCGCTAACATGGGTATAATAGCTAAAATTATCATCAATAGCTTTTTTAGCAGCATCTTTAATAATTTGTGGTGTAGCAAAATCTGGTTCGCCCAAGCTTAAACTTATTATATCAATACCTTGTGCTTTTAATTCGCGACTTTTACGCGCCATGGCGATTGTTTGCGATTCAGAAATTTTATTTACTCGATTGGATAAGTGTGGCATAAACAAATTGTTTAAGCAAATCTAACAAAATTTAATAAGAGGTTGTTTAATTTTTAATAATTAAATAACAATTACTTCGCCAAAATTACAACTAAAATTGAAGGCGTTGGCCAAAGGTTTTTTATTGACGTAACACAACATACTTCTTATTACGCCTGCATGTGTAATAATTACAGTATTAGTTGTACTTTTTATACTTTCTAAAAATGCAATTGATCGATTATATAAATCTGTAAAACTTTCACCGTTTGGAGTTGATATTTTTACAAAATTTTCCATCCATCTATTGAGTTCGGGTGGCGAAATATTATCCCATTCTTTACCTTCCCAACTACCAAAATTTAATTCTTTTAGTCTATCGTCAAAATATAATTTCTCAATTTTATTTTTTTCAACAATATAATCTGCCAGTTTTTTGCAACGACTAAGTGGGCTCGAATATAACGTATTTATATCCTTTGGTAGCTGCTGTAAAATAGTTTCAAACTGCATGAAATAAGGTTTTTGCAACTCAACATCTAATTGCCCGTAACAAAAAGTTTTTGGCAAAATAGTAGAGGTATGCCTTATTAAATAAATTGGCATAACAAAATAAAAAATAAATAAAAAAACACTTCACACACTTGTTGGCTTGCACCCAAGCAGTCGCCAGTATAGCCACCAATCCATTTTTTAAAATATCTGCCAAGAAGTATTTTTATAATATAAACTGGAATTAACAAAATAAAAATCTCGAAGCATTTAAAAACTAATAATGCTGAAATACCAAAAATTGCTGCTATTATAAAATTAGAAATACTTAGCGATTTTGCAACTGGTTTTGCCTTACTATCTTCATTTTCTCTTACATAATTATGTGTTAGAATAAATGTAGCTGCACAAAAACGACTATAAGCATGGGCTGAAAATAGGATTAAGGGAATAAGACGGGTTTCGATACTTAATAACAAATAAAATTTAAGTAGAAATAAACAAATAATTCCAATTACGCCATAAGCCCCTACACGACTATCTTTCATTATGTCTAAAATTTTTTCCTTTGTCCAACCACCGCCAAAACCATCGCAAACATCGGCAAAACCGTCTTCATGAAAAGCTCCTGTAATTAAAATACTTACAATAAATGATAGAATTAGCGACACCTCTTTACTTAAATAAAAAGAGGCACCGTAAAAAACTAACGCGCAAAAACCTCCTACAATCCAGCCAATTAGAGGAAAGTAACGTGTAGCTTTATTTAAAAGTTCAGGGTCGTGGTTTACCCATTTAGGACAAGGTATGCGTGTGTAAAACATTAAGGCTGTAAAAAATACTTGTATTTCAGTTTTAAAAAATCTCATTTATAACTTATTACTTATACCAGCAGTTTTAAAACTTGCCATTTCATTTAAAAATTTTACTGCTGACTGAATGATTGGAAAGGCTATAGCACAACCTGTGCCCTCACCTAACCTCATATTTAAATTAACCAATGGCTTTACTTGTAAATAATCTAATAGCAGTTTGTGTCCTTTTTCATCAGATTGATGACAAAAAATAGCATTTTGTATAATACTTGAATTTATTTTATAAGCTACCAAAAAAGCCGATGTTGCAATAAAGCCATCTACCATTATAATACAATTTTTTTCATAAGCTTCTAACATTGCCTCAGTAATCATTGCTATTTCAAAGCCGCCAAAGGTTTGCAATACATCATATGGAGAAGCGATATCTAATATATTATTTACTAATGCCATATTTAAAATTTCATACTTTTTATTAAGTTGTTCATTATTAATTCCTGAGCCTCTTCCAATGCAATCTTTTAAATTAATGGCTGTTAAGCAATTCATTATAAGTGATGCCGAAGATGTATTGCCTATTCCCATTTCTCCAAAGCCAATAATGTTAGATTTAGTTGTTTCAATAACTATATTTACAATGTGTTTTGCCTGTTTTCGGCACTCATCTAACTGTGTTTTAGTCATTGCTTTGCCATACAAAAAACTCTTAGTGCCATAATCGATTTTAGCTGATATTAGATTTGGTAAATTATCAAATTCTTTATTTACTCCTGCGTCAACAATTTTAACAACAATATTATTTTGTTTTGCAAATACATTTATAGCCGCCCCATCACTTAAAAAATTATAAACCATTTGCCAAGTTACTTCTTGTGGATATGCACTAACGCCTTCCATTGCTATACCGTGGTCGGAAGCAAAAATTAAAATATGTGGGTTAATTAATTCAGGCTTTTCTGTATTTTGAATCAAACAGATTTGTAAAGCAATCTCTTCTAATCTACCTAATGCGCCAAGCGGCTTTGTTTTAAAATCGATTTTATGTTGTATCGTTTTTTGTAATTCCAATTTACTAGGTTTTATTTGGTTCATTTTAATGCTTAATAATTTTTTTCGTTATTAATTCGCCTTTAGTGCCAATAATTTTTAGTAAATAAAAACCGGCATCAATTTTGTTTAACAATAGTTGAGTTTGATTAGAACTGATAATTAATTTGCCACTTAAATCTAATAAATAAATTTCTGTAACTTGGATAGTTGTAGAATAAATAGAAATAAAATCGCTTGCTGGATTTGGGTAAATGATAATTGAAGTTTGTAGATCTTTGTTTTCATTAATACCAACAGGTAATTGGTTTATTATACCAACTGCATCCAAATCAAAGCCGCCACTTCCAAAAGTAGTAGGATAGGGGTCGTTAATGGGGTTATTATTTTTATCGTAAGAAGCAAACGGTATATTTATTGCTCCAACAACATCTGTAATTTTAATATGAGTAATAGAATTAATATTTAAACCTACTTGTGTTGACAATTCTTGCAAATCGAACGGAGTGCCATAATTGGCGCGGTATTTACCAGCTAAATTATTAAGTTTAGTGGCATCTCCCGTATTATCAAATGGGCCAATTTGAGTTAGGGTTTGAGTATTTGATGTAGTAGGAAAACGGAAATAATTAATGCCATCGCTACTTACTTCAACAAAAGCAAGTTCTAAAAATACATCATTAAAACCATTTTCAAAAATAGCAAAATCATATCCTGATCCATTAGTTATTGGCGATTGAAATGAAAGAATTGCAACGCCACCATCTCCTAAACTAACAACGGGATTAACACCTGCTTTTTTTGTTCCATTTGTATCGTTACCAACAGTAGCATAACCGTTTGATGCAACTGCAATATCTTGATAGCCTCTAATTACTTGGCAAGTTGTTGCCCAATTAACAATTATTAAACTGTCTTTATAAATAGCAGTTGTGCCTATTTGCCCAACTTGTGGCGGGAATTGAGAATAAGCTAAAAAAGTGCTAAGGCTTAAAAAAAGTAATATCAGTCGTTTCATAATTTTACAAAACGATACTATTAACTAAAAAATAAATTAAATTTATTTTAAAGCTTTTGCTCTGTACCGCGAGAACAAAATGTTTTACGCATCTGCACAAAATCTATTTTTTATTATTGAACTTCATTTTTTTAAATGCTCATTTACTCTTTTGTAAACTCCGCTTTAAAAAATTGCGTTCTCCTAAAAAAATATAATTTTTATAGATACCTAATTTTTAACTAAGACAAGTATCCCGACTTAGATTTTTTTAAATCATTACGGTTGCGCGCCAGTTCTTGAATTCCACAAGATTCCTTTTTAAAGCCTAAGCATCTTAATTGTTGTAAATGTATAAAAAAAAATTAATCTAATTTATTTAAATAATCAGCAATGTATTTTCCCATACTAAAACACGATTGCAATAAGTAACCTCCTGTGGGGGCATCATAATCTAACATTTCGCCAATAGTAAAATTATTTTTAAGTTTTTTTAATTCAAAATTTTCGGTTATTTCATCTAAAGATATTCCACCAACGGTTGATATGGCTTCATCAATAGGTGCTAAATCAATAATGTTTAATTTGAATTCTTTTATACTATTAGCTAAAATAGTATAATTTAAAAATTTTTCTTTATTTAAAAAATGTTTTAATAGCTTGATTTGAAGAGAATTTAATTTAAGTGTTTTTTTTAAGTTTTCGGTAAAATTGGGTCTATTTATAATTGAATTTAATTTTTCAATAATTTTTTCTAAGCTTAAGGTTGGTTTCAAATCAATACATATTTCGGCTTTAGCTTTTTTTAATAATTGCTCTCTAATAAAAGGACTCAGAGGATAAATGCCACTCCCCTCTATACCAAATTTGGTAATGGCAATTTCGCCGAAAATAGTTTTGCCCTCACATCTAATGGAAATATTTTTTAAAACTTTTCCTTCAATTTTTTCAAGAAGCGATTCATTCCAATTAATTTTAAACGCACAATTACTTGCCTTAAAAGTATTTATTTTAATATTTTTTTGTAAGAAATATTCTCCCCAATCACCCTTACTACCAGTAATCTGCCAGCTAGCTCCACCTAAGCAAAAAATAGTATAATCGCTTTTTATTTCAATTAATTTGCTATTATTTTCAAAAATTAAATTATTGTTTTTAGAAAAACCTTTCCATTCATGTTTAAAATTTAGACGAACATTATTTTTATTTATTTTTAATAAAATCGCGTTTAATACTTCAATAGGTTTGTGGTTTTTTAAAGGAAATATGCGTCCACTTGAACCAATAAAAGTTTTAATACCTAATTTATTAATCCAATGATTAAAATCGTCGTTATTAAAATCTATAAAAACATTTTTTAAAAAAGTAAAAGGGCTATAATTTTTTATAAACTCATTAGCGTTTTGGCTATGAGTTAAATTTAATCCTCCATCGCCCGCAACTAAAAATTTACGTCCTAAAGCAGTATTTTTTTCATAAATAGTAATGTTAAATTTTTCCGAATTTAATTCACTTGCTAAAATTAATGCGCTTGCGCCTCCTCCAATTATAGAAATATTTATTTTCAATTAGTTTTATTAAAATGCAAAGTAAATTTAAAATCCCAAAAATCAAAAAAGCCGTCTGTATTACTACAAAACGACTTTTTCTTCACCTATGAAAACAGAGTTAAATCTATTTATGCGTTTTTTCGCTGCTAACAGTTAATTTTTTACGACCACGAGCTCTACGAGCCGCTATAACACGACGACCATTTGCCGAAGACATACGCAAAGTAAAACCATGTTTGTTTATGCGCTTGCGTTTTGAGGGTTGGAAGGTACGTTTCATTTCTAATAATTATTAAATAGTATTATTTATTTTAAATTTCGGATTGCAAATATACAGCATTTTTTAATTCTAGCAAATTTTATTAAAAATTTAACCTTAATGCTTTAAATTATTACAATTTAATGACATCTAACAAAAATTTACAACTACTTTTGTACTCTTTATGGCAAAAAATCGCAGAGGTGGCGGTCCTCAAAATTCAGATACCGACGAGCTTCCAAAGGCAAAATTAAGTTGGACTAACTTTAAAAAATCATTTCGCTTGTTTGGTTATTTAGGTCGCCAAAAATGGAAATTTTTATTGGGAATGCTATTTTTAGTGGCCTCTGCAGGTATTGGTTTAATTTTTCCACTAAAAGCTGGCTCTTTATTTGGCTTTTTAAGCAATAACAAAATGGATACCGTTCAAAAATATGGCGAGTTGGAAACTTTGGGTATTACATTACTCGTTATTTTAGTTTTGCAAGGTTTTATTTCGTTTGGGAGAGTTTTCTTTTTTTCGCAAGTAACCGAAAGCATTTTACAAGGTTTGCGTAATGATACTTTTAAACGCATTATTCAAATGCCAATGGGCTTTTTTTCAAAAAATCAAGTGGCAGAATTAAGTAGCCGTATGGCAACCGATGTTAACGTTATTAGCGAAGCGTTTACAGTGAACATTGCTGAAATTATTCGCCAAAGTATTGTAGGTATTGGAGGCTTAATATTAATGATTATTAAAATTGATTGGACAATTGCGCGATGGTTTATTTTTATTATTCCGCCATTAACTATAGTTTCTATTGTTTTTGCTAAAAGAATTAGAAAATATTCAAAAGGTTTTCAAGATAAAATTGCTGAAGCAAATGTTATTGTTGGCGAAAGTTTAACAGGTATTACCAATGTAAAAACCTTTACCAACGAGGCTTACGAAATAAATAAATTTACTACAAAAACTGCGGATATTAAAAAATTTGGCATTAAATATGGCATTTTTAGAGGCGCATTTTTTGCCTTTGTAGTATCGTTTGTGTTTGGAGCTATGTTTTTCATACTTTATTTAATGGTAAAAGCAGTTATTAGTGGCGATATTAAGGGCGAAGAATTTGGTCAGTTTTTAATGTTATCGTTATTTGTGGCCGGAAGTTTAGGCGGCTTGCCCGAACAAATTGCCAGCATACAGCGTGCATTAGGCGCAACTGACAGAGTATTTGAATTAATTGATGGCGATATTGAAAACATCGATGTTGTTAAAGAAAATACGCCTGCCAAACAAACAAAAGGCGAAATTGAGTTTAATGCCGTATCGTTTAATTACCCTTCGCGACCCGATTTTACAGTGCTTAAAAATATTTCGTTTAAAGCCAATGCCGGCCAAACAGTTGCTTTGGTTGGTAGTAGTGGCAGTGGCAAAACAACCATTGCCAGTTTAATTTTGCGCTTTTACGACCCCATTAACGGACAAATTTTAATTGATGGTGTTGATACCAAAACAATGAGTTTAACCGAATTGCGCAAACAAATTGCCTTAGTGCCACAAGATGTTATTTTATTTGCCGGAAGCATAAAAGATAATATAGCTTATGGTAAACCCAACGCTACTGATGCTGAAATTGCCGAAGCCGCTCAAAAAGCAAATGCCTTAGATTTTGTTAATTCATTTCCCGATAAATTTGAAACCTTAGTGGGTGAGCGTGGTATTCAATTGTCGGGTGGGCAACGCCAGCGAATTGCCATTGCCCGTGCTGTGCTTAAAAACCCAAGTATTCTAATTTTAGACGAAGCCACCAGCAGCCTAGATAGCGAAAGCGAACATTTGGTGCAAGAAGCCTTAGATAAATTAATGATTGGCCGTACAAGTATTGTTATTGCACACCGATTATCAACCATACGCAATGCTAATAAAATTGTAGTATTGCAAAAAGGTGAAGTACAGGAAACTGGTAACCATCAAGAGCTAATGTTAAATGACAAAGGTCTTTATCAAAAACTAAGTAAAATGCAATTTGAGTTGAGTTAAATTTTATCGCATTTTTAACTACTAAAACAGCGTAGATTACACACATAAATTCAATAAAAACTTTGAATATTCAAAGTATTACTGAAAAAAAGGTTGTTTTTTTATAATATTTTTTAAGTTGTAAATTTTATATTTGTTTAATTTCTTTTTTAAAAAATAAATGTTGAATGGAATGTTGTTTTCATCTCAGGTTTATATAACCAACGCGTCGTTGGTAAACAGCTTGAATGGAAATGCCGGCTTTTTCGTTTGCAATTCCAACTTACTATTTACCAATTTTATTAATTATAGTATAAATACACATTTTTTACTCTTAATTATATTGTAAACTCGTGTTTTAGTCCGTCCATTAAAGCATTTACATCAATCCCCAATCCTTTTGCAACCCCTATTCCAAGTTTCGAATCTGCACGAAAAAAATGGCATAACTGCCGATTAATTATTAAAGCTTTTTTTTCCCCACTAATTCCACTCATTGATTCTACAATATTTAATACAAGATTATGTCTATCGTAATCATTCATGGCTTTGGTAAATAATAGCCCAGCTTGCGAGTAATGGTCATCATCACCTTTTCCATTTCGGTCGTACCAATCTGCTATGTTATTATCTAAAATTATGCAAGGTTCTTTGTAACTTTCATCAGCATATACTTCATCAAAACTGTTTGGAAAATAATTAGGTGCATCTTCACCGTTACCATTAATGCTCATTTGTCCATCTCGCTGGTAGTTAGTTACCATATATGGACATTTATTTACAGGTATTTGCTCGTAGTTAGTTCCTAATCGATAACGATGTGCATCAGGATAAGAAAGTAATCTACCCTGCAACATTTTATCGGGTGAGTAAGAAATACCATCCACAACATTGGATGGAGCAAAAGCACTCTGTTCTACCTCAGCAAAGTAGTTTTTAGGTATTAAATTGAGTTCCATAACGCCAACGTCAATCAAAGGAAAATCTTTGTGAGGCCATATCTTTGTTAAATCAAAAGGATTAAAAGAAAATTCTTTTACTTGCTCATCTGTCATTACCTGTATTTGCATAGCCCATTTTGGAAAATCCTTTTTATCAATTGCATCAACTAAATCACGTTGGGCAAAATCTAAATCTTTACTTTTCATATCAGCAGCCTCTTGATTGGTAAAATTTTTAATACCCTGCAAAGTTTTAAAATGAAATTTCACCCATACTCTTTCATTTTTTTCATTTAACATAGAAAATGTGTGTGAGCCGTATCCATTCATGTGTCTATGTCCATAAGGTGTTCCTCTATCGCTCATCAAAATTAAAACCTGATGCAAACTTTCGGGATTTAAACTAAAAAAATCCCATATCATTGTTGGGCTTTTGCAATTTGTCCTCGGATCTCGCTTTTGCGTGTGAATAAAATCACCAAATTTTTTCGGATCCTTTACAAAGAAAACCGGCGTATTATTACCAACTAAATCCCAGTTACCATCTTCGGTATAAAACTTCATTGCAAAACCACGTGGGTCTCTTTCGGTGTCGGCACCTCCTTTCTCCCCAGCTACAAGCGAAAAACGCACAAGCATTTTAATTTGTTTACCAATTTTATTAAAAAGTTTGGCTTTGGTAAATTGGCTAATATCGTGGGTAACTGTAAATGTACCAAACGCACCTGAACCTTTTGCATGAACTACTCTTTCTGGAATACGTTCGCGATTAAAGTGCGCCATTTTTTCGTGGAGGATGAAATCCTGCAATAGTAAAGGGCCTCTTGCCCCAATGCTCATTGTGTTTTCGTTCTCGGAGTATGGTTTACCAGAAGCTGTAGTAAGTTTTTTACTTTTTTTCTTTGCGTTTTTCATTTATAAAATTTTAAAAACAAATGTGTTGTATAAAAAAACCTTTTTAAAAACGTTAAGGGTCTTTTAATTTTTAGTTGTCGAAAAGTTTGTTTCCGTTTTTACAACAATTAATGGTATTAGTTCTTAATTATTTTTGCATGTTTTGTAATTTGATTGCTTACGATAATTCTTGCTTGGTAAATACCATCAGGCAATTCGGCTAAATTAATTAACATTAAAAAATCTGTAACTTTTTGTTTTAACACTAGTGTACCTAAGGCGTTGTAAATTTCCAACATTGTATTTTCTGAAATTAAATTTAGCTTAACTGTAAACATTCCATTATTAGGATTAGGATAAATTGTTATGACATTATTTAAACTAGAAGGTTGTTGACTTAAACCTGCTACTACACCACATCCTATTGTCATCATAACATTTATCGAATCTGTACTGAACGAACCGTTTGTTGTAAGTGCTCTACCATCCAGTTTCATTCCTTTATTCAAGTTAATTGCACCATTATTACAAATTATAGTTCCTTTAAAATTTGAAAAATTATTTATACTTAATGCCCCATCTATTTTCCAATAAACATTTTTTGCTTGTGTACCATTAGTTAAAACAACATTTGCATAAGTTCCTGTAGAAAATGCACCATTTGTACTAATAACAAAAACAGCGTTAGGATTTCCACCACCATTTAAAAAAAGAGTATCAATAAATGTTACAGCACCATTCATTATATAAGTATGCGGTGTAAGAACCAAACTCTTTCCAAATTGAGCGGGATATAATAATTCAATGTCATAAGGTAAAGTGTTTAAATAAGTATAAACATTTAGTAAATCGGTTGCACATATTCCAGTAGAAACATCAGGAATTGGATGTATTGTTCCAGATATGTTTAGCGGGTTGAAACCTGTTGTTAATCCAACATTTGTTCCAACGTCTCCAGTAGCAAAAGTGTTGCCAGAATTAGTTACCGAACCGTTTCCTGAAAATAAAGCGTAACAAGCCGTTGAAGCAAGGTTAGGAGCTACTGGCCCTGTTAAATTTGGACTTCCGCAGCCAATAGGAGTATAAGCCAAAATATTGTGAACAGTAACAGCTCCTGCAGTAGAAAGTGCTCTTCCTTCAAGTGTAACTCCCGAACTCATTACAATAGCTGAATTATTTGCTATTATCGTTCCTTTTATTTTTGATCCGCTTGCTAAGCTAACTAAACCCTCAATTTTCCAAAACACATTGCATGCTTTGGCACCGTTAATTAAATTAATTTGAGAAGACGCGTTAGCTGAAAAAGCACCCTGAATTTGAAAAACAAATACTGCATTTGAATTTCCCAGACCGTCTAAAGTAAGTCCAAGATTTAATGATGTATTTCCACTTATGGAATAAATACCTGGGGTGAGTGTAGTCCCATTGCCAAGTAAAGGTGAAGGAAATAAAGTTGGCACAAGTGCGTTTAATTGATTGTAAGCGCTTAATAAATCAGTAGCGCAAAGTGCACTAGATCCATCTTGAGAATGCATTTGACCGTTAACATTGCCAAAGGCTGAATTAAGGCCATTGTTGGTGCCAACATTACCTGTAAGTTGAGATAAACCCGTATTACTTACTGCTCCATTAGTAGAAAATAGTACGTAATTTGCAGCACTACCTAGATTAGGAGTTTGTGCAAAACCAATACTTGATTTAGAAAATAATAAAGTAACAATTGTTATGTAGAGTAATTTTTTTTTCATTTTTAGTGATTTTAGTTTGTAAATTAATTTTTACATTACAAAGTTGAGGAACATAAAACATCAAAGTGTTACATTACCGTCATAAGAATTTACATCATTCACACATTTACTTTTTAATAAATAAAAGAGCACTTTTGTTAAAAGTGCTCTTAAGTAAAGTAGTAAAATAGTTAAATTATTTTTTTTTGATAATAAATTCCGTTCGTCGATTTTCTTGATGCACTTCCTCAGTGCATTTTGAAATAACTTTGCCTTCGCAAGCGCATCCGTTTATTAATTTAGTTTCTCCATATCCTCTGCCATAAACACGTTCAGGCTTATAAATTTTTTGTTTAATATAATCTGCTGACGATTTTGCGCGTTTCTCAGATAATTTTTTATTATATGCTTTGCTACTTCTGCAATCGGTATGCGAACCTAGTTCAACAACCATTGTTGGGTATTCATTCATTATTTTTACAATTTTATCTAGCTCTATTTCAGCGTCAGGGCGAATGTTAAATTTATTTAAATCAAAATATATGGGCTTTAATTCTAATATTTTACCTAAATCAGCTCCTATAATTATTTGTTTGGCAATAATTTCCTCTTTTTTAATTGGAACAAGAAGTGTAACATCAGCTTTTACAATAAATTCATTTCCAAAAGTAGAAACGGTGGTATCGCCATCATTGTATGTTACCTTAGAACCAACTAATTTGTAGTTTTTATCAGAATCAACTAAAAAACTATAGGCAGCATTGTCTCCTGTTGTCATAGTATCAACTAATATTCCTTTATCATCTAATAATTTAATAAAAGTTTTTGCAATTGGGTTACCATATTTATCTTTTGCAATACCAATTAATTTTTTACCAGCGTTTAAGCCTTTTAAAAAATCTACTGAATAAATATCATCATCTCCGTTTCCACCAATTCTATTTGAAGAAAAATATCCTTTATTAGTTTTAGCGTTTACAATTACAGCAAAGTCGTCGTCTTTTGTATTTAAAGGAATTCCTGCATTATAAACCCGACCATAATTACCGCGATTAGTGGCACTCATAAAAATATCTAAACCACCGATACCAAAATGTCCGTCGGAGGTAAAAATTAATATATTATTGTTTTCCTCAAAAAACGGAAACATTTCATTACCCTCTGTGTTTATTTTATTACCTAAATTTTCATGTTTTTTCCAAACTCCTTTTTCATCTTTGGTAATTTTATAAATATCAGCACCACCATAGCCACCAGGCATATCGCTTACAAAATACATGGTATTTCCGTCTGATGTTAAAAATGGATGCCCAACTGAGTATTCTTTATTGTTAAGAACAAACGCTTCGGGTGCTGACCATTTTCCATCTTTGTAATTGCTAAAAAAAATCTGAAACTTTACAATAAGATCTTTCTTATTTCCATTTTTAGTGTTAGAAGTAAAAGCGGTAAGTGTGCCATCTTTATTAAAACTTGCAGTGCCATCATGTAGTTGACTATTAATATTTTTATCAAGTAATTCAGGAGTTTTTAATTGATTTCCTTCCATTTCAGCTACGTAAATATTTAAAAATGGTTTTCCATTCCAGTTGTATTTTTTTGCATTTGTTTTTTTTGTTCTAGTAGATGAAAAAACAATTTTGTCTTTATAATAAGAGGTTCCAAAATCTTCGGCGTCTGTATTTAAACTTAAGTTTTCTATTTTGTACTTACCATAATCGGTAAGCAGATAATTTAAATCTATATTGTTTGTTTCATAACTTTTTAAACGCAAATCGTAAGGTTTTAATTTTTTAAAATTACCCATCTCTTTATTTGCTTCGGCATATTTTCCGTTCAATCTTAAAACCATAAAATAGTTATAATAATCATTTGCCGTAATTCCGTTTTGAGCAGTTATTAATTTTGAGTATTCTATTTCTGACTTATTGTTTAAATTAATATTGCGGTAACTAAGAGCCAACATACGCTGTCCGTCAGTTGTCAATTTTTTTGAATGTGTATATTCATCTATAGCTTTATCAAATGAATAAACAAAAGCATATTTATCGCCTCTCAATTCTTTGTTGGATTTTTTTTGATTATCGTCCCCTCTTAATTCTTTGTTTGATTTTGTTTGTGCAGTAATATCTATACTGAATCCAAAAAATATAATTATTGTAAAAAAAAGTTGTTTCATGATTTTATGTTTTATTAAGGGTTAAAAATATCTTGGTGAATGAATTTGTCTTTTATCGAAAACCAAAAAGTCGAATCTCAAAACTATTTCATGGCTTCCTTGATTATAGCTTCCTGTTTTTAAACCGTATGACCAGTCGTACGAATAACCTACATGGAGTTGTTGTGTTACATTTAATCCAATTAGTCCTCCAAAAGCGTCGCCAGTGCGAAACATAGCCCCGAGCAATACTTTGTTCATTATAATAAATGAAGCTGTTAAGTCTGCTTGAATAGGTGCAGCAGGAGTTGCTTTAACAAATGTTGTAGGTTTAAAATCGAGATTTTGAGATAGATGAAATACAGCGCCAGCAATAAAAAAATAATGTCTCTGTTCTGCGCCAACAATATTTGTTCCGTTGCTTTGTTTTATGTCAGAATAATTGTTTCGTAATAAATAGGGGGCAGATATTCCAGCGTAAAAACGCTCTCTTGAGTAGTAAAGCCCACCGCCAAAATTAGGCGTAATGCGATTGTTAATATTATTTTGAAATGAAGGATCGCTTTGCTGATCTAATTGAAGTGAACTTAAGTTAGCTTGAAAAATATTTGCGCCAGCACTAATTCCTAAAGCCAATTTTGACTTTTTAGTTAAATCAATTCTATAAGCAAAATTTCCAAATAATGATGTTTTATTGCTTACACCTATTTTATCATTCAGTAACGATAATCCCAAGCCAAAATGAGGATCTTTTAAAGGTGCATGCATAGTTATTGACTGAACAACTGGGGCACCTTTAAAATCAACCCATTGCGAACGATGAAGACCCGTTACTGTTAAAGCGTCTCTGCTTCCCGCATATCCTGGATTAACCATTAACGTATTATACATATAATGTGTATACATAGGGTCTTGTTGTCCCTGAAGGGTTAAACTTCCAATTACGGAACCCCAAACTATTATTATTTTTTTTATCGATTTCATTTTATTTATTTTATTTATTGAAACTTGTGTATCAATGGGTTATTATTTTTTAATTTATCTGTTTAAGTAAATTGTTCCTTTAAAAACTTTAGAACCATCTTTTAAGTCAAGTACATAAAAATAAATTCCTACAGGTAATTCATCCCCGCCAATTCTAATTCCTTGATTTGCTTTTCCATCCCAAGTATTTTGATATGGACTTGCATCAAACACCTTATCTCCCCAGCGATTATAAATCACAAATGCATTGTTAGGGTAATTTAAAATTCCTCTAATAAAGAATACATCATTTATTACGTCGCCATTTGGCGAAAAGCCTTCGGGGATAAAAAATTCTGAATTATTACAATTATTTACTACAACTGCAACGGTTGAAGTAGCCGCAGCACAGCCATTGCTTGTAACCAATAGTGAATATGTACCTGCATTCAAAGTTTCAGCATTATAAATAGTTGGATTTTGTACGGGTGATGTGAAGCCATTAGGACCAGACCAGCTAAAGGTTCCAACAGAAACACTTGATGTTGTTAAGTTTATAGAACCGCCAATACATGCCGTAGAATTACTAGTGGCCATACCTAGTGGTATTGAGTTTAGTTGAAGAGATGCGTTACTGGAAGTATCACTTGGTAAACAAGACCCTGTAATAATAACATTATAATTAGATGCCACGTCAGATAAAGTAGTGGGATTAATTGACAACGTAGGGGAGTTTACACCCGAAATACTTCCGACATTATTTAAATTGGTATTCCCTTTCCTCCATTGATATGTTAGTGCAGTTCCGCTAACCGATACTACGAATGTAATAGGATTACCCACACAACCATTAGTATTGTTTGGTTGAGAAATAATAGTGGGATTATTAAGTATTAATGAGACATTATTTGAAGTATCATTTGGGGCACAGGTTCCAGCAATAATTACATTATAATTAGAAGCAACATCTGATATTCCTACTGGATTAATTATAAGTGTAGCTGATGTTGCTCCTGAAATATTTCCACCATTAATTAAATTAGCACTGCCTTTTCTCCATTGATAAGTAAGACCTGATCCCGTTGCCATTGCCGAAAAGCTAACTGAAGCACCTGAGCATTGTGTTTGATTTACGGGTTGAGTTAAAATGTTTAAACTATTAAGTATTAATGAAACATTATTTGAAGTAAAGTTTGGTGCGCAACTCCCCATAATAATTACATTATAATTAGAAGCAACATCTGATATTCCTACTGGATTAATTATAAGTGTAGGTGATGTTGCTCCAGAAATATTCCCACCATTAATTAAATTGGCACTTCCTTTTCTCCATTGATAGGTTATACCAGAACCTGTTGCCACTGCCGAAAAGCTAACTGAAGCACCTGAGCAAGCAGTTTGATTAACGGGTTGTATTGTAATATTGGGGTTGTTTAGTTTTAATGAAACATTTGTAGAAGTAAAGGCAGGCAAACACAATCCACCAATTACAACATTGTAAAATGATGATGTATCAGAAATATTTACTGGATTGAAAACAAGTGTAGCAGTATTTACGCCCGAAATATTGCCACCGTTAATTAAATTTACAATTCCTTTTCTCCACTGATACGTTATACTTGGGCCAGTTGCCAATGCTATAAAATTAACTGTGCCACCAGAACATGCTGTTTGATTTGAAGGTTGTGTATTAACTATAACATTATTAAGCATTACCGAAACGTTTATTGAAGTTTCATTCGAAGAACATTGACCCGAAATGACAAGATTATAAAAAGACGAAGTATCAGAAATATTTACAGGATTAATTACTAATGTAGCTGAAGTTGCACCCGAAATATTACCGCCATTTATTAAATTTACTAAACCTTTCCTCCATTGGTAGGTAAGTCCTGAACCAGATGCTAATGCCGTTAAACTTACCGAATTTCCTGCACATATTGTTTGGCTAATAGGTTGTGTAAAAAAGTTTATGGAAGAAGGTATTGCAACCGTCATAGCTAGGGTACTTAATGCGCCTGTAGTTGTTAAAGCTCTACCATCTAAATCAACCCCACTATTTAAAATAATTGCAGCATTGTTGCAAATAATTGTTCCTTTAAAAATTGAGTTACTACTTATATTTACTGCGCCATCAATTTTCCAATAAATATTTTTTGATTGCGCTCCATTCATAAGTACAATTTTTGTAACTCCTGAACTTGAGAAAGCCCCATTAACTTGAATAACAAAAACAGCGTTTGCATTTCCTTGCGCATTTAAGAAAAGAGAATCCGTAAGCGTTACCGCTCCATTCATCAAATAAGTATGTGGCGTTAGAATAAGATTATTTCCAAACTGAGCCGGATACAGCAATAGAATATCACTTGGCAGTGCATTAAGGTATGCATAAGCATTTAATAAATCTACCGCAGCAGCCGCTGTAGAAATATCGGGAATAGGATGAATAATGCCATTTACAAATAAAGGATTGTAACCAACGGCAGCTCCTCCGTTACTCCCAATATCTCCTGTAACAGTTGTTACGCCTACATTTGTAACGGCGCCGTTTGAAGAAAATATTCCATAACAAGCAACCGAACCAAGCGTGGGCTGGATAGGACCTGTTAAAACTGGGCTCCCGCAACCTATTGGAGTATACCCACGAATTTGACTTATAGTAATTGCTCCATTTGTTGAAAGTACTCTTCCCTCAAGCGTATCTCCTACACTCATATTAATAGCAGCATTGTTAGCAATAATTGTTCCTTTCATATTAGTTCCAAAACCCATATTTACCAACCCTTCTACTTTCCAAAACACGTTACATGCCTTAGTACCGTTAATTAATTGAATTTTCGAATTGGCGTTTGTTGAAAATGAACCTTGAATTTGAATAATAAATACGGCACTTGGATTTCCTAATCCGTCCAAAATCAAATTTGAATTTAATACCGTTGCCCCATTAATAGAATAAGTGCCTGGAACAAGTATTTGCCCGCTTCCAAGTAAGGGAGCTGGAAAAAATCCTGGTATTGCGGCGTTTAATTGATTGTACGCGCTTAGCAAATCTATTGCGCAAAGCGCGCTTGCAGGTCCACCAGCATACATGTTTCCGTCAACATTCCCAAATCCTGAAATGGCGCCGCTATTAGCACCTACATGCCCAGTGAGTTTTGTAAGAAAACCAGTACCTGAGTTTGTAACCGCTCCTACTGACGAAAAAATAACAAAATCAGCTGCGGTTCCTAAACTTGGAGCCTGAGCAATACTCACCCATGGACTTAATGATAAAGCAACTGCTGTTATTGTTTTAAGTATTTTAATTTTAATTTTCATTTGATTGATTTAATTTTAATGAAACAAAAGTAAATCGCATAAAGTGCTTCCATGTTACAGAAAAGTATAAGAGATTTGTATAATTCACACTTTGAGATTACTGCAAGCTGATTTATATGACCTTAAGAATTAAAAATGCTTAAAAGTATTTATTTTTGTTATTGAGCCTGTCGAAGTATTGACTATTTAAGGCATTAGTCTAAGTATATTTACATATGATTAAAAAAAGCAATAACTCGTTCGCGTGGATTTTTGCGCTGAGGATGTGCATTAGCTAATTAATACGGTTATATAACTTATGTTGGTATAAGTTTTTAAAGAGCCGTAATATAAAAGGGATTGAAGAAACTTAAGTACGCGAAATGATAAATTATAAATGCTAAATTAAAATTAGTGTAATTCGTTTATACCGATAGATATCGT
>Ga0163144_10008968_pt1 | contig 21560 bp, 12 predicted proteins | sample OliLak19BULKMAT1_FD_123175 | JGI IMG/M metagenome (GOLD analysis project Ga0163144, IMG submission 123175) | Freshwater microbial mat bacterial communities from Lake Vanda, McMurdo Dry Valleys, Antarctica - Oligotrophic Lake LV.19.BULKMAT1 | ecosystem: Environmental > Aquatic > Freshwater >... | reverse complement strand
GGAGTTTCTTCGAGCGACAGGTGAGTTGAATGCCATTGGAGAAATAACGGAGGAAAAGCAGATGTACGATGCAAGAGAGAAAGCCAGTTTGGACATACAGTCCAATCTAATCGACGCGAGGCAAGAAGGTATCGAGATAGGCGAGCAACGGGGTGAGCAACGGGGTGAGCAACGGGGTGAGCAACGAGGTGAGCAACGGGGCAAGCTTACGGGGAGTGTTCAAGTGTATGAGGAGCTACTTGGAGAGCCCACATCACTCGATGAGGTGCTTAGCAAAAAATCCATCGAAGATTTGACAGCGATGGTGACACAATTGCAAAAGCGTCTTCGCGACCGGATGTCGTAGCATCGCGTTTGGACCGAATTATCAACGCAAATGGTTTGATCCAAGAAAACGATTACGATTCACTGAACAGGTTAGATAAATTGGTACATTGGCGAGACACAAACAACAACGGAAAACGGGACTCGAAAGAGCTTCGAGCTGAATTCGATTAGACGGTTCGACCTGATGGCAAACGAACCGCAGTGGTAGAGAAAATCTGGAAATCTGGAATGAAGCCAACTACTTGGTTTCGGACAACCGCTTCGATTGGACCTACGACGCCGTTGATCGCCTTATTTCCGAACTCGAAACAAACGATTCGTTTACGGGCTACAAGCTCGACTGGGTTTACGATTTATCCGGCAATCGGCTGACACGAACCAAGCTATCAGGAGGGGCGGCAAAGAAAGTCATTTACAGGTTGGTTAATGCCGACGATGGAGCTTCGTTGCCGTCCGGATTCTCACTGCGTTCATTTTTCGTGCACTGGTTAGCATTTCAATCAATGCACGAGGGCCGGTGGCGCAATGCCTCGGTATTTTCACGGCGGGAAAGAGTTATTGAAATTTTTGAACCGAAACCATCGTTGGCTGGCCTCAATGCTCACCCCAATGCTATTCCAGCCTCAATGCTATTCCAATGCTATTATTTACGGACCGGCAGGGTGCCGATTCTCGGATTGACGCACGATTCTTTGATGCAACTGCTCTATATGGGTAGATTTTCAGAAATCTCCAGCAACGTCAAGTTCAACGAATTTGTGCGGCTCTTAGCTCAGTGCATCTCCCCGGATCCCAATGATAGGCCACGTTCCATGAGCGAAATTGGTGCAAAGCTCGCGAACATCGCAACGGCTTTCCCATGGAGTGAAATGCAATCCGAAAAGTGGCGGCAGGAATAATGAACAAGAATTGATTGCATCGAGCAAGCTCAAAGAAGTCCATCTTACGTTTTGCTAAACCGCATATTATCCTGGGACAATTACTGCGCACAGTAGGGCGAGCGATAACGCGCAGCATCCACAGTCGACCAGATATGCATGATCCAGCCCAACAAAAAAAACCAAAGAACGGTCGCTGTAAAAAAGAAAACCGCAGCAGCCATGATGCGCCCCTGGCAGAGTTGTCCTAAGCCCGGATAGATGAAACTGGCGATAGCGCTAACGACATTTCCAGTGGAACCCTGGCCACTCATCTGCGTATTCCTTAGTTTGTTGTCCAATGAAACCTTAACGACTTGGGATTCGTCACGCGGACTGTTATCTTGGAAATTTTTGCGTCGCCGTCCCCACACCACTAAGCTTTCGAGCCGTCCTGAGTACAATTCTAATCTCCCCCAACGCTTGTACCATTGCAAAGCCCGCCTCCCTTTAAAGTCACTGCTCTATGAATCAGCCTGTTTCGCCACCCAGCCATGACGATTTGGAGCAGGCAAAAAAACTGCAAGAGACCTTTCAAAAGATTCGTTGGCAAATCGGCCAAGTCATCGTTGGTCAAGACAAAACCGTCGAGCAACTCCTCATCGCGATCTTGGCAGGGGGGCATTGCCTGCTCGAAGGGGTTCCGGGGCTCGCGAAGACTCTAATGGTGCGATCGCTGGCCCAAGCGATGGATCTCGAGTTCCATCGGATTCAATTCACTCCCGATTTGATGCCTGCCGACATCACTGGCACGGATATCATTCAACAGACGGAAAGCGGTAGTCGGCAATTGGCATTTGCCAAAGGCCCTGTTTTCACACAGATCCTTCTCGCAGACGAAATCAATCGCACCCCACCCAAAACCCAAGCGGCACTCTTAGAAGCGATGCAGGAACACTCAGTCACCGTGGGGGGCAAAACTTACAAACTGTCCGAGCCATTTTTTGTCCTTGCGACGCAAAACCCAATTGAGCAGGAAGGGACTTACGCTCTCCCCGAAGCCCAACGCGATCGGTTCCTATTCCAGACCATCGTCGATTACCCTACACGTGATCAAGAGGGAGAAATCATCGAACGCACGACCGGATCTGGAGTTGGCAAAATCGTGCCCGTTGTTACTGGCCCCGAGATCACTCGATTTCAACAAATCGTTCGTTTGGTTCCGCTCCCGGAACATGTTAAGCAGTTTGTACTCGACGTCGTCCGCGCTCTTAGACCAAAAGAATCCGATGCGTTAAAGTGGGTACCGCAGTTGGTTCAGTGGGGACCAGGACCTCGGGCATGCCAACAGATTGTTATGGCGAGCAAAGCCCGTGCTCTGCTACATGGGCGGTTGCACGTTACGACGGAAGATGTCGATGCGCTGGCTGCACCCGTTCTACGCCATCGCATCGTGCCGACCTTCAGTGCCCAAGCAGAAGGTATCGACGCCGATACGATTATCACACGCCTTTTGAAAGAGCTTCCGCGACGGAAAGCCAAGACCACATCAACGTGAAAGCTCCATTGCTGCGATGGTTGTCTGCACCAGACCTCTCACGTGTCTCCGGTTTGCAGCTGCTTGCCAAGGGAGTCGTCGAGGGAGTCAGCGGCGGCCTGCACTGTTCGCATCATATCGGCTCGAGTATCGTGTTCAAAGAACACCGCCCCTACGTACCTGGCGATGAGACGCGATCCATCGATTGGAAACTGTTTGGAAAAACCGATCGATTGTACATTCGGCAATACGAGGACGAAACAAACCTACGCTGTACCATCGCCATCGATCAAAGCGGTTCGATGAAGTACTCGGGCTCGCGCTCGAACGGCATTTCAAAACATGACTTTGCGGTTCGCTTAGCCGCTTGTTTATCTTACATGCTCGTAAACCAACAGGACGCCGTTGGACTCGCTACCTTTGACTCCAAGATTCGAAAGTACATTCCACCGCGAAGCCGACCGAACCATTTGCAAACACTTTTTGAAGCGATGGCGGAATCACAACCTGGCAATGAATCCGACTTAAGTGTTGTCCTGCAAGATTTACTCAATCGCTGCAAACGCCGAGGGCTTGTCTTCATTATCTCCGATTGCTTCGGTGACCCAGAAGCCATCGTCAAGTCGCTGGCCTTGCTCCGCAGCAACTACCAAGAAGTCGTCGTCTTTCAAATTTGGGACGATGATGAACTCGATTTCCCATTTCAGTCTCGCACGATGTTTCGATCCCTCGAACTTGAAAGCAACCAAGTTCTAGTAGATCCTTCGGGGCTTCGTTCCACCTACTTAGAAAATCTTCGGCTGTTTCGAGAGGTGATTCAACAGGGTTGCTTGCAAAATCGGGTCGACCTAATCTCTGTCGCTACATCGCAATCATACAGCGTTGTGCTTTCGAATTACATCGCCATGCGAAGGAATCGCAAATGACGTTGTTAAACGGGCTACTGGCCTTTGGAGCGGCAGCCTTTACCATCCCGTTGCTCATTCACCTACTGCACCGCAGCCGATACCAAACGATCGACTGGGGGGCAATGCACCTGTTGCAATCCTCTCGAAACATCAACTCGCGACGCGTCCAATGGCAACAATTGCTGCTCCTGCTGTTGCGATGCGCATTGCCCGTGTTGCTCGCACTGGCAATGTCCAGGCCGCTGTTGCAGTCGTTTTTATCGCCAAGCGGTCAATCGGTCTTGTCCGTCGCCATCATTATCGATGACTCGATGTCGATGTTTGCGACGGACAATTCTTCGACTGGGAGTGCCAGTGCAGACGGGCCTGCAGTTGCAACACGCTTTTCCATTGCGTGCAAATCCGCAGCAGACATCCTGAGCTCGCTTCCGCCGGGCAGCAATGCCACTGTCATTTTAGGCGGTGCCAAACCTGAAACGCTACCGGGTCAGGTTCCCGATGAGCTTGCGTTGAATTTGATCGACCTAAGTAAACGAACGGTGCCGGCAGGCGAATTCACGCTCGAAGAATCCATCCGATCGTCCCTTGAGTGGCTCGCCAAAAGCCCACATCCAAGACGGCAGGTCGTTTTGATTTCGGATTTTCAACAGCACGAATGGTCTGGGCAGAAGGCTTCGCAAAGCACCGACATTGCCAATCTCTTCGCTCTCCAACCAACGGTGCCTGAACTTGCGTTCCTGACCGTCGGGCCAAGCACCAAGCCGAACCAGGAACCCCAGCGAAACAATTTGTTTGTAAATTCCATCGAGGTTGCCTCAACCCTGCTGACGGTCGATCGCGAAACGATTCTTTCTACGGTGCTCGGAAGCACGGGACCAACACGCTGCGATAACGTTAACGTGGTAGTTTTAGTTGACGATACCGAAATCGATCGGCAGGAGATTTCTCTAGCACCGAACTCAACAACGCAGGTGCGAACGAGATGGTCCCCTAAGCGAACGGGCGACCATGTTATAAGAGTTCAAATTCTGCGAGAGGATGATTTGATCGCGGACAATCGTCTCGAACACGCTGTGATCGTTCAAGAGCCGATTCCGATTCTTCTCGTGGATGGCGATCGGCGGGGAGAGGCCATGCAAAGCGAAACAGATTTTTTGCGGCTAGCTCTGTCCCCTTTCTCTCTCTTGGCCAGCGAAAAAGGAGATACCTTTGTCTCGAAAACCATTCAGCCAAATGAATTGAATGAATCGATTCTAAAGTCGGTCCGAGCGGTTTGCCTCTGCAACGTCCGCGAGGTGTCGGAGGTACAACAGACGTTGTTGCGGTCCTTTGTCGAACGAGGAAGCGGACTGATCGTTTTTTTAGGCGATAAAGTGCGCACCGAGCACTACGAATCCTGGCCTACACTGGCTAACAATGGTCTGCGAATTGCAAAGTTTCAAAGTCGGACCAAAATCACAACCGACCAAGCGGATGCGGACCGAATCAAGATGCAACAGATCGAGTTTGCACCCATTCGGGAGCTGTCCTCAGCCAGTTTGAACTCGCTTGCAGGAGTTCGGTTTGAGTACCGAACACCGATTTCGCTCGATTCCGCTTCCTTGCTTAAGCCTTCGGATGCAACGGTCGCAGTGCGATTTGAAGACGATCAAGCGTGGATGATCGAGTCGCGTATCGGCGAGGGACGTTGCATCTGGGTAAGTAGTGCGTGCGATGACGACGAATCCAATTTGCCGACCCGTTCAATTTTTGTTCCGCTGATCCAGAAGCTGGTTGCCTATACGGCCAATGCCAATCCGCCAACCAGCGACTCAATCGCAACCGACGGTTGGTCGCGAAAACTGGACACATTGAATACAAATGGTGCGATTGTAGCGGAAGAAGTTCAGATCACTAAACCAGACGGCACCACCGGTAAGGTGAAATTGACCAAAGAGGGTCAAATGCGCTTTAGCGATACCCGTTTGTTAGGAACGTATCGAGCGAAGCGATCGTCAAGTGAATCGAGCGCTTCGCTGGAACCGATGTTGGCCTGTTCGAAGAGCGAGGGACAGCAATCGAACCAGGAGTCGGAATTGAAATACGTGACGCCCGATGAGATATCTGTCATTGCAACGGCAAGCAAAGCGACCGTTTCAGCGAGTTCGAAAGACTTCCTGGCCAACACGAGGCCTGACTGGTACGGTCGAGAGATCTGGACGTGGATTTGGACCGCGCTCGTCGTTTGTTTCCTGGCAGAGATGGCACTCGAGCAAAGCCTGTCTCCACGAAGTGGTTCGAAGCCTAATGCCGTTCGTCAACAGTTCGTGCGAGGACCTGTTGCATGACCTCCATTCAATTTTCAGGCACTTGGCCTTGGTGGCTCGTTCTATTAATAGGGATCGCAGGAGCATTGGGAATTGCGCGTTGGTATTGGCGTGATTCTCGGCATGTTGCCAATCCGCTGCGATGGTTGTTGCCGGCGCTTCGCGCCAGTGCGTTTTTCCTCATCCTGTTTATGCTAGCTGGACCAACGCTTTTTCATCAGCGCATTGAGGGGCAACTGAGCCGCATTCGCGTCATGCTCGACGTCTCGCCGAGCATGGCTACCGTAGATGTCGATCAACAGGGGCGCTCGCGTCTAAGACAAGTTGCGAATTGGTTAGTGGGCGAGGAGTCAAAAACGCAGTCCAAGATCGGGTGGTTGAAAGAACTGCAAAAGCACCATCGCGTCGACTTGTTGGCATCATCGACTGCGAACGGCGATCCGCTGATTTGGACTTCACAGGGCCTTACGCCACCGCCGGAAGCGGATGCGATTGCAATTCATGGCAAGGATTCCAAGCTTGGCGATTTTCTGTCCAGCGCTCTGGTTCAGAACCGTACCGATGCCACCACAAATGCCACCAAGAAGGAAAATTCGGATGGCATTGCGGCGGTCGTCTTGATCACCGATGGGCAAAGCAACTCAGGCGTAAGCTTGGCCGATGCCTCGCTAAGATTCAGTTCAGAAAAGATACCAGTGTTTGCGATCGGTGTTGGCAGCGATTCCGAACCGACCGATCTTGGCATACTGAACGTAGAGCATTCGCAACGCGTGAATCGTCAGGACACACTGCGGGGCTCGATCCTAATGAAAGAACGATGCACAGTAGGAACCAAGTACCGATTGGAAATAAAGAGCTTGGAACAAGTCGTCTTTTCTAAAGTCGTGGAGTCCATGGATCAGGGACCGCGTCGTATTGAGTTCGAAATTCCAGCCGAACCGCTTGTCGATCAATCCAAGAAGCGTTTGCTGAGCGGTATTGACTACGCGTCGGTACCCATTGACTTGAGCTTTTCTATCAATGGCCAGATTGCGGAAGTCAGCGTTGGGAACAACTCGTTTTCCAGTTCCCTGTGGGGAGTCGATCGAAAAAACCGCGTCCTTATTTTGGACCACCGAGGTGGCTGGGAAATGAGGTATATCAAGAACGCGATGGAACGGGATTCCACCTGGGAGACTGTGGTGTCGATCGGGCAAACCGCCTTCGAGAAAGAGTTCTTCCCAAGTTCCAGGGTGAAGCTGTTTGATTTCGACCTGATCTTGGCGACTCGCGACACAGTCCGTAAGTTCAGCGACGAACAACAGAACTGGATAGTGGACTTCGTTGGCCTTAGCGGAGGAGGACTCATCCTCATCGACAGCAAACGCGAAAACAGTGAAGCGCCAACCGAGTCTATTTTGTCCCCCTTGTTTCCCGTTCGATCTATGCCATCGCAAAACGCGAACGACAACCAATCCATTCGAGTTAGCCCGTCTGCCGCCAGTCAGTCTGCATTTCAGCTCGGATCGAGCACTTTGCCAAATGAACAAGTATGGGCGCAATTGCCCGCTCCAAAATCGATTCGTGCTGGAAACTTGGAACCTGGAGCCGAAGTGATGGTCGAAATGGTTGCGACGTCCAAGGACAAGCCACCGCAACCGTTGGTCGCCACCAAGTTATTCGGACAAGGAAGAGTGCTATACTTCGCATCGGATGAGACGTGGCGATGGCGAGCCAATGTTGCGGACCTTTACCATCAACGGTTTTGGAATCAGATTGCAACTTGGGGAATGCGAGCCCCATTTGCAGTGAGCGACGCTTATGCTGCGCTCGATTCCGGATCCAGAATCTATTCCACCGGAGACTCCATTACCGTCCGAGCAAAACTGAAATCGGATGATGCTCAACCGCTCGAGAACGCACTGGTTCAGGCGGTTCTGGAACGTGATGGTATTCGACATGCAGCTTTCCCCCTGGTCCAAGAATTGGACGCACGTGGCTTTTATCGTGCAACGTTTGGGCCCATGCCTGAGGGAACTTATAGTGTACGATTGGAAGTGATGGGCATCCCAACCGATGCAATGACACTTCAGACTCAGTTTATTGTCCAACCGCTTGTCGATATAGAAATGCAATCGCTCGCTTGCAATACAGAATCCTTGCGCCAAACTGCAGCCGTGACGGGGGGCGAGTTTGCTATGCTGGAGGATGCGTCATCCATTTCTGAAAAACTCAAGCAATTTCGGACGGGAAAAATCGTCGAATCGCAAATCCTTCTGTGGCAAAGCTATCCTTGGTTTTCCATCATAATCGGACTCCTTGCCATCGAATGGTACCTTAGAAAACGTGCAGGACTAATCTGATGAGCCAAACGCTCCCCTCAACGCTATCCAATCCGACACTTCCATTGACCTCAGCGAGCGAAACCGTGTCGCGGTTTCTCGGTACTTTCTCGCATCGGCAATCGCTCCTGCAAGCGATTCGGGGAATCGCGGTTGGGATACTCACGTTACTCTGCGGGACAGGCATCATTGTCGCAGCCGATTGGGCGATAGCGATTCCGGACGCGACGCGATGGCTGATGAGTTGCCTCGCATATGCCGTTGCGTTCGTTGTGGCCTGGCGGAATGGCGCGAGTAAACTGTTGTTTTCTCCAAACGCGGAAAGTATTGCATGGAGTGTAGAACAGTCTCGCCCAACCTTGCGGGAAAGTCTTCTGTCAACCGTGGAGCTACGCCGTCCGGACGGCTCGGCACGATCGGGCTCGCCGGCTTTTGTCGATGCGATTGAACATCAAGTTGCACAGGAGCTAAACGAGCTCTCTGTCAATGTTCTATTGCCCTGGCAGTCCATCGCAAAGAGTCTGCTTGCAGTGAGTGCGACCATGGCGTTGGTTCTTGCCGCTTGCTGCATTCCAAATGCAAAAATTCCAGCGAGGCTCGCGCGTGCGATGGTTCCATTCCTTTCCTTTGTGCGTCCATCGACCTTCCAGATCACCGTTCTTGAACCTAGTCCGACACTCCTTGCGGTGCCATCGGATCATGTCGTTCCGTTTGCAATCGAGGTGACCGGCGGTTTGGCATCCGAAGCGGTCCTTGAGTTAATTGAGACGGGCGTGAGTCTCGGTGAAGTCAGTCCAGCGACCAACAACACAGTTAACCGGCGTGTTCTAAAAATGAAACTCGAGGGCGATTCGCTTTCGTCATTTGCTATCGCTGCGCCTATTTCAGATCGAGCAACACAGTTTCGATTTTTGGCAGGCGATGCGGAAACACTTTTTAGAACCATAACGCCCATTGCACGTCCCAAGGCGGTCGGCTTCCACAGCGTTGTCAATCCTCCGCAATACGCTCTTAGCCCACCCGAATCCTCGACGGGAGAGCGAGGCGATCTTCGAGTCCTAAAAGGGAGTCGGGTAAAGATGGATATCGACGTAAACCAATTACTAGCCCGAGCAAGCATTGCGATGGAGTTTCCAGATTCCGGTCGCAAGGAGATCATCACACTTAAACAGGTTCCAAGCAAAAAGCAACAGTACTCAGCTGACTTCGTTATCGAAGAAGATGCGACGTATCAGGTTCGATTGGTTTCGGAGTTTTCATACAACGGTACTCAGGTTGAGAACACCTATAGCCCGCGCTACAGAATCGATGCGGTGGATGATCTTGGACCGGTGATCGCTTGGAACGCAAACGACAAAACCTATTGGAGCGACGTTCCAAAACCCGATGCGACGTTCATCGTTGGCCCAGACGAAATCATGAACCTGTCCGTAGATGTGACAGACAACTTGCCCATCGAGCGACTCATACATGAAGCGTCCACCAACCGTGGTCCTTGGGAGACAGTCCGTCCGCTTCTCGCAGATTCCGTTTTGGTCACCTCAAATCCCAGCGAACCCTATCGTGCTCAAGCGGATTGGACCTGGGATGTGGCAACACTTGCTGCGAACAGCGGCGACTCCGTTGCGATTCGGGCAACCGCGATCGATCGAAAGGGCAATTCGGCCCATTCGCCAATCCTAACGATCAGTCTTGCTGCGATTGGCTTCGATCGCGATCGGCACAAGAGCCTGCGTTTGCGCAGTCAGCTTGTGCCTTTGTTGGAGGCACTGTCGGTTTCAATGAACCAATCGAGGGACGCTTTGAAGCCCCAAATCGAGAAGCTGAAAGACGGCAACTTACAGCCCGACGAACGCGTCAAGTCGATCGATGCCATTCGATCTGTGGTCACGAACGGCGCAAAGTCTGCGGCGACGGCAAGAGCCGCAGGCGAACAGATCATTAAAGATCTTGGGCGATGCGTTGATCAAGCAGAGGTAGAACTCGCTTGTCGCAATGTGGCTCGGATCGAGAAAGAGTGGCTCGCTACGATCCTGTTTTGCTTGGAACAACCGATGGCTTTTTCAAGTTCGGGTTCGGATGCAAAAACGTCGGAGTGGCACAAACGTGAATTTCAACAAAACTATCAACGGCTTGTCAACGCCCACAATTCCGCGTGCGATAACGCGAAGCGACTTGCGGACATCTATCGGCAATTCATTGGTTACGAACTGCAGGCATCGCTAACGCAGGATTTAACGCAGTTACTCGATCACCAACGCAACGTTTTGAATCGAAAGCCAGACGCGGATTTTGTTATCCTCTCGCGGTCGCTGCGAATTGCCGAACAGTACATGGACGAAGTTCAAAAGCTAATGACGGCAATGGAGCCGAGCCTCAACCAAGATCTTCGCAACCGACTGGTCGAGCTGTCGCGTTGGCTGGATCAAACGCGAACCGAAACACGTGATCTCGCAACTCAAGACGAAACAGAACAATCGACCAAGGACTTGCGCAATCGTATCGATCGCAGTGCCTCCGAGTTGAAGAACGTTCGCTGGGCTTTCAACCTATTGGGTCATCTCGGCAGCGATGTCGTCAATTGTCGCAAGGAGTTGCTGAATCGAAGCGGCTCGCTTTGGCCAAACTTTGAACGTTTCTTTGATCGGCACAACCGTCGCGTGGAGGCAAGCAAAGACCGTTCGATCGACACGGGCGAATTGGAGGTAAGAAACGAGGCGTTGGTGAGCGAGGTGACTGGCCCACTTTTAACCGCGCTTGGCCAAATGCTGGATCGTCGCGATGTGCACCAGCGCCGGTCGTTTACCGATCCGATGTTTGCAAGTGACATGGGCATGGCGCATCGCGCATGGACCAGCGTTTTAGAACGATGGGTATCGGAACCTACGAACGCAAGCTTGCACTTTGCAGATGCACAAGCGATCGCAAAAGCCTATCGCGTTTTGGAGTCCGCACACGAGTCGGTCGAGGCCCGACTGGTCGTGCAATCGCTGCTCCCGACAGAACAATTCGAATGGAAAACACTCGAAGGCCAGCTGATGAATCCGAAGCAGTGGGACAGCGTCAATTTTCGTTTGGAAATTGCAAATCAATGGATGCGAGAAGCCGGAATTCCGAACACGATCGCAGACAAATTTAATGCACTTCGTTGGTCTGAGCCCGCTCAAGCCGTCAACAACAAACTCAATCCTCGACGCGATGCGAACAACACGAATTTAGTTTCGTGCGCTGATGATTTGAGATCCTTGCTGGCGCTTTGGGCTGACGTCGATCGGGACGCGAAGCCTATTTTGGCCGAAGCACGTGCAACACTTGCCAAATTTTCCCCCTCTGTATCCGAACTTGCAAAGCGAGCCGCAAAGGCGACGCAGGCACTCCAGAAAGTTACCGAACAGCTGGCTTCCAACAAAGTGAGTTTGGATGGGAAGCAAGATCAGGAAGAACGTCGCGACGGTACTCGCTCCGTACCATCAAAGGACCAGATGTTAGACGAGCGACAAAGAACCGAGGAGAGGATTACGCAGTTGCAGGACGCATTGATTGAGCAAGCAAACAAGCAGGACTTGTTGAACAAAACCGAATTGGATTATGCTCGCGACAGCGACCGAGCATTGAAGCTGCTCGATGCCGTCCTGCCCCTGATGGATAACGCACTCGATGAAGCGTTGGCATCCGTAGACGAAAGCTTGGCGGAGAAGGACGCGAAGGTAGATGAGGCGGTGAAGCGGGAGTCTAATACATCGAACGCACTTGAAAAGATTTCGGAACACTTTGCGTTACTAGACGAACACACCAGTGACGCGGAGACGAATCCAGAGTTGGCTAGGTCTAGAGCCGAATTGGAAAAAATGGCTGCCGAAGCGGCCAGGGAATTGTCTCTCATGCCAGAAATGTTTCCTTTCTCGGACGAGGCACTAGACTACAAACGCGCTGAGGAACTCGCCGAACTCGCCAGTAGCGATCCGGAGTCGCTCTTGGCGAAACTCGAACGCGAGCTGAAACGCGACCCGTCGATGCAACGTGAGCTGTCTGAGATTTCGAAGGCAAACGCGCAATCGCTCGCAAACGAATTGCAAAACGCTTCCCGAACCGAAGAATCGTTAGCAAAAAAACTCGAAGATGCAGATGCACGGTTGGCGGGCGAAAAGCGATTGAGCTTGGATCAATTGCAGGCAGCAGCCGAACAGACCGACCGATTTGCAACGCAATTGCTGAACTCTTCCTCTCGGGCGGCACAAAGAGCGACGGCTCAAGAGCAAGCGTTGATCATCGAACAAGCGTCCAAAGATTTGCGCAACGTTTCACAGATTGCGAAAAAACTCGGCGACGACGCTCCAACGCAAGAAATAGAAAAGGTTTCTCAAGAACTCGCCGACCAACTCGGCGCCGCAAATGAAAAAGTTAAATCCGCCAGCCAGGCCATGCAACCCGCCATCGAGCAGTCGATTGAGAAGGACAAAAAACGTCAAGAGAACCTTCGCAATGAATCGAAGACTATCCAGAATCAAAGTCGCAATGAATTGCTTCATCAAGCAAAAGAGTACGTTGCTCATACCCAGCGTCAAAGCGACCAATCCAAACGGATGGTACAGCAGAGTCAGAACGAGCTAAACAATGCAAACAAGCAAAGGCAATCCGCAAAAACCAATCTAGAAAAAAATCAAAGCAATGAGAATGCGTTAGAGAATTTGCGTCAAGCAACCAACAATTCCGAACAGGCTTTTCTTAAGCTCAAAGCGGAAGAAAAGATTTCCTCGCAAGCCGAGACTTTGACAAAGAACGCAAAGGAACTTTTGTCGGAATTTGAACGTGCCGGGCGTGCGAATCTTGATAAACCGAATCCTAATGCTGCCCTGGCGGTTGAGCAACTTCAAAATGCGAGTGCGCAACTCGAACGCATTCAAAATCAAGTCAAAGCGATTGCGGACTCAGCGAAGAAACTGCCGCTCCCTCAAACGCCTTCATCCACGTTGGCCGTCCAAGATCGCGAGCAACAGCGGGTACTCGATACCGTATTGGATGTCGCAAGCAATTTGGCTCGTAGCAGCCGGCACGAAGAACGGCTTGGCAATTCACAATCCGCATCGAAGCTGGCAAGTCAAGCCGCGAACGTCGAGCAATTGACTCGCGGCTCGTTGAAAGAGGCAAAGGACGAGCTGAATCAGAGAGCCGAAGATGCCAAGAATTCCGAACGGCGGCAGTCAGACGCGTTAAAGAACGAAGAGATTACGAAACAGTTGGACAGATCGGATACGAATGCCGCAAGAGCCAATCTCAACAGATCGGCGAGTGATCTTGCATCTCAATCGAGGCAGGTTCAACAGCAGCTTGAGGAGATGAGCGAGAACAAAGCGGCGAATCCTACTCCCAAGTCGACTTCCGAAGACACAGCATCCGTATTGCGTGATCTTCAGCAGGCGCAGTCACGCGAGATGGCTCGCATGCTGGATGTGTTGGATCAGCAACTCCATTCGGACTCAAACCGTGACTCTCAGCTCGGTGCAGCAGCAGCTTCGGGCAAAAGCCAATCCTCTCAGAACAGTCCACCACCTCAATCCTCTAACCAAGGCGATCCAAAATCGAATCCGTCTGGATCTGAAGAAGACAGAAATGGGGCACGTAGTGCATTCAAGGATACTGTCAAAGCGACAGCGGATAAACTTGCCGGGTCGATGGGACAACAACGCTTGAATCAACGTTCCGAAAGCCAATCGCAACGCAATGCACGAAGCGACAATTCCGGAAAGCAAACACCGGGAAGCCAAAAGAGTGGCGGTTTCCCGGGTTTGGAAAGGGCAAGCGATTTTAGTTTGCCCGGCATGATGCGATCCACGAATCGAGAGTGGGGCAAGCTCAGGGAGCAACGGGTCGAAGACGCAATCGAAGGACGCCGGGATGAGTATGATCCTGAGTTCAACAATGCGATACAAGCGTATACAAAGGGACTGGGACGGCGGTAGGTAGACAGGAGAAAAAGGGAGACTAATCTTCGCTACGTTTTCATGCCGGGCTTAGCAAATAAGCTTGCGCTCCCACGAGTGAACTCGTAGGGGGCGGCGCGACTCCCGGTCCCCCATGAGCTTGCTCATGGGAACCAAAGCTTCTCAGCTAACGACACCGTTCCCGTCTGGAACACTTGAATGAACACTTTCGTAAATGCTTGTCAAACCTACTGAGTCGATTTGGATCGATTGCAGTTTGCTTTCGCTCAGCCAACGCAAATGATCGTCAAGCGGGCCATCGATCTCGATAACAATCCGAGTCGCATCGCGGGAAACTATGCGCACTGCTTCCGGAAACGCGATCGCGGATTCAGATTCTTCGAGTGCCGCCTGGATGCGATGCACGAATCGGACCTCGCTCAAGTCGATCGTCCGAACCACTTGCCCGCGTTTTAAAATGGCTGCGTGGTCACAGATCTCTTCGATTTCACTGAGAACGTGCGAACAGAATGCGACGGTTGTGCCCCGTTGGTTGGCCTCTCGCACCAGTTTCAGTACCTCGCCTCGTACAGTTGGATCGAGATTGGCTGTCGGTTCGTCCAAGATCATGAGGCGGCATTGGCAACTCATCACGCATGCAATCGCAAGTTTTTGACGCATGCCGGTCGACATGAATCCGACTCGGCGACCGATATCCAGCTCAAGCCGATCCGCGATCGCGAGAGCGAATTGCTTGTTACCGCGAGGATGAAGTGCGGCAAAGAATTCGATACAGTCGCGCCCTCGCATCAAGCGAAACAACTTGGTCTCCGCGGGCAAGTAGCTAACTCGCTGACGAACCTGGAGACTTTCGTTTTCGCAATCCAATCCATCAGCCTTGGCCGCACCCGACGTAGGCCGGAGGTAGCCCATGAGACACCGAATGAGAGTTGTTTTGCCGGCACCATTCGGCCCGAGCAAACCAAACACCGTGCCCTCCGGGATCGATAGATTGCATCCATTCAACGCGGCAAAGTTTCCGTATCTCTTTGTCAGCTCAATAACTTCAACGATGTTCGGCATGCAGCTATTCTTTGGAATTCTCGATGGCTGTCAACTTGAGTTTGGCTGCCGCGATCAGTCCTCGCGCCCAGGTCTTGTCCTCAAACAGTTCGATCAGTCCCTTTAACCATTCGGCTCGTGTCGCGGGTGAAAGATTCGCTTCGGCCCAAATCATTTGGTCCTCGAGCGATTCGATAGCTGGGTGGCGAGCCGTATTAACTTCACTGGTGGTTTTCTCGGCCATGCGCTTTGCCATGTCCATGATTTGCCGCTGACGCGGAGTGAGTTTTTCGTCGGCCCCGAATACGGTCGCCAAGGCACTGAGCTTGCGTTGTGCGATGGCCGTATCAATCGATTGGGCCCTGATGCATTCCAAAAATGCTTGTTCGACTGCATCCAATTGGTCCGTACCGCCACGTTTGGCCTTTCGTTGCATTTGCCTAATGGAACGCAGCGAGTCGATCTCCTCCAGCAATGCATCTACATCGCCCAGCCGCACATCCTTTGGGTAGAGCTCTTTGAATCGCTCTGCGACTGGGCCGATCGCCAACACTTGATCGTCTTCGGTAGAATCCATCGCAATTGCAATCTCTTGATAGAGTTGATTTGCGGACGGAGCTCGCGAAAACCAAAATATTCCAAAACCGCAAGCGATCAGCGTTGCAATCAATCCGCCAACGCTCAGCCATTGAGTCCATGCCGACATCGACTCCAGCTCTGAAGTGGGGATCGTCGCTCTTCGCCTATCTTGATCTTGGACTTCTTGGAAGTTCGTTTTTCCGATATGTTCGATGCCGCTTGGCCGGTCATTTATCTCGAACGCAGAGTGCGATGGTGCGATGCGAGTGTTGTCGTCGGGACCTGCGACCGATGGGATTGCGTCGTTCGTTCCGTCAGAGTGACTGGAATGGGAATGTTGGGTGGCCCCCGCAATCGTACTTTCGTTAGGTTGAATCGATTTCACCTCCTGCATGAGCGACTCGTCGTCGTTCATGTCGATGCTGGTCATTTCCTTGAGGTTGCGAACTTCTGTTTTGCTAGAGAGTTTTTCACGGGCACGCATAGCAAGTCCAGCTCGCAGAGCTTGCAGTCGATTTCCAACGACCAACGCGGTCGGAGGGCGCATTGAGGGTTCGCGTCGCAACAACTCGTCGATCAAATCGCAAAGCTCCTTGGGCACCGAGGGCTCCAAACTATGCAATGGCTTCAATTCCCCGTATCGCACATTGAAAAGGATCTCAGGAATGTTCTTGCCAACGAACGGAGCCCGGCCCGAAATCGCTGCGTAGCACATACTTCCCAAGGAGTAGAGATCGCTTCGGACAGAGACCGGTTTTCCTTCGGCTTGTTCGGGCGGCATGAAGTCAGCCGTACCCAAGATGGCACCCTCAATGGTTGTATCCGCTGCTCCAAACAGTTTCGCAATTCCGAAGTCGGTTAATTTGACGAGTCCCTGCGAATTGATCATCAAATTTGCAGGTTTGAGGTCGCGGTGAATGACACCATCGTCGTGAGCGTGTTTCAACGCAGAGCAAACTTCGATCGCAATATCGACGACACGTTCCCACCCGATCTTTTTTTCGCGTCGAAGCTGCTGTTGCAGATTTTCGCCGTCAACGTACTCCATGGAATAGAACAGGAGCCCTTTTTCTTCGCCGAAGCCGATGAGTTTTACGATGCCGGGGTGGCTCAACTTCAGCAGCGTTTGAATCTCTGCGTCAAAACGCCGCCGAAATCGTTGGTGCTGAGCCATATTGGCACCAATCACCTTGATCGCAACCGGATCATTCGATTTGGAATGAACGCCATGATAGACGGTTCCCATCCCACCTTGTCCGAGGATGCGGATAACTTTGTAAGGACCTATGGTTTCAAAATCAAGCGACACGATTGAATACAACTCAGCAGATGCAAACGCGTTTCGAAGTTCCCGTATTAATAATCCAAATAGCACGAAGCGCAAGCTAGTTAAATCATTGGTTTATTCATCCATGACATCGGTTTCACGGCTTCGGGCTAAGTCCGTCACCGAGTTCTCAAATTTCTTTGTTAGCTCCTGAATGTCTTCTTTGGCTTTGTCGCGGTCATCTTCGCTAATGAGCTTTTCTTTTTCGGCGGTATCGACGGCTTTGTTCGAGTCCCGTCGAACGTTGCGAATAGAAACTCGGCTTTCCTCGGACAAGTCCTTGATGCGAGCAACCAGTTTCTTTCGCACGTCAGTGCTCAATGGCGGGATGTTGATTCGAATGATACGCCCATCGCTCTGAGGATTGAGTCCGAGCTCGCTGGCGACGATTGCTTTTTCAATTTCCTTGATGGTGCTGCTGTCGAAAGGACGGATCACCAATTGTTGCGGTTCGGGTGCTCCCACGCTGGCCAATTGTTTTAGCGGGGTTTGCGAACCGTAGATTGTTACCTTTACGGAGTCGAGCAAGCCCGGAGTTGCGCGTCCGGTTCGAATACCTGCCAAATTGTTTTTAAGCACGCCTAGAGCCTTGTCCATGCGGTCTTCCGTGTCCATCAAAATTTCTTCGACCTTCATAATGCATTACTCCTAAAATTCGAAAGAGGATGTTACCAGGGTGGGACTTAAGCCATAAAAATCAGGTTGCATTGATTAGAATGCGTTCGCCAGACTCGGTTCGCGGACTGATTCGCGTCCCGACTTTTTGGCCGCTTACGGCTTTCACGATGTTGCCTTCCTTCTTGAAATTGAAGATCAAGATTGGCAACTGATGAGTACGGCATTGAGCGATTGCGGTCGAGTCCATCACTTTGAGATTGCGTTCGATGACGGTGTCGTAATCCAATTCGCGATAGAGCGTTGCGTGTGGGTTCTTTTCGGGGTCTTCGCTATAGACCCCGTCGACGCGGGTCGCTTTCAGGACAATATCTGCATCGAGTTCGAGGCCGCGATTGGCGGCAGCCGTATCGGTCGTTACGAAAGGTGCACCGGTTCCGGCTGCGAGGATGACGATACGCCCCTTTTCCAAGTGACGAATAGCTCGGCGACGAATGAATGGCTCGGCAACCCCATCCATTTTGATGGCCGACATGACACGAGTTGTGCAGCCGATGTTTTCAAGCGCATCCTGCATGGCCAGTGCATTGATTACGGTAGCGAGCATACCCATGTAGTGAGCGGTCGCTTCCTGGATCATTTCCCCACTTGAGCCTTTGAATTGGGCACCTCGCAGGATATTGCCACCGCCAACGACTACGGCGATTTGGCACCCCAGCTCGTGCGCCTGCTTGATTTGTTTGGCGATCGCGGTCACCTCGTCCATGCTGATTCCGCGTTCGCCGGAGTGCGCGAGACTCTCTCCGCTGAGTTTTAGGATCACACGGTTGTATTGCGGACGCTGTTTTTCAGGCGAATCCTCTGGCATATTGAACTTGTTCTTTGGTTTAAAATGGAGTTGTTTGGACAGTGGTTTCGGCTTCACAGAACAATAATAACCGGAAATCGAGAGGGCAACGAGCCTGGCGCACGCTTTCTCAAGAGGTGTTGTCCGGTCGAGCGGGGCTTGTCGACGGTCACTACGGGCGGTTAGGCTACGCGGATAGGAAAATTCTAACTCATCTTCTCAATGGCTAAGGTTTGTCGCAATGAAGTTATTCGAAGGCAAGAAGGGATTGATTCTTGGGGTTGCGAACGATCGCTCTATCGCTTGGGCAATCGCTCGCGAGATCATGGAACACGGCGGGATTTGCGGATTTTCTCATTTGCCAGACAAACCTGAGGACGAAAAGAAGAAAAATCGTATGCGGGTTTCGAAATGCACCGTCCATTACCCGGACCAAGCAGCGTTTCTCGAACCGCTCGACGTTCAGGACGACGCGCAGGTCGATGCATTTATGAAAATGGCCGGCGAAAAAATGGGCAATATTGATTTCCTACTTCATTCCATCGCGTTTGCAGACCGCGATGATTTGTCTCGGGATACCGTCGAAACGAGTCGTGCCGGTTTCAAACTAGCCATGGATGTAAGCGTCTACAGTTTGATTTCGGTGACGAATGCTGCACGCCCCATTTTGAATCCCGAAGCATCCGTTCTTGCGATGACGTATTTCGGTGGCGAGAAATGCGTGCCTGGCTACAACGTGATGGGTATTTGCAAGGCGGCACTGGACGCGACCGTTCGTTATCTGGCTTACGACATGGGTCCGAAGAGTATTCGAGTGAACGCAGTCAGCGCCGGACCGCTCAAGACGCTTGCTGGAGTCGCGGCAGGCGTTGGCGAAATGCAAGAGTACTATGGATACGTTGCACCGCTTGGTCGCTGCGTTACCCACGAAGAAGTTGGTCGTTCGGGCGCGTATTTGATGAGCCCCTACAGCGGCGGAATAACAGGGGAAATCCTACACGTCGATGCAGGCTACAACATCATGGGCAGCCCAGGCCGATTGCTACACGAATTCGCTAAGAAGTAAACTTCGGGCCGACAATTCCTTAGCAGAAACGCTTGCCGAATCATGGCTGGCTTCGTATGGAATCCTTTAGGCTGATGAAGTCGGACAGTAGAAAGATCACCGTCACAAACGCCATTACAATTTCGGTCAAGTTTACGATCTTGGCCGGCACCGTTTGAGGCATGATTTCGCTGTAGCCAAAGAAGGAAAAGTTAAGCGTGCTGAGGTAAAAAAAATCAAACAGAACCTCCAACTGCCCAACATCTTTGGCAACGCCTGAGAAGGCAACTGCATTGAGGCTGTGCAGCAAATGAAAATCGAATGCAAACGAAAGGATCATTTGCGACATGTTGATCCCCATCAACATCAAGAAACGATGATGGGCGAGGTTGCACTGAGACGCTTCGTAAAGCTGCTTAAGGTTTTCGGCACCAAAGAGTGCCGTCTTCGTCCAGCATCCCAGAATGACAACACAAGTCAAAAATGTTCCATCCAATTTGCTAGCCGTCACCAACCATAGGACTATTAGCCACCACACTAGGATCGCAGCATATTCGACCAAGTTTCTAGTAACGGGAATCGAAAACTGTCTTGGCTGTGACTGGGACGATGTCATTATCATGGATTATTTGTAGCATAAACTCGCTTGGGTCTATGGTTGGTTTGGAATGGCTGCTGTAGTTCCGATACAATAATGCGGGCGGCAGAAACAAACATACCAAGTGGCATGGGCGTCCCGCCCATGTTTTGACGGGCGAGACGCCCATGCCACGACCACAAAGGCAATCGCGTGTACAGTATTTTTGATCTGTTCAAAATCGGTGTTGGTCCGTCCAGTTCGCACACTGTCGGCCCCATGATCGCCGCGTTTCGATTTGGGAAGGAATGTGTCGAGAGGCTCCAGGCTTCACAAGATGCTCACCACAAAATCGCTCGAGTGCAAGTTCAGTTGTATGGATCGCTGGCACTGACTGGTATCGGGCACGCAACTGACATTGCCATTGTCGTTGGACTAGCAGGTTGTTTGCCAGATCGAACCGAGCCCGACGTGATTCAATCCATAGCTCGCGATGTCCAAGCTACGAAACAAATGCGGTTGAACGGTCTCATTGAGTTGCCCTTCGACGAAAAGTTGGACCTGTTATGGCTACGCAATGAGACTTTGCCGCAACATCCAAATGCAATGCAGTTCAAGGCCTTCACGGACAATGGCGATTGTTTCTTTGAGGACCAATACTTCTCAACCGGCGGAGGCTTTGTCTATTCAAGAGCCGAGTTTGAACAACTATTTCAAAATCCACAGCCAGTGGCGTCCAGCACGGCGGAGGATTCGGTGCCATTTGCCTTTCGCAGTGCAAAAGAACTTTTGCAATTGTGCAGGGCCTCTGGGCTATCGATCGAAGCGCTCATTCAACAGAATGAACTTGCCAAACGGTCTGAATCGGAGATCGCATCGCAGTTGGACAAGCTCTGGATGGTCATGAGCAAGTGCATTGACGGTGGCTGTCTCGCGTCGGGTATTTTGCCAGGTTCGTTGCGAGTTCCTCGACGCGCGCCTGATATCTATGGCAAACTGTCCGCTCAGTCAACTTCCCCCGACGTCAAAGCTATTTCTCGTACTCCACCCAGTCAATTCTTAGCCGCACCGAGGCCGATTGCGTCTATGTCAAATGATCCGCTACAGCAGTTGGACTGGGTCAGTCTCTTTGCTTTGGCGGTCAACGAAGAAAACGCTGCTGGAGGTCGAGTCGTCACTGCGCCGACCAACGGTGCCGCCGGAATCATTCCAGCCGTGCTCGCCTATTACATTCATTTCTATCCCAACGCAGATCGGGCAGGGATACACCGCTTCCTCAAAACGGCAGGCGCGATCGGGTTGCTCTACAAGCGGAATGCGTCGCTGTCCGC
>Ga0163144_10008964_pt1 | contig 21561 bp, 30 predicted proteins | sample OliLak19BULKMAT1_FD_123175 | JGI IMG/M metagenome (GOLD analysis project Ga0163144, IMG submission 123175) | Freshwater microbial mat bacterial communities from Lake Vanda, McMurdo Dry Valleys, Antarctica - Oligotrophic Lake LV.19.BULKMAT1 | ecosystem: Environmental > Aquatic > Freshwater >... | reverse complement strand
TGCAGAAGCAAATGAATCCTTAGGCAATAACAAAAGTTTATTATCAGCATTTGACTCATCAATGCCGACATTAATTCCCCAGCCATCTTTTGTTAAGGTAAGGTGTGCCCACGGTGTTTCTATTATTTTTTCTGATTCTTGCTTTAAAAGTTTAAGTTTGTCTTCTATTTTTCCAACCCCGCCTTCAGCTAGTGCAATGATTTTTGACGTAATGACTACAATATCGCCCTCTTGCAGTAAGGGTATATTTTTCTTTATAAAATCTTCTAGAGAGTCACGCTCCTGGAAAAGTGAGGTCTTGATGCCTTTAATAATCATGTGAGCATTATATACTCTTAATTTCATTAAAAACCAAGTACTATCCTACAATATAATCTCCAACTTGATATTGAGCAAATTGAAGTAAATCTAGGAAGATCATCTAGTGATAGATTCGATCTACCGAGCCGTCTTCGACGACTAAAAAATTATGAATTATATATGTGCTGAGTCTATAAGCACAGAAAGCAACTCCCCCATTTCAAGGCCGTATGCTTTTGCTTGGGCAGGAATAAAGGATGTTTTTGTCATACCCGGAAGTGTATTGGTTTCAAGAATATAGATTTTATTATCAGAACTCACCATCATATCTGTTCTTGAAATAGATCGGCAGCCCAATATTTCATGACATTTTAAAACACTATTTTGTAAATCATTCATGAGCTCATTAGTAACATCTGCGGGGGTGATTTCAAGACATGCACCCAGAGTATATTTAACATCGTAATCAAATGTCTCGCTTTTTTTAAGGACAATCTCAGAAGCAGGAAGCGCTTTGATTTTTCCTGAAATTTCTACGACACCGCAAGTAAACTCTCTACCTAAAACAAATTCCTGAGCAAGCATCGTTTTGTGTCCTTTGAAGATTTCACTTTTTTTAACTTGATATTCAGCATTATTTTGTATCTTGTATATTCCCCTGCTCGACCCCTCATCGATTGGTTTCACAATAATTGGAAACAATATTTTTATTTCATCTGCTTGAGTAATGGGTTGAGATAAAGGAGTAAGTAAATTGTTTTCTTTATATATGTCATTAGCAATGTTTTTATCGATAGCCTTTGCAGACGAAATACTTCCCGATCCCACAAAAAGCATTTTTCTTTCTTCGAGGATTTTTTGCAATTTGCCGTCTTCGCCAAAGCTACCATGAAGAACAGGAAAAATAACATCGACACCTTTCTTTTTTAATTTATCGAGTGCAACAGAGGTTTCAAAAACACCATCATCTATTAAAAAATATCCGTTTTTGTTTATAAAAACCTCTACGACATTAAATAAACCGCGATCAATGTGTTTAAGTATATTTTGGGCGGACTCTATGGAGACCTCATGTTCATTGGATGGACCACCATAGAGAATCGCTACTTTTTTCATTAACAATAAGTATATCGCAGAAATAGCATAAAAATTGATCCATTACGTATACATTGACAAAAGTATTGAATATGATACTGTGTGGACCAGTAAAAGCGAGGTATGGATACTTCGCACATAGTTATTTGAGGACACAACATGTCACGCAGTACGATTCCCATGTCGCAGATCATTTCTGCAAGCGGCGTCTTAGCTGTCCAAACGGCACTTTCAATAACCGATGCCAGCCCTGAGTTGCTCGATAAAATCAAACAGGTGCACGAAGAAGACGACCACATTGTCGGCCCCATCTACGTCTCGATCGCTACCCGCAACAGAGAACCGATCAATGACCTCAGTGGTACCGGTGAGGAGGATCCGCGCTTTCATGCTGACGGATACTATTTCGATTCGGCGCTAGTGCCCGTCATGACCGACACACTAGAGCAGATCACCGAAGACTGGCGACTAGGCCACAGACCCCACTACCGTCGTCAAAGACAGAGCCCAAAACGTCGGCGATCATATGGTTCGTTTGGCAATACTCCCCGTTTCGGTACTTAGACCGATTCACCCCACGCCGCGAGAATTGCTAAAAGCATTTCTCGCGGCTTTTCTTATATTTAAACACCCCATTGACCTCTATACATATAACTGGTACCATTGAAATACAAAAAGAGCTATGGTTCGAAGAAGAGTCGATTTTCTCAAACATACTTATATTTGTAATTTATTAAAATAATCATAAATCAATGACTACAGGCGTAATCAAAAAGGTAACTGATAAGGGCTTCGGTTTCATCACAGTAGAGGGCATGCCAAAAGACTTGTTCTTTCACAGCAACTCTCTCGTAGATGTAACTTTTGACGAACTTCGCGAAGGAGACAATGTGTCTTTCGATGTTGAAGATTCTCCAAAAGGAAAGAATGCAGTGAACGTAAAGCGCGTTTAAGCTTCTTACACAAAAAACCGCTCACATAACGTGAGCGGTTTTTTGTTGTGATATAATTTACCAATGAAAAAGTGGCTTCTAAACATTGCACCGATACTAGTAATACTTTTTACTATTAATATTATCTCTATTCCCTTTCTGACCCATGCAGTAGCAAGCAACGATACAAGCTGGATAAGTGGTCTGGTACCTTGTGGCAATGAATCAGGAGCAGACGAAGCCGCAAAGTCATGCGATTTCAAAGCACTTGTTACTCTAGGTCAGCGATTGATCAACTTCTTAATGTTCGCTGCAGTACTTATGACCGTAGTACTACTTGTAATCACTGGTTTCAGATACGTTACTGCTGGAGCAAATACCGGTGAACTTGCACGAGCCAAAAGTACATTTAGAACGATAGGTATCGGATTTCTACTTGTACTTGGCGCATGGCTTATTATCAATACCCTCGTCACCCTACTCCTTAATCCAAATTCGGGTATTACAAACCCATTACGTAGCAATGGTTCTGTTAATTAATACTAACGATTAATTTTTTATTGCGCGGTTTACTAACTAATGGTATATATAACCAACAAACTTGAGTATACGCATACGAATTAATCACTTTATAAAGGCACCGGAACTTCGCGTCGTCACTGATGACGGTGGAAATCTGGGCATTATCTCCCTCAAAGAGGCTCTAAAGGCTGCAGCAGACGCAGGCCTTGATCTTATCGAAATCTCCCCCACTGCCAATCCACCGGTAGCTAAGATCATGGATTTCGGTAAGTACCAATACGTAGAAAATAAAAAACTTAAACAAGCCAAGTCAAAATCTCACTCTACTGAAACCAAATCATTGCAGGTAAAGGTAGGCACCGGCGAACACGATCTAGATCTTAAGGCAAAAAAAGCATCAGAATGGCTCAGGGAAGGCAATAGAATCAAGATAGACCTGTTTCTTACCGGAAGATCAAAGTACATGGACATGAAGTTCCTCACGGAGCGCCTTGAACGAGTACTTAAGCTTATTTCTGAACCATACAAAGTAGCAGATACTGTTAAGAGAGGCCCGAAAGGACTAACCATAGTGATTGAAAAGGCAAAGTAGGTATATTTCTGGACAAAAAAGCAATAATAAGATAGTATTTTTACCTACGAACCAATAGCATGAAAACGAACAAATCATTTACTAAGCGCCTAAAAGTCACCCGAAACGGCAAGATTATAGGAAGAAAACCAGGTCAAAACCACTTCAATGCAAAAGAAGGAGGTCGCGCGCAGCTTGGAAAGAAAAGAAGCGTACCTTTCATCATGAAAAACAAAGCAAAGAGCCGTTTTCTTTCAAACAGCAGTATATAGGCCTACATTCTAATTTCGATATTCTAATAATAAACATATGACACGAGTAAAAAAGGGAGTAAATGCACTTAAGACACGACGCAATATCCTTAAACAAGTAAAAGGTTATCGTTTTGGCCGCGGTACAAAAGAAAGACAAGCTTATGAAGCTATTTCACATGCTGGTGCATATGCATTTGCCCACCGAAGAGACAAGAAGGGTGACATGCGCCGCCTTTGGAACGTACGCATCAACGCCGCTCTCGACCTTGCTGGTTCAAAGCTTTCATACAGTAAGTTCATTGGCGCTCTCAAGAAGGCAAATATCATGGTTGACCGAAAGATCCTTTCACAACTTGGCGCTGAATCCCCTGAAGTGTTTAAAAAAATAGTAGAAAAAGTTTCATAATTAAAATAAAATCCCCGAAACAAGCTCGGGGATTTTGTTTATTTAGAACTCCAACTCATACTCACTCTTAAGTTCTGGATAGATTGCCTTCACACCAACATAGTCTCGAAGGCGCTGAGCGAGGAACATGGCTGATTTTGGCTCACCCATAGCCACAAATACCTTATCGAGGGTCTCTGCGGAGCCATCGACGAATTCAATAAGGTGATCTGAATCTTTATGAGACGAATACCCGTCGATAGATTCGATGTCTGCACGCACCGCAATCTTTTCATTACGAATAAGGACTTCGCGAGCACCCTCTTGAATAACCCTACCCAGCGTACCCACTGATTGATACCCCACAAACATAATAATTGCCTGGGGGTCCGGAAGATACTGCATTTCGTGGTAGACAATTCTGCCACCAGATGACATACCTGACCCTGCCATAACGATTTTAGGATTTGACGTTCCGAATATTTTTGATGATTCTTCAGGGCGAGCAGTGAGTTTGAGCTTGGTGAAATCAAAAATGTCATCCCCTTTTCTGATGCGCTCTTGTATTTCAGGTTTAAACTCTTCTTCGTACTGTCGATAAATTTCAGTTACTTTTATACCAAGCGGAGAATCGATAAATACGGGTAGTGGATCAATCTGCTTTGTTTCAACAAGTTCGTTGAGCTCAAACAAAATATCCTGCGTGCGCTCAAGTGAGAAGACGGGGATAACCAGTGTTTTCTTGCCTGCAATCGTTTTCTTGACGATATCGGTAAGATGCTGGTGGCGGGCCTCTTTTGATCCATGGTTTCTATCGCCATATACAGATTCCATTATCATGTAGTTGGCATCCGTGATCGCTTCAGTATCACGCAAAAACAAAGACGGTGAGTTACCAAGATCTCCTGTAAAGACGATTTTCCTGCCGTTTCTCGTAAGCTCAACCATAGCTGAACCGAGAATATGTCCTGCATCTTTTAAATACACTTTTATACCCGGTGCAACTTCCTGCTCTACGTGATATTCAATTGTTCTCCACAGTGACAAAGCCTTCATCATGTCTTTTTTGTCGTACATAGGAAGTACTCCTTTCTGCATAGCTTCACGCTCAATAAGCTGACACTGATCTTCAAGCATCACCTTTGTAAGATCAAGTGTGGCGGGTGTAGAATAAATAACCCCAGTAAAGCCTTCTTTAATAAGTTTTGGGACACGACCAATATGATCAGCATGCGCGTGTGTAATAAAAAGCATGTCGATGGTAGTCGCGTCATAAGGAAACACCGATTCATTGAAACGGTCAGCATGTTGTACTCCCTGCAACAATCCACAGTCGACGATAATACGCGTGTTTTTAGGTACATCTTGCACCTCAAGCAAGAAGTTTGCTCCTGTTACTGCTCCTACACCACCGCAAAATGTAATGACTGATTTCATGTGATATTTTTTTTAGTTGTGATTATAAAATAAGCCGCTATCGCTCCGAATACGTCTCCAGTAAGATCTGCGGCCGTATCGATCCAAAACCCTTCTATACCCCCTCCTCCATTACGGATGATTGCTTCAAATATTTCCCAACCCACCCCCACAACAAATGCAAAAATTATCACTGAAAAAAGTAAGCCAATCCTATTTTCTATAAATACAAAATATCTTCTGAATACAAAATAAAAGTAACAAATTACCGTACCAGCAAGTATGTGCACAATATCGTCATACCACCAAGTAAAAGAATATAGGTGCAGACGAATGGCAACAATGCTCATGAGACCGATAATGCACATATTTGCTATTGCTAAGAATGCCGCTCTTGATGTATGTGTCATGGCTATATCACAAAGTATAGCAAATAAAATACCTCGGCCTAAATGGACGAGGGATCTTAAAAGGATTACTCAGGTGTTACCCTAGAAAGTCTCTAGGTGGGTAGCCGCAACGACATTTCTTAGAAAATTTTCCGTGAGGAGAATATCACCGAAACATCGGAATTTGAAGCTTCCCTTAAAAAAAGGTTAGCTAGAATAACACGCTGAGTAACCCTCTTTTATTATAGGTCACTCTCCTCGACCATCAATATTGACATCGTACAGAATCTCTTCTTGAACAAGACGGTACTCCATTATCTCGTCTTTTTTAAACCAGTGTGCAATTTCATTATTTGCTTCTACTACTGAGCCTGAAGCATGAATAACATTTCGTACCGAACGACTATCACGATCTGACATCTGATAAGAATCAAGTACATAATCTCCGCGTATCGTACCAACATCTGACATAAGTGGTTCTGTGCTGCCAGTAATTTTTCTTACAATAGATACTGCATGCGCTCCTTCCCACACCATAGCGATTACCGGACCACTGGTCATGTAGTGTTTAAGCTTTTTGAGAAGTAATTCAGTAATTTTAAGCGGATCACTGATTGGTGGCGTCATACCCTTATCAAGATAACCCTTAATAGTCTTTTCACCTGTTTTGAGACGCCACTGGGGGTCAAGAGTATAGTGCTTTTCTATTGTTTCTCCTTCTGCTATAAGCATTTTTATAGCAATAAGTTTGAGTCCCACCCGTTCGTATCTTCCAATCACTTCACCAATAAGACTGCGCTGTATACCGTCGGGCTTGATAATAACTAACGTTTGTTCTTTTTTGGGATGAGTCATGGTGTTATTTTTATTACAGGCGGTTCTTTTTGATAGCGTTTGTGAATATTTGCCTCTACCTGCTCGAGAGAAGAGCCGTAGGTCAAATACGAGAGTTCTTTCAGTTTCTCTAATATAATCGGATTACTTGGAGGGGGCGTAAGAGTCTCAATATTAAATGGCTGAGTTGGTTGGCCGTTTACTAGCAATTTAAGATATGCATTTCTATTATCGATATTCATAAGATCCCTCGCGGTAAATACCGGCTCAAATTGCTTTTCGAGCACCTCTGCATCATTGGCACCCACGCGAAAGGCAGCAATAGAACCTACGTTGCCAAATACGGCGTCACGAGTTTTTTCATCGAGCTGCGCAATAAACTGATGCGCAAGGTTAAGGGACAGTCTATATTTTCGTGCTTCTGACAAAATAGTCGCAATAGAGGGGGTGGTGACATTTTGAAATTCATCGATATAAAGATAGAAATCGGACATTTTTCCACCAATCGAATCAACACGAGAAAGAGCTGCCATAAGAATCTTTCCAACAAGAATAAGACCGATAAGATACGAGTTCATATCACCCAATTTTCCCTTTGCGAGATTAACAAGGAGTATTTTCCTATTATCCATCACCTCTCGAAAATTAAATGATGATCGTTCCTGACCAATAATCGGGCGCATGATGTCGTTTGAAAGGAAGATGTCAAATTTAGAGGTAATGTAGGGCACCATGTTTGCCAGCGACGCCTCCCCACCCGCCTTTTCTGCAACCTCTCTCCAAAATTGAACAACGATAGGATTTTTGCATCGGGAAAGCTTGAGCTCTCTGAATTTTTTATCGGCAAGTACGCGTGAAACCTCAAACAACGTATTACCTGTTTCAGGATCCTCAATCACGAGCATGGTCGCGTTTCTAAAATACTGCTCAAACATAGGCCCACCCGAGACTTTCATATCAAACAACTTTTCAAATATGGAAAGCATTTCGTTGACAACAAAGGTTTTCTGCTCTGGATGTGCAACATCGTACTCAAGCATATTGAGAGCCATGGGGCGAGGAATATAACTTGGATCAAAATAAATAACATCTCCATAGCGTTCAAGTGGCACTGCGCCAAGAATATCCTGTATATCTACACCGTGAGGATCAATAAAGCAGATACCGTCGCCGTTTTGAATATCTTGTATTGCCATATTTTTTATAAGTGTCGACTTACCAGTACCAGTTTGACCGATTGTATAAAAATGCCTCATGCGGTCTTCGCGACTCATCTTAACCAATGTCTCCAAACCACGATGCTTGTTTACTCCAAGCGTTATGCCCTCTTTAGGTAAGTTAAGTGGTGCAGATGCTCCTCCAGATTTAGCAATTTTAAGTTGTGGTGACGATTCTATCTGTGAATGTGCGAAATGGGCTACCGTAGCAAGCTCATGTAAAGAAAGTGGTATTCGACTATCAAAAGAAAAAGATCTAAAAATGAAATCTTTTTCCACTTCCTTAAGCTTCTCTTTTTCGACACGTTTAAATGTCAGAGCATTGCCCTGCGTATTGTCGAATTGATTAAACGCAGATTCAATATCACTGATAATATGCTCAGCCTGCTGGCGACTCTCAGCAGATGCAACGAATCTAATGTTAGCAAGTACGATGGGCGATGCTGTTTTTGTCTTTATAAGATCAACTTTTTCAGATTCCGACGCTGTCAATTCATGTTTTTTGCCGTCTTTGTCTTTTTTGGGTTCTATATGGAATATCATTTCCTTAAGATCCTTTGTTATACCTCCAAAAAACGTATCGCGTACATCTATTGCGTGCTTAAATGGCATACCTTTGTCTACCTGCTTAAGCGCGTCAGCATAATGTTTATTATACGTTTCTCCTACAGGCTTAATCACGAATTGTATAGCAGCTCCTTCACCCTCTTTTTGTATCTTAGAAAATGCATTAAGAATCATATTTAGAGGATCGTGATCAAACTGATCGTATGATTTTATAGGGAAAATGGGATTACGCGCTGAAGTAGCGTATGAAGCAACTGATACACCTAAGGGATTAAAAATATTATAATCAGCAGGTGATTCCTGTATTCGTGCGTGTGGATAGATAGACAAAAGCTGCTTCTCAAACAGATGTGCTTTTGTCGAGGGTACTGAAACATAGAAAATAGTTTCGAGACTACCGTGCATGTTTGCAATTTCCAAGGAGAAATAATTTTCCTTATCGCTTTTGTCCGCTACCGACAGCATGCCAGAGAAAAACTGTTCCATTGCACCCAATAATTCCTTGAGTGTTTTATCTCTTCCCTCTTCTGGCTTCGATGTTAGAAGAACTTCGAACAACTTTCGATCCAATGCGCGTTCAAACGATTTCTCTATATTCTTCTTGCCACTTTTTGTCGCATCATTAAAATACCCAACCAAATATCGGTGAAAATCGTCTTCAAGGTGGGGGTTATTGAGCTTCTCAACAACCTCTAAAGTATTCCTAAGACCTTTTTCCTCAAAAAGCGCCACAACCTCTTTCAATGCTTGTTCGCTACTTTGGGCGCCAATTTCAAATGCAACATTCTCAAGCTCTCCGTGGACCATTTTGTGGCCTTTGAGTAGGGTTTCGTCCACAGGTTTATCTGCATAACGCTGTACTTCGCTCTTAATAATCTGTGCGGGGACGATCTCCTGCTTTTTTCTAAGAAGTTCCTGTTCTTTCTGGGCAATCTGTTCTCGTAAGTGCAAAATTTCTTCTTCGGGAGATTTGAATTGATGTCCGCCAAACTGAGCTTCATTCATGCTCAATATTATACACTAAAGAAAATAAAAACTATTTCGTCAGTATTTCTGCTCCAGTTTCTGTGATCACAACGGTGTGTTCAAAATGTGCTGCAAGTGATCGATCTTTGGTTATATATGTATACCCGTCTTTTTGAAGAACAATATCCTTACTTCCTAGCGTGAGCATGGGTTCGATAGCAATGACCATGCCTGATTTAAGCTTCGGCCCTTGGCCTTTCTTGGCTGTGTTTGGAATAAAAGGATCCTCGTGTACTGCGTACCCTACCCCGTGTCCTGCAAGCATATCGATAATACCAAAACCATATGGTTCCACGTACTTTTTGATTGCTGCACCAATATCCCCTACGTGCCCACCTGGTCTTATAGCAGCAATACCAATCTTAAGAGATTGTTTTGTAACAGCAAGTAGCTGATTGGCTTCTTTTGATATTTTTCCTACCGCAACAGTAACCGCATGATCGGTAATAAGGTCTTTATGTACGAGACCAAGATCTATACTAACAATATCACCCTCCTTAAGCGTTTTGTTATTTTCATTAGGGATACCATGAACAATTTCTTCATTAACTGATACGCACAGGCTAGCTGGGTAGGGACGCTTTGCGCCATAGGGTTTGTAATTTAAAAATGCAGCATCATCCCCCCCTTCTGCAATATACTTTTCTGCACATTCATTGAGATACCCCGTCGTCACGCCCGGTTTGACCTCAGCGACTACTAATTTGAGAATCAATGCAAGCCTTTTTCCGCCATCTCGTAACAAAGCTATTTCTTCTGGTTTTTTTATAGTAATCACCGTGATTAATTATGCTGCATCAATAAAAGATCTAATCTCTACGTGTATTTCAGCAATAGAACGTTCTGCATCAATGTCATGAAACGCATACAGAGAATTCTTGCGGTAGTATTCAACAGTAGGTAGTACGTTAGTATTGAACCATGCGAGTCTATTTTCTATCTCTTGTCTTGTATCGTCGATTCGATGGCGCTCCATAAGACGACCCTTTGCCCATGACTCTGAAACATTTAAATACATAATATGCGGACGTTTCATGTCATAGAAATCAAACAAAGATTCCAGCACTGCCGCTTCGTGATATTTGCGAGGCATTCCATCACACACAAGATGTTCCTTGCTCGTAAAATTTTTTATAATTTTATTAGCCCAAAAATAGACAGCGAGAAACTCCGGCACGAGAGCTCCTGTCTGAAATATTTTTTTTGATATTTCTTGGGTATAGGAATCTCCTTTTATAAATTCTCTAAATTCTGCACCTGTCTGAATATACAAACAAGTTCTTGTTGGATCAACCATTTTTAAGTGATCTATAAGAAGTTTGGCTTGTGTTCCCTTTCCACAACCAGATCGACCTATAAATACAAAGCTTTGCGGAGATTTCATATCTGCACAGTGTAACCCAAAATAAGCACCAAAACAAACAATTAGTATTGTCGAGCGGTGAGCTGAGCACCAACCTTTTTAAGGAGGTCGAGTACGACTGAAACAACGATAAGAATCGAGGCGCCACCAATAGCGAAAGTGGTAAATGACGTCGTATGTTGCACGATGTTAGGTAAGATTGCGATAAGACCGAGGAAAAGAGCACCTACTAGTGTCAAACGAACAATGATGTTGCTAAGATGCGTTGTTGTCGATTGGCCAGGACGTACACCTGGAATGAATGCGCCATTTTTCTGAAGATTATCTGAAATCTGATTTGGATCAAACGTGACAGCTGTATAAAAATACGTAAATGCGACTACAAGTATGAAATAAGCGATAGTATAGACCCAACTTGAAGGAGAAAGGTGCTTAGTAACAAAGGTTACCGCCGACTGCACTGTATCGTTTTTTGAAAACCCAAGAATAAGATTAAGAATGACTTGTGGGAAAAGAAGTAAAGATATAGCGAAAATAATCGGAATAACACCCGCCTGGTTAAGTCTAATAGGAAGATATGTTGAAACACCACCATATACCTTATTGCCACGAACGCGCTTCGCATACGTGACGGGGATAGGGCGCTCTGCTTCTGTAACATAAACCACTCCAATGATAACTACAAGCGATGCTGCTGCCAGCGCAACATATGTAGGTATCTTTGTTACATCGTATGTCTGAACGAACTGCGAAAACTGCAAAGGAAGTCCTGCAACAATACCTGCAAAGATTATCATTGAGGTACCGTTTCCAATACCAAACTCAGTAATAAGTTCACCAATCCATACAAGTAGGAATGCTCCTGCTGTAATGATAATAACGTTAAGTACGCGATCAAGTGTCGTCAAATTTTCAAGTACGCCTTGCGTTTCAAGAATCTTTAGGAAACTTAAACCTTGGATAACAGCGAGGGGTAGTGTAATCCATCGGGTATACTGCATAAATTTACGTCGACCCACTTCACCATCTTCTTGATACATCTGTTTGAGTTTTGGAAATATGATAGTCGAAAGCTGCATGATAATCGATGCAGTAATATATGGACCGACACCAAGTAATACAATCGATAAATTTGAAAGACCTCCACCTGAAAAAATATTAACGAGTCCAAAAAACTGACCGAACTGGCCACTAAGGAGATTTGCAAGCTGATTTTCATTGACCCCTGGTATAGGAATATTTGCAAGTGCTCGAAACACTACAAGTGCCAATATGGTAAAAAGTACTCTTCTTAAAAGAATATTATCTTTAAGGAGTAGTACTATTTTTTCAAAAACTGATTTCATATTATTTTGATTCTAGAACTTCTATTGTACCACCAGCTTTCTCAATTTTACTTTTTGCTTCTGCTGAGAAAATAACCCCAGAGAAAGTGAGTTTTTTGGTAATTTCTCCAGTACCAAGTATTTTAACGGTAATATTCTTTGATTTAAAAGACTTAACAAGGCCTTTTTCTGAAAGAGTTTCAGGGGTTACCTTATCGCCAGCAGTAAATGTTTCTTCAAGAGTAGCAACGTTTACCACATATGGTTTTTTCTGAATAGATGTAAGAGCACTCTTACCGCGCCCTCGAAGCTTCGGAAGCCTCTTGATGATATCTCGCATTTCAGGACGGATCTTGTGACCTGATCGAGCTTTCTGACCCTTTGTACCTCGGCCCGATGTCTTACCGCGTTTTCCTCCGCGACCGACTTGGTTGCTTTTTTTTGGCTTTGTTTTTGGAACTACGTTGTGTATCTGCATGTTATTTCTTTATAGGTGTAAGACTCTTCAAAGCCTTAAGAGCTGCTTGTGCAATATTGAGCTGGTTCTTGCTTGGAGAAACGATCTTTGCCATAACGTCTTTGACGCCTGCGAGCTCAAGAACACTGCGCACTGCACTCCCTGCTACTACTCCGCGGCCAGGAGCTGGTTTGATAATGATTCTTCCGCTTGAATATTTTGCTTCTACCTCGTGCTGAATTGAGTTTGTTTTTGTAAGACCCACCTTGATCATGTGCTTTTTAGCATCACGAAGTGCCTTGTCGATAGCAAGTGACGTGTCTCCTGCTTTTCCTAGACCTACACCCACTCTTCCTTTTTTGTCACCCGCAACGATAGCTACAGAGAAACTAAATCGTCGTCCACCAGCTACGACACGAGTAACACGGCGCATAGCGATAATTTTTTGTTCAAATTCAGCACGAGGACGTTCGCTACGAGTGCGATCTCCTCCACGACGTTTTGTACCTGACTGGCCCGTTCCACCTCTACTATTACTATTTCCTCGAGGAGATAAAGGTCGTCGTGCATCTGCTCCTGTAGGGGTAGATGCTGGTACAACGATAGGGGCTGCTGTTGGAGCAGTTGGCTGTGCGATTGGCTGTGTAGTATTTTCTGTATCCATAAATATTTAAAACTTTAGACCACCTTCTCGGGCAGCATCTGCGAGTGCTTTAACTTTGCCAGTATAAATAAATCCACCTCGGTCAAATACCACTTTTTGGATTTTCAGAGTCTTTGCTTTTTCTGCAATGCGTGTGCCAACTTTTTTTGCTCCCTCAAGCTTTGTACCATCTTTTTTATTGGAAGCTTCGTAAGCAAGAGTAATACCCTTGTCATCATCGAGAAGCTGAGCGTATACGTATTGATTCGACTTGTACACCGAAAGACGAGGCATGTCTGCAGTTCCGGCAACCTTAGCGCGAATACGCTTATGTCGTCGCTCTCTCTTTTCTGTTTTAATCTTTGCGTAATTCATAATAATAATGACTATACTAAACTGATTTCTTACCCTGTTTACGTCGAATGACTTCAGTATCGTATCTGAAACCCTTGCCTTTATAAGGTTCTGGCTTCTTAAGGTCTCTGATATATGCAGCGAACTGGCCCACTTTGTCCTTATCAATACCTGAAATAGATACTACACCTTTTTCAACCGTAGTTGTAATACCTTCTGGTATTGTTACTTTGACAGGATGAGAAAAGCCAAGAGCCATAACAAGATCTTTACCCTTTACTTCTGCCTTATATCCAACTCCCTCAAGAATAAGTTTTTTTATGAATCCAGTTGAAACACCAGTTACCATGTTAACGAGATGGGAAGTAAGAGTGCCCCATGAAGATTTGTTTGGGTTTTCAACTTTGTTTAAAACCATGATCAATCCCCCTTCTTCAACTTTGAGTTCAAGCTCTTCTGGAAGAACACGAGTAAGAGTGCCTTTACCACCTTTTACAGTTATGATTCCAGAAGCGACAGTTATTTCTGTCTTCGGAGGAAGTGTGATGCCTTTTTTTGCAATTCGTGACATATTCAGTATTAATTACCAGATCTTAAATAGAGGTTCTCCTCCCACTTTTTCTTTTCGAGCTTGATCACCTGTAAGGATACCTTTAGGAGTTGAGAGAATAAGCTTACCGAAACCCTGTCGAACAGGGCGAATTTCAGAGAAACCGTAGTATAAACGCTTCGATACCTTTGAAACACGCTCTACGTCATTAAGAACAGGTTTTCCTTCTGTAGTGTAGGCCAATTCTATTTCAAGGCTCTTTTGAACCTTTTTGCCTTTTTTACTTGCTGTCTTAATATACCCTTCTTTTACCAGCACCTCTGCGATAGATGCCTTAAGTTTCGAATAGGAAATAGTAAGATTGTCTTTTCGAGCCAAGCTTGCGTTTTTAAGTCTAATGATGAGGTCTGAAATAGAATCTGTAGTCATGTGATTACCAAGAAGATTTTTTAATACCAGGAATCATACCTTCGTTTGCAAGTTCCCGGAAACAAATTCTGCAAATATCAAAATCTCGCATGTATCCGTGTTTTCGACCACATTTAAAACATCGGCGAACTACTCGAGAAGCGAACTTCGGTTTTTTGAGTGATCGTACAAATGTCGATGTTTTTGCCATAAATTAAAAATGCTCACGTCAGAGCTTCGGGCTATATTAGCAAGGCTATAGGCCAAAGTCAAACAAAAATTGTTATTTTTTAAAAGGAAAACCAACTATTTCCAAGAAACGATGTGTTTGCTTTGGATCACGCACAGAGGTGACCACTGTAATACCCATACTAAAGACATCTTTGAGTTCTTCATCGCTTGTTTCAGGAAAAATACTGTGTTCCTTAATACCAAGACTATAGTTTCCCATAGCATCAACTGATTTTGAATTAATACCGCGAAAGTCACGAGTTCGAGGAAGTGCAATATTAAGAAGTCGGTCAAGAAAATCGTACATGCGCTTTCCACGAAGTGTTACCTGGTACCCAACAATATCACCTTGACGGGTCTTGAAAGCAGCAATAGACTGTTTAGCGCCTCGAGAAATAGCCTTTTGACCAGTGATTTTTGCAATACGATCACCGATAAGTTCTACTTTTTTCTTATCTTTCGTAGAACCAACACCTACCGTAACAGAAACTTTCTGGATTTTAGGAGCTTGCATAACGTTCACATAACCAAATTCTGGCTTCATGGTTACGTATGCTTCTTTGATTTTTTCTTTTATAGGCTTCATATCAGTTTATTTACTTTGCTGCGTTTTTCTTGCTTTCTTTTTTTACATGCGGAGATGTGCGTGTTCCTTTTCCGGTTTTACCATCGATATGCATTGCATTTGAAACATGGAGACGTCCCTCTACAGAGATAATGCTACCTTTCTGTCCTTGCTTTCTCGCACGCTGATGCTTCTTTCTAAGATTGATTCCTTCTACAAGAATCTGACTGTCTTTTGGAAATGCCTGAAGAACCTTGGCTTTTTTGCCTTTGTCCTTGCCTGTAGTAATGATAACTGTATCGCCTTTTTTAATCTTCATATATTTATACGATTTCAGGAGCTAGAGAACCGATTTTCTGATATCCCTTTTCCACAATTTCTCGAGGAATAGGTCCGAATACGCGTCCCGCAATAGGATCCTGTTTTCCTTTTTCAAGGATAACAACTGCATTTTCATCAAAACGAATATATGATCCGTCCTTTCTGCGGAAAGCTTGTCGTGATCGAACCACCACAGCCTGAAGAACGTCTTTCTTTTTAATAGCCTTCCGGGGTTCTGCTTTTTGTACTGACAATACAACAACATCACCGATCGAAGCGTAACGCTTCTTTGAGCTTCCGAGAACTTTGAAAATACGGCCGATTTTACCACCACAGTTATCACTTATTCTGACGATTGAGCGAGGTTGTATCATAAATATTAAACTACCTTAAAATGCTTATGGCGAGAAATAGGTGCTGTCTCTTCGATTTCAACCTTGTCTCCGACTTTTTTTGTATTACCAGCATCATGCACCTTATACTTCTTTCGGTGTGTAACAAATTTCTGATATTTTTGATGCTTTATATATCGCTCAACCAATACAACAATAGTATCTTTCATTTTACTTGAAAGAACCACACCTTTGAGGTGTTTTTTTGTAGATGTTGATTGTGTGATGGTTGAGGTCATGGTGCTATTTCTACATTATTTACTTTGACTGCGCAACTTTACGTGCATTTACTTCAGTCATTGCGCGTGCAATTTCTTTTCGGATATTTCGTGAAAGCTTCACATTTTTAGTGCCTGCACCAGAAATAGCAAAACGAAACTTCCGAAGCTCTGCTCGCTTCTCAGTGATGAATTTCTTTATGTTTTTGCTATCTGCTTTTTTTACGTCTTTCATAAAAATACTAATTAATGTGTTCGCGAAACGATTTTAGTTTTAATAGGAAGCTTAGTCCCTGCCTTTCTGAGCGCCTCACGAGCTTCTACCTCAGGAATTCCGTCGATTTCAAAAAGAATACGACCCGCACGAATCTGTACTTGGTATCCTTGTGGATCTCCTTTTCCTTTTCCCATTTTTACTTCAGCAGGCTTTTGAGTATACGGCATATCAGGAAATACGCGAATCCACACCTTTCCAGATTTTGAAACGGCACGAGAGAGTACTTTTCGAGATGCTTCGAGCTGGTTCGAACGAACTCGGTGAGGAGTAATAGCTTTAAGACCAAATGATCCGAAAGCAAGACTAATACCTCGTGTTTCAACACCCACCTTTTCTGGGTGCGTGCGCATGGTATGCCATTTTCTGAATTTTACTTTCTTTGGAAACATTGAAGTGAATTATTGCTGTTTAATACCAACCTTTTTCTTAAAGATATCACCTCGGTAAATCCAGACCTTGATACCAATATCACCGTAGGTCATATGCGCCTTTTCACGCGCAAAATCAACGTCAGCTCGAAGCGTCTGAAGAGGAATACGTCCCTTTTTTAGCTCTTCTTCGCGAGCAATATCGGCACCTGCAAGACGGCCGTAAAGACCTATTTTTACTCCCTGTACGTCACGATTAGCCATAACCTTTTCAATCATTTGCTTCATAACACGTCGGTATGCAAGACGTTTTTCGAGACCTTCCCCCACCATCTGCGCAACGATTGCTGCATTTGATTCTGGAGAACGTACCTCTTCGATATCTAGCTTGAGTTCCTGACGGTGTTCAGGATTTACCTTCATGATAATTTTCTGAATATCAGCGCGGAGTTTTTGTGCACCTTCACCGCTTCTACCAATGATCATACCAGGACGAGAAGTTTTGATAATGACACGGAGCATTTTCTCACCACGTTCAATCTCAACAACCGCTACATAGAAACCACGAAGTTTCTTATTGAGAAAATCACGAATAGTAACGTCTATCTTAAGATATTCTTTGAACTTATTATTTACACCGAACCAACGACTTTTCCAGTCACGAATGATACCTAGTCTATGAGCGTATGGATGAACTTTGTGTGACATATTATTTGACGACGTTTTTAGAAGAAAGCACTACTTTAACATGACTTGTGCGTTTCTTTATTGGGAAACCTCTTCCACGTGCACGAGGCATCATGCGCTTCATGACAACCCCCTGATCGATTCTGATAGAAGATACCGTCAAATCGGCCTTAACAAGGCCTTGACTTTCAGCATTGGCTACTGCAGAAAGAATAAGCTTTTTGATAGGAAGCGCTGCTCGTTTACCCGCGAATTCAAGAGCTTCGATAGCTTTGTCTATAGATTTACCGCGAACGAGGTCTGCGACGACGCGAACCTTTCGGGGAGACTGACGATAATTAGATAAAGATGCGGTAACCATAGTAGTGTTTTATTTCTTTCCTGCGTCTGTCGTAGCCGCTTTAGCTGACTGGGCTGCTGAGATTTCAGCCTCCTTCTTCTTCTGTTCGAGTTCTTTCTGCATTTTACCTCCATGTCGGATAAACTTGCGCGTAGGAGAGAATTCACCAAGACGATGACCCACCATTTCTTCGTTGACAAGTACTTCTACATGATCTTTACCATTGTGCACACCAAACTTAAAACCAACCATTTCTGGAGATATCTGACTCCGGCGTGACCACGTCTTAATAACCGCGGCCGTGCCTGGTTTCTTTCCCTCAAGCTTTTTGAGGAGTCGTTGTTCGACAAATGGTCCTTTTTTAAGTGATCGTGCCACAGTGATTAGTAAAGTAAATAAAAGAGCTCACAGAGAGCTTGGTTTCAAATATTATATGAAGAGCAGTTTAAAGTCAAATAATAATTACATATTGATGAGATATAGCTATTTTGGGATTATATAACATTGACAAAACACATAAAAATGTGATAAAATATAAAAAGTTTTAGATGCGCGTTGGGATGTTCCCTTCGCACTAGTTCATTGTAAGTTTCCACATTTTTCTCTGCTATGTTATGAAATTCTAGCAGAGAGAGGAGTTTCTCATGTCGAACATTTCCGTCCAAGTTGTTACCCCTAAGAACACCGTTACCCATGTATGGATTCACATGAACCCAGACATCGATGAAATCGTTGCTGCATGGCTCATTATGAACTTTGGCAACACTCGCTTTCCCGGCGCCGACTGCGCAGAATTAAAACTTGTCGACCCTACAAAGGTCACGAGTAGCTACCATGCACTTTTGGCAGAGGGCACGTTGTGCATTGGTTTTGGTGGTGGACCATTTGACGAGCATCCCGAAGCTGGCGATGACGGCGAGCGGATTCCTAACGAGTCTGCAGCATCTCTGGTGGCCCGAGCTTTGGGCATTAGAAACGATGCTGCTGTTAAAAGAATCGTTGATTACACCGTTAAAAAGGATCACAGTGCTGACACGCACGAATTCGAGATTGCACCTCTTTTAAAAGATGCGTTTCGGTTCTTGCTGCCAGAGATTGGTGACCCTGAGCAGGCACAGACGAAGATGTACGACATTCTTCAGGCAGCAATGGTACTTCTTGATGGATTTTCCCGAAAAGACAGTGCCTATGATCGTTGTCGCGAAGAATATCTCCTAGATAGACGAGAAACGTTTGTCAATAAGCCAAACGCCAAGGTGCTTAGAATCGTCAGCGTGGTGTCAAACAACCCCGTCATGCAGAAGTTCTGCAGGTCAAGCGAAGGGGGTTTTTGCGGCGTCGTCATCCAAACTATCAAGAAAGGAAACGTTATCATCTTTTTTGACCACCGACAGGTCGATAAAGACATGGTCGCGTGCATCATGCACGACATCCGCATTGCACAGCTCAATGCTAACAACTATCGATTCCTCGTCTCTCGTGACCAACTCACGCAAGACGGTTCAATCGAAGGTGCACAAGAATGGTACTTCGAATACGATAAGTATCTCATTGCTAATGGGACACTTACACATTCGAAGCTGCCCACCTCACTTTCACGTGAACAGATTGAGCTGATTGTGGTGGATGCAATCGTTGCTTACTTTGACCGCACAACACATTTCCAACAATGAAAATGTGAAAAATTCTCTAAACAAAAACCCCGACACACGAATGTGTCGGGGTTTCTTTTTTTATATTTATGCTGTCTCCTTTTTCTTCTTTCCAACCTTTCTTCGAGAAACGATGAGTGAGTTTGAATATTTCTTTGCTCTACGCGACTTCTGACCCTTTCCTGTTGGCTTGCCGTAAATAGACTTGGCTCGGCGAGTACCTCGACCCTGTCGTCCTTCACCACCACCATATGGATGATCTACTGGGTTCATAGCACTACCACGAACCGTTGGACGAATACCCAACCAGCGACTACGTCCTGCCTTACCAATATTTATAAGTCTGTTTTCATCATTTGAAACTTCACCAACCGATGCCCATGCAATATCAGGAAGCTTTCGAACTTCTGAAGAGGGCATCTTTACGTGTGTCATGCCAGCATCCTGAGCAATAACCTCTGCGTAATTACCGGCTGAGCGGCCGATTTTGCCACCACCTTGCGGCTTAACCTCTACATTGTAGATAAAAGTACCAACTGGGATATTTTTAAGCATGAGGCGGTTACCAGCCTTCACCTCTGCTTTTTCTGCAACAATAAACGAATCGCCAACTTTGAGAGACTTTGGAAGTAGCACGTATCGTTTTTCTCCATCAGCATACTGAGCAATAGAAATGAAACCTGTTCTGTTGGGATCGTATTCAACGCTCACGATCTTTGCGGGTACGTTTTTCTTGTTGTATACAAAATCAATATCTCGATAGAGACGTTTGTGACCTGAACCCTTGTGACGAGTTGTAATGCGTCCAGTGTTATTTCTTCCTACAGCACGCTTGCGACCAAAGGTGAGCGCCTTATGCGGTTCGTTTGTAGTAACGATATCTCTAAACTTGATGTTTGATAGATGTCGTCGTGATGGACTTGTTGGTTTATAGTGTTTCATGATAATTATGCAAATTCAATCTTTTCACCCTTTTTGAGAGTTACATATGCCTTCTTTATTCCTGTTTTATAACCGATTTTTCCTCGGACAATAACTTTCTTTGTAGGATTTTTTGCAGTTGTGATTCGAATAGGAGTAACACTGTAGAGTGTTTTTATCATAGCTGCAATAACAGGTTTTGAAGCATCTTTGTTTACTTCGAATACATATGTATTCTTTTCAGCGAGAAATGTGGCTTTCTCAGTAATATGTGGTCGTACAATAACGCCCAGAAGGGTATCTTTTTTTACATTATTGTTCTCAGTTTTAACTACCGGCTTTGTTGAGGTAGTTTTCTTTACAGTTTTTTTAGTTGTTTTCTTTGAAAAAAGGGCCATGATAGTTTATTTTAATTTCGACTCAAGAACCTTTATAGATTCAACAGGATTAACCATAAGAACATACTTGTAGTTAAGTAGATGAAGAGGGTTTATATTTCGAAGATCAGCAACTTCTGTTTTGCCAATGTTTCTAAAACTTTTTTCTACAACGATATCTTTTCCGGGAAGAGCAATGAGTGCGGCGTTAGTTCTTTTTGTCTTGAGCTTTTCAAAACCTTTTATAGAAGAAAGAGAATCGATTGCAAGAACTGCATCTTTTGTCTTGGGAGCTTTCATAGAAATAGAATCAATAAAAAGAATCTCACCGTCGCGCATTTTTTCAGAAAGAATCGTAAAGAGTGCCTTTACTTTTGCTTTTTTATTAACCTTTCGGTCAAAATTGCTGTCGTTTCGGGGACCGTGCGCAACTCCACCACCAACCCAAATTGGAGAACGTGATGAACCGTGACGAGCGCGGCCAAGACCCTTCTGCTGCCAAGGTTTTTTACCTCCTCCACGAACTTCACTTCTGTCCTTTGTATGAGCAACGTGCGTACGCGCATTCATTTTCATCGAAGTGACTACTTGATATACAAGGTCA